>Ga0164243_10006913_pt1 | contig 17077 bp, 14 predicted proteins | sample OricompcompostOP_FD_108781 | JGI IMG/M metagenome (GOLD analysis project Ga0164243, IMG submission 108781) | Organic Plus compost microbial communities from Emeryville, California, USA - Original compost - Organic plus compost (OP) | ecosystem: Engineered > Solid waste > Mixed feedstock >... | reverse complement strand
GTCGCGGAGAGCATCTCGTTCGTCTTGAACAGGTGATGCAGGTAGGCAACCGAGTAGTGCGCGCAGGTGTAGCAGTCGCACTCGTCGTCGATCGCCCCGAAGTTGCGTCGCGACGCGGCCACGAGCAGGTTGTGGTGCCCGTCCGCGGTGTAGACGCGGCTCGAGCGCGCCACCCGCGACGGCGCCACGCAGTCGAACGTGTCGCAGCCGGCCTCGACCGCGGCGAACAGGTCGTCGGGCTCGCCGATGCCCAGCAGGTGCCGGGGCGCGTCGTCGGGCAGCTCGTCGGTGACCCAGCCCACGATCGCCGACAGGTTCTCCTTCTCGATGGCGCCACCGATGCCGTACCCGTCGAAGCCGAGGGCGGCGAGGTCGCGGGAGGCCCGTCGGCGGAGGTCCTCGTGCTGCGCTCCCTGCACGACCCCGAACAGCGCCTGGTGCGGCTTGTCGGCACGGAGCTCGGTGAGGCGCCGGTGCTCGACGACACAGCGCTCGGCCCACGCGTGGGTGCGGGCGAGCGAGCTCACCTGGTAGTCGCGCGTGTTCATGAGCGTCGTGAGCTCATCGAACGCGAACATGATGTCGGCGCCCAGCTGGTGCTGGATCTGCATCGACACCTCGGGCGTGAAGCGGTGCATCGACCCGTCGAGGTGCGACTTGAAGGTGACGCCGTCGTCGTCGACGTGGGCGAGGCGCTCCTTGCCGGGTGCGATGACGTCGTCCGCCTGGACGCTGTGGGAGTCCATCGAGAGCGTCTTCTTGAAGCCGGCGCCGAGGCTCAGCACCTGGAAGCCGCCCGAGTCGGTGAAGGTGGGACCGGGCCAGTTCATGAACCGCCCCAGGCCGCCGGCCTCGTCGATGATGTCGGCCCCGGGCTGCAGGTAGAGGTGGTACGCGTTGGCGAGCAGGGCCTGTGCGCCGAGCTCGGCCATGGTCTCCGGAAGCACGGACTTGACCGTGGCGCGGGTGCCCACCGGGATGAACGCCGGCGTGCGGATGTCTCCGTGGGGTGTGCTGATGACACCGGTGCGACCGGCCTTTTCGTCGAGCTGCGTACCGACCGTGAACACCGTCCTATCCAATCATCACGGCGCCGCCGGCAAGTGCCGCGCCCGTGGTGACCAGGAAGAAGAGGTTCCAGATCGCGGCCGGCACGTGAGTGAGCCGGGCGAGCACGTCCGCGTCCGAGGTGCGGGTGCGGCGCCGGCGTCGGTGGGCCCAGAGCTCGACGGACGTCCGGGGCGCGCCGACCAGCAGCAGCCACGCGAACGCGAGGGCCGCGAAGTCCTGGACGTCGAGGGGTGCGCGCCAGATGAGCGCGGCCACCGCCACCGCGGCCAGTCCGACGACCAGGAGCCCGAACCAGTTACGGATGTGCAGCAGCATCAGCGCCAGGATGGCGAGCGAGGCCCACAACGCCCACGCCGTGCGATCGGTCTGGACGAGCGCGACCACCCCGAGTCCGAGCGCCGCCGGCGCGAGGTAGCCGGCCGCGGCGGTCGCGGCCATCCCCGTGCCGCGAGGTCGTCCGCTGGAGACGGTCAGCCCAGAGGTGTCGGAGTGCAGTCGGATGCTGTTGAGCCGGCGCCCGGTGAGCACCGCCACGAGCGCATGCCCGGCCTCGTGCACGAGCGTGACGACGTGGCGAGTGAACACCCAGGCGGGTGGGGCCACGGCGAGGACGACGCCGACCGCTGCCGCGGCCCACTCGGTGCGCAGGGCGAGCTCAGATCAACCGGTTGTCGACGAGCTCCACCCGGGTGGCGTCCCGGTCGGAGGCACCCATGGCAGCCGCGAGGCGGTGGAAGGCCGCACCCTCGCGATGGCGACTCTGCCGGTCGAGCGAGAGGCCCAGCGCGGTGTGGGCCCAGCCGCTGGTGGGCTCGAGCTCGACGAGGTGACGGAAGGCGTCCTCGGCCGCCGTCACGTACGCAGCTGCGAAGTGCGCGCGGCCGAGCAGCTCCCACGCGGCGGCGTTTCGCGGCTCGAGGTCGACGACTGGCGCGAGCACTCGTGCGGCGTCGCGCGGGAAGCGGGAGTCGAGCAGCTCCTCGGCGAGGCGAAAGGCGTCGAACGGGCTCATCGCGGCGATCTGCTCGTCGCTGATGGTGGGGGTCATGTAGATGGTCATGGTGCCTCCTCACGTGGGTCGCCCGCATCAACGCTGCTGGTGACGGGTTGATTCCGTCGTCGGCCCTGGGGCGCCTCGCGGCGGGCCGGGGAACACCGTCGAGTGTAGGCAGCGGTCCCTGCGTCGTGGCTCATCCGATGTGTCGTTGCTGATCGCTAGGGTTCCAGTATGCGATTCGTGGCGACCGCCGACTGGCAGCTCGGCATGACCGCCCACTACCTGGGGGCCGAGGCCCGCCCACGCTTCGCCCAGGCACGCGTCGACGTCATCCGGCACATCGGACGTGTGGCCGCCGAGCACGGGGCGCAGTTCGTGCTCGTGTGCGGCGACGTCTTCGAGTCCAACCAGCTCGACCGCCTCGTCATCGCCCGCGCCTTCGACGCCCTGGCCGACGTGCCGGTGCCGGTCTGGCTGCTTCCCGGCAACCACGACCCGCTCGACGCCGCCTCGCTGTACCGCAGCCGTGAGTTCCTCGACGGCTGCCCTTCGCACGTCCACGTGCTCGACCGACCTGGGGTGCACGAGGTGCTGCCGGGTGTCGAGGTCGTGGCCGCCCCGTGGTTCAGCAAGGCACCGCTCAGCGACCTCGTCGCCGACGCGCTGGCCGACGTCCCTCCTGCTGAGGGAGTGGTGCGGGTGGTGGCGGGCCACGGCACCACCCTCGGCATCGACCGCGACGATCCTGCTGGCATCAGTGAGGCCGCGCTCGTCGCCGCGTTCGACGACGGGCGGGCGCATGTCGCGATCCTCGGCGATCGGCACTCGACCACCGAGGTGCACGAGCGCATCTGGTATCCGGGCGCTCCTGAGGTCACCCACCGGCGCGAGGTCGACCCTGGCAACGTCCTGGTGGTCGACGTCGACGACCAGGGGGTCAGCGTCCAGAAGGTAGGGGTCGGGTCGTGGCGTTTTGTGCACCACGAGGCCGCCCTCGACTCCTCCGATGATGTCGAGACGCTGAACGAATGGCTTGCGACACAGCCCGACAAGGCAGTAACGGCCGTGTGGCTCGGTCTCACCGGCACGCTCATGGTGGCGGCGAAGGCTCGCCTCGACGACGTCCTCGAGGCCGCTGGCGACCTCTACGCGCGGGTCGACCTCTGGCAGCGTCACTCCGATCTGGTGGTGCTGCCGGCAGACGGTGAGTTCGAGAGCCTGGGCCTCACCGGCTTCGCCCAGGAGGCCGTCGACGAGCTCGTCTCGAGCCTCGACGGGGACGAAGGGCAAGCGGCTCGCGACGCGCTGGGGCTGTTGTACCGGCTCAGCAGGAGCGGCGTGTGAAGCTGCTGCGCATCGCCCTCACCGACTTCCGTGGTGTCGAGCACAGCGAGGTGACGTTCGACGCGCCGGGCATCACGGTGGTCGTCGGGCCAAACGAGGTCGGCAAGTCCTCGCTCGCCGAAGGGCTCAGACTCGTCCGCGACTTCAAGGACTCCTCGCGCCACCGTGACGTGCTGGCGGTCAAGCCGACACATCGCGACGTCGGGCCGCGAGTCGAGATCGAGGTCGAGACGGGGCCGTACCACTTCACCTACACCAAGCAGTGGATCCGCAAGGCCTCCACCGAGCTGCGGGTGCATTCCCCGCGCAGTGAGCAGCTCACCGGCGACCTGGCCCATGAGCGGGTCGACCAGATCTTCCACGAGACCCTCGATCCCGAGCTGTGGCGAGCGCTTCAGCAGGCCCAGGGCGAGTCGTTGCAACAGGCCACACTGGCTTCGGTCCGGCCCCTGCACGCGGCGCTCTCGACCGTCGCCGACACGGGCGAGGCTGACGAGGCCCACGCCGACCTGATGGGCCGCATCGAGGGCGAATACAAGCGGTACTTCACTCCCACCGGCGCGGCGACCAACGAATACCGCAGGGCGCGCGAAGCGCTGGCTGGGCTCGAGGTCTCGGTCGCCGAGCTCGAGGTGCTGCTGCGGTCAGTCGATGCGGTGGTCGACCGGCATGCGCGGCTGGTGCTCGAGCACGAGCAGCTCGAGTCGCGTGCGGCCGAGGCCGCGACGTTGCTGAGCACCCTCGAGGCAGAGGACGCCGAGGTGAGCTCGCTCGTGCGGGCGCACGAGCAGGCCGAGGCACAGCTGCGCGAGGCGTCCCTGGCGGCTGACGCCACGCGGCAGAGCGGTGAGCGTCGGGATGCGCTCGTGCTCGAGCTGATGGCGCGTCAGGCCGAGGCAGAGAAGCTCACTGCGTCGCTCGCCGGCGCCGAGGCGACGCATCACACGGCGGCTGAGTCCCTTGCCGAGCTCGAGCGCGGCAGAGTCGAGCACCGCGAGCAGGTCGCCCTTGCCCGGCGGCAGCTTGACGAGGCGAGGGCCGGTCTGACCCGACAGCGGGCCCGCGTCGAGCGCGAGGGCGTCGTGGCCAGGCTCGACAAGGCATCAACAGCTCGGCTGGTCATCGAGCGCTGTGAGCAGGTGCTCGCCTCGAACCGTCTGGACGCGTCCGCCCTGCGGCTGATCGCCGAGGCGGATGCCGATGTCCGCACGGCTCGCGCCGTGGCCGCCGCTGGTGCTGCCCGGCTGAGCGTCACGCGGCTCGGCGACCATCCCGTGCTTCTCGACGGTGTCGTCCTCGCCGACGACGCTTCGCTCGACGTCGTCGACGAGGTGGTCGTCGAGGTCGCGGGGCAGGTGCGGGTGGTCGTCGCACCTGACGAGGTAGCTGCCGAGCGTGGCGAGGCGGTGCGACGTGCGGTGCTCACGCTCGACAGCCTGCTCGCTGCCCATGGCGTTCCTGATCTGGCGACTGCACGCGACCGCGCGGCAGCCCACGACGAGGCAGCGCGGGAGCGCGATGCCGCCACCGTCGAGCTCGACATGGCGTTGGGTGTCGACTCCCACGAGTCGTTGCGCGCGCGGGCAGGGGCGCTGGCCGCTGAGGCCGATGACTCGGCAGAGGTGCCGCTCAGCGAGCTCGAGGCAGTGCTCGACGAGGCCGAGCGTGGCCTGGCGCTGGCCGAGAGCGAGGCCGAGCACCATACGCATCAGCGCGAGCAGATGACGTTCAAGGTCCAGCAGCTGCTCACCGACGTCGTACGGTCGCGGGCGCAGCTCGAAGGGGTTCAGGACGACGTCGAGCGGCTCGAGAAGCGGCTCCAGACCGAGCGTGACATCACCACCGACGAGGCCTTGCAGTCGGCCCGGGCGGCGTCCGACCATCTTCTGGCGAGCCTTGGCGAACGGGTCGCAGCGGCTCGCCACGCGCTCGACGAGGCCGATGCGGCGTCGCTGCAGGTGCGGCTCGACAACCTCCGCGAATCGGTGCGCAGCTCGTCGGCTGAGGTGGCGCGAAACGAGCGCGAGCGGGCGGCCGCCGAGGGTGAGCTCGAGGCACGAGGCCGCGATGGGCTGCGCGACAAGCTCGACGTGGCGCAGTCCACGCTCTCCGACGCGCAGCGCCTGCACGACTCGCTGCACGCCAGGGCAGAGGCGGCCAGGCTGCTCTTCACCACGATGTCGACCCGGCAGAAGGCCGCTCGTCAGCGTTATGTGGCCCCGTTCCGTGAGGCCATCCAGAAGCTGGGGCGGGTCGTGTTCGGGCCGGGGTTCGAGGTCGTCGTCAGCGACGAGCTCGCCATCGAGAGCCGCACGCTCGACGGTGTCACCGTCCCGTTCGAGTCGCTCTCGGGTGGCGCGCGCGAGCAGCTGGCCGTCATCGGACGCCTTGCCACGGCCCGACTCGTCAGCGTCGATGCCGGGGCTCCGGTAGTGCTGGACGACTCGTTCGGCTTCAGCGACGCCGAACGCCGCCGCCGGCTGGCCGCCGTGCTGAAGCTCGTCGGTGCCGATGCTCAGATCATCATCCTGACCTGCGAGCCCGACCGCTTCGCCGACATCGGCGGCGCCACCACTGTCCGTCTCGGCGCCTGAGCCGAGCCGGATCGCTCAGACCAGGGCTTGTTCGAGGTCGTCCAGCAGGTCGGCGACGTCCTCGATGCCGACCGAAAGGCGCACGAGGTCGTCGGGCACCTCGAGCAGCGAGCCCGCCGTCGAGGCGTGCGTCATGGCGCCGGGGTGCTCGATGAGCGACTCGATGCCACCGAGGCTCTCGGCGAGGGTGAACAGCTCGGTGCGCTCGCAGAAGTCGAGCGCCGCCTGACGTCCCCCGGCCAGCCGCACCGAGACCATTCCGCCGAAGCGACGCATCTGCCGCGCCGCCACCCGGTGGCCGGGATGCTCGGGGAGACCCGGGTACAGCACGGAGTCGATGGCTGGGTGGCCCAGCAGCAGGTCGACGACGGCCTCGGCGTTGCTGCAGTGCTGCTCCATGCGCACGGCCAGGGTCTTGGCGCCGCGCATTGTCAGGTAAGCGTCGAACGGTCCGGGCACACCGCCGGCGCCGTTCTGCAAGAAGGCGAAGGCGGCATCGAGCTCGTCGTCGTCGGTCACGAGCGCGCCCCCGATGACGTCGGAGTGGCCGCCGAGGTACTTCGTCGTCGAGTGCAGCACGACGTCGGCACCGAGCAGCAAGGGCTGCTGGAGGTAGGGCGAGGCGAAGGTGTTGTCGACGACGAGTCGTGCGTTGCCTTCGTGGGCGACCTCGGCGAGAGCGGTGATGTCGCCGACGTTGAGCAGGGGATTGGTCGGCGTCTCGATCCAGACCAACTGCGTCTGGGGGGTGATCGCGGCTCGGACTGCGTCGACGTCGTTGATGGCGGCAACCGTGTAGGTGACGCCCCACTGCGAGAAGACCTTGTCGATCAGCCGGAAGGTGCCACCGTAGGCGTCATTGGGGATGACGAGGTGATCGCCGGGTCGCAGCATCGAGCGCAGCGCGGTGTCTGTGGCGGCCATGCCCGAGCTGAAGGCACGCCCGTGGGCACCGGACTCGAGCGATGCCAGGTTGGCCTCGAGGGCCGTGCGAGTCGGGTTGCCGGTGCGGGCGTACTCGTAGCCGCCGCGCATGCCGCCGACGCCGTCCTGCGCGAAGGTCGACGAGGCATAGATGGGGACGTTGACGGCACCGGTCAGGGGGTCGGGCGCGTAGCCGGCGTGGATGGCCCGGGTCGCGAAGCCCTGCCAGGGGGTCTCGTCCTGGTCGCTCATACGTGGGCTCCCAACAGGTCGTGGCGGGTGAGGACGCCGAGCGGCTTGCCGTCCTCGATGACTAGCACGGCGTCGCTGACGCTGAGTGCCTTCATCGCGGCCGAGAGGTCCTCGCCGGACCCGAGCAGCGGAAGGGGCGGGCTCATGTGCATCTCGACGGGATCGGTCAGCGCCGCATGCCCGGTGAACACGGCGCTCAGGAGCTCGCGCTCGCTGACACTGCCGGCGACCTCGCCGATGACGACCGGGGGCTCGCGGCCGACGACCGGCATCTGCGAGACGCCGTACTCGCGCAGGATCTCGATGGCGTCGCGCACCGTCTCGGACGGATGGGTGTGGACGAGCGCGGGCATCGTGCCGACCTTGCGGCGGAGGATGTCGCCGACGGTGGGCTCGTCGGTGTGCCCGTCCAGCGGTGTACGCAGGAATCCGTACGACGACATCCACTGGTCGTTGAAGATCTTGGAGAGGTAGCCGCGGCCGCCGTCGGGCAGGAGCACGACCACCACGGCGTCCGGTCCTTCGCGTTCGGCGACCTGGAGGGCGGCGATCGTCGCCATGCCGCAGGAGCCGCCGACGAGCAGGCCCTCCTCGCGCGCGAGCCGACGGGTCATGTCGAAGGAATCGGCATCCGAGACGGCGATGATCTCGTCCGGGATCGAGGGGTCGTAGGCGGCGGGCCAGAAGTCCTCGCCGACGCCTTCGACGAGGTAGGGACGCCCGGTGCCGCCGGAGTAGACGGAGCCTTCGGGGTCGGCGCCGATGACCTTGACGCGGCCACCCGACACCTCCTTGAGGTAGCGACCGACGCCGGTGATGGTGCCGCCCGTGCCGACACCCGCGACGAAGTGGGTGACGGTGCCGTCGGTGTCGGCCCAGATCTCGGGTCCGGTGGTCTCGTAGTGGCTCTCGGGTCCGGCCGGGTTGGAGTACTGGTCGGGCTTCCATCCGCCCTCTGTGTCGCGGACGAGGCGGTCGGACACGTTGTAGTAGCTGTCGGGGTGCTCCGGTGCGACCGCGGTGGGGCAGACCACCACCTCAGCGCCGTAGGCACGCATGGTGTTGCGCTTGTCTTCGCTGACCTTGTCGGGGCACACGAAGATGCAGCGGTAACCACGTTGCTGGGCGACGAGTGCGAGGCCGACGCCGGTGTTGCCGGACGTGGGCTCGATGATCGTGCCGCCGGGCTTGAGGGCGCCGGACTTCTCAGCTGCGTCGACCATCTTGACCGCGATGCGGTCCTTGGAACTGCCACCCGGGTTCATGTACTCGATCTTGGCTGCGACGAGCCCGCTGCCAGGTTTGGCGACATGGTTCAGACGCACCAGGGGTGTGTTGCCGATGAGGTCGACGACGTGATTCGCGATGCGCATGTCGCCATTCTTGCATCGCGCAGCAGGCTCGTCCGAGGGATCAACCCCTGGTGAGAACAGGAGCTGCCTCGCGGACCTCGAGGTCGACGGCCGCACCCGTCGCGAGGAGCGTCTCGCCGAGGTCTGTCCACGGGCCGTCGTCCACCCGGAAGCGCACCTCGTAGGTGACGTCGACACGTGGGCGAACGGTGTCGGCGGGCTTGCGATACCGGTGCGTGACGTCCATGGCGGGGAACGGCTTGCCCGGCTTGGTCGTGGTGGCGCGGGTGCCGTCGCCGTAGTGCCACGTGTAGTTGACCGGATCAGCCTGGAGCTCGATCGCGAAGCCCAGCAGCGGGACCGTCCGGGTGAACTGCTCGGGCTCCGTGTAGAAGATCGTGTCGATGTTGACGAGAGTGCTCGAGCCGGGCTGCACCTGGACGTCGAGGCTTGGCAGGCCGATCTCCCGGACCGCCTGGAGCACGACCCCTTCGATCATCTGCGCTCGCCCGGCCGGAGGTATGCCGATCACCGGGAGCATGGGGCAGATGTAGCCGGGTGTCGACACACACCGCGATGGCCTCAAGTACCGCGGCGACGCGATGCTCGGCCGGGAGCTGACGACTCGCGGTCTGGAGTTCCTGACGCTCGGACGGCTGTCTTTCGTTGCGTCGAGCACCAGGGATGGAGATTTATCGCGGGGCTTAACGGATACGTCAGCGTTAGCCGCTCCTGACCAGATGAGCGTCAGTGCGAGAAGCGCGGCAGCGGCGGTTCTCATGCCTCACCCCGCTCGAAATCTTCGAGTAGCCAACGCCCTTCACGGAACTCCAATGAGAAGACAAGTTCCGCTTCCTCCGGCTTGCTCTCCCTTTCGATGTCGTCCGTAGACGACTTGTATTTGCCTGCTGGCGCCGACATCGCTGCGTAGACGACGTGCGCGTCTTGCGGTCGCTTTTCGGTTTCGAACTGGCCTAGCTCCCAGTCGGAACCCTGGTAGAACCCTCCCGCGTCGTAAGTGCCGCGGTAGAGGTCGATATAGCTCTGGCAACCCTCGCACGAGGGGCTGGAAAGGCGATCTAGCTCATCCGTCTTGCCGGTTGCGGAGGCGAAGTTGAAGACGTCGATGTAGTGCTCCACGAACGCCACCGCTCCCTCGTCCGAGTTCTCGCGAGCCTTCGCCGGCATCACCGGTGGTGTGGGAGCAGATGACGCTGTGGGGGACGGCGTGACAGTCGGTTCCTTCGGTGCTGGATCCCCGCTACAGGCCGCCAGCATCAAGAGCGCCATGACAGCCATCGTCTTTCGCAACATAGATTCCCCAAATCTCTTGCGGAGAAACTAGCGAAAGAATCACGAATCTGTCAGTAGGCGACGCCCAGATTGTGGACAAAGTGGTCTGGTTGTCGCAAAAGTCTCTCGCGAAGGGTGCATAACTCTCTCGCGAGGGGGGCACAAGTCTCTCGCGAGGGGGGCGGGGTCAGAGGATGGCTCCGTCGCCGCGGCCGGTGTCGATGTGGGCGTAGGGGTCGGCGGCCTTCTTCTTCGGGACGTCGGGGTCGTCGGGCCAGCGCTCCTCGAGCACTACCGCGAGCGCGGAGGCGGTGAAGATCGTCGACAGGATGCCGATCGAGAGTCCCAGCAGCAGCGCGATGGCGAAGTCGGTCAACGAGTCGCCGCCGAGCACCGCGAGCGCGGCCAGGATGAACATCGCCCCGAGCCCGGTGTTGATGGTGCGCGGGATGGTCTGCAGGATCGCCTCGTTCACAACCTCGCGCAGCCGCTTCCCGCGGCTCTCGGCCGTGTGCTCGCGGATGCGGTCGAACACCACGATGGTGTCGTTGACCGCCAGGCCGATGATCGACAGCACGGCCGCCAGGAACACGCCGTCGATCGGCTTGCCCCACCAGGCGAAGATGCCCACCACGGTCAGGACGACCGACATCATCGACAGGACCGCCGCAGCGGCGTACGTCCAGCGGAAGCGCCAGGCGAGGTAGATCATCTGCGCCGCGACGGCGATCGCGAAGGCGATCAGTGCCTTGTCCCGTAGCTCTTTGCCGAGGCTCGGGCCGATGAGCTCGTCGCGCTCCTTCTGCACCTCGCCCGCGACGCCGGCCACGGCGTCCTGGATCTCGACCGCCTCGTCGTTGCTGACGGCGTCGAGGCGGACGGTGATGTTCTCAGCGCCGTCCTGGCCGCTCGACGCCTGCACGACGGCACGGGGGAACCCGGCCTCGCTGACGGCGTCACGAGCCGTCTCGACGTCGATCTTCTCCGACGTCGAGAACTCCAGCAGGCGTCCGCCGGTGAACTCGACGCCGAGGTCGAGGCCCCGCACGACGATGCCGCCGATGGAGACGACGGCGACACCGAGCGTGATGGCGATCCAGGTGCCGCTGCGGCGCATGAGATCGGGGCCCTTCTCGCGCAGCCAGACCCGCACACGTCCCTCGCCGGCGATGCCGGACAACGCGGGGTGCTTGCGCACGAACGACCGCCGAAGTGCCCACTCGCTCAGCACGCGGGCGATGACCAGCGCCGAGATCATGGACGCGACGACACCGATCGACAGCGTGACGCCGAAGCCCTTGACCGGTCCGGACGCCAGGAAGAACAGCAGCGCGGCGGCCAGGATGGTGGTGACGTTCGAGTCGATGATCGCCGACCAGGCCTTGGTGAAGCCCGTCGTGATGGCCGGCGAGAGGTCGCCCCGGGCCCGGAGGGCGTACTCCTCCCGGGCTCGCTCGAAGACGAGCACGTTGGCGTCGATCGCGAGCCCGATGGCGAGGACGAAGCCGGCGAGGCCCGGAAGCGTGAGGGTGGCACCGATCCACACCAAGAGCCCGTAGGCGATCGCGGCGTAGGTCGCGAGGGCGAGCGTGGCCATGAAGCCCACGATGCGATAGACGAACACGATGAAGATGCCGGTCAGCGCGATGCCGATGATGGCGGCCTCGATCGAGGCGTCGATGGCCGTCTCGCCGAGCGTCGGGCCGACGGTGCGCTGCTCGATGACCTCGACCGGCACGGGCAGCGCGCCACCCTTGATCAGCACGGCGAGGTCGTTGGCCTCGGCCTGGGTGAAGCTGCCGGTGATGCTGGTCTGGTTGCCACCGCCGCTGGCGCACAGCTCGGGAACGATCGAGGGCGAGGAGATGACCTCGTTGTCGAGCACGATCGCGATGCGGTTGGCTGCCGCGGGGTTGGCGCACGCCGACGACACCAGGTCGCGCCAGCCGCCACGGCCGTCACCGTTGAAGTCGACGTTGACGACCCACTGGCCGATGCCCTGGTCCGGCACCGCGGCGGCGGCGTCGGAGACCCCATTGCCGTCGAGGGCCGTCGCCGCGAGCAGGAGGGGTTGCCCGGTCTCGTCGGGCGCCACGAGCTGGCCGTCTTCGGCCTCCTGGCCCTCGGTCGCGGGTGCCAGCACCTCGCGGAAGGACAGCTGTGCCGTCTGGCCGATCACCTCGGCGGCTTCACGAGGGTCCTGGACACCTGGGAGCTCGACGATGATGCGGTTCTCACCCGAGCGGGCCAGCGTCGGCTCGGACACTCCGAGGGCGTCGACGCGCCCACGCAAGACCTCCAGGGCGCGGTCGGTGGCCTCGCCGTCGGCCTCCACGCGGTCGGTGTCCTGGGTCTCGAGCACGATCTGGGTGCCGCCCTTGAGGTCGAGGCCCAAGGTGGCGGTGCCGGTCAGTGAGAGGGTGACGGCGATGGCGACGGTGGCGAGCGCAGCAAGTGCGCGCCACCGGTTGGCAGCTGATGACATGGGTGACTTTCGGGGCAGCGCCGAGGCGCGGACGGTCGGGCGGGCAGGCTCAGAGAGCCGGCGGCGCGCGATCGGACGGGACGGTCGCGTCGGTGATGACGACGGCCGTGCCGGGAGCTGCATCGAGGTCGGGTGTGACGGTGGCGCGCAGCCTCACAGGATCGGGGAGGTACCCGGTGAGATCGGGGTGTGACGTGCCGCCGTGGTTGTCGTCCACCGCGGCGACCGGCACGACCCTGGTGTGGGTTGCGGGTGACGAGGCCTGGGCGGCGCTGGCGGCCAGTCGCGGTGACGGGGAGCTGCTGCGGGCCGTGGACCCATGCACGAGGAGCAGCCCGCCGAGGAGCGCCACGACCACGAGCGCCGCGAGGCGACGGGCGGAACGTGGCACGAGCATTCCCAGAGTGTAGGTGACGCTGGCGCGCGCATGGTCAGTCTGCGAGCGGCCGCGCCGCCTGGCGTCCTAGGGTGGACGCATGACTGGACTCGCGCAGCGCACCCTCGGTTCGAGCGACATCAGCGTCCCCCTCGTGGGTGTCGGCTGCAACGCCTTCGGAGCCCGTATCGACGCCGAACGGACGCAGGCCGTCGTCGATGCGGCGATCGAGCACGGCGCCACCTTCTTCGACACCGCCGACAGCTACGGGCTCGGTCAGAGCGAGGAGCTCCTGGGCGCGGCCCTGGGAGCCAGGCGCGACGACGTGGTCATCGCCACGAAGTTCGGTATGGACATGCAGGGCACCAACGGCGACGACGGCGGCCGCCGGGGGAGCGCGGCGTACGTCCGGACGGCCGTCGAGGCGAGCCTGCGACGTCTCGGCACCGATCACATCGACCTCTACCAGCTGCACACCCCCGATCCGAACACCCCGATCGAGGAGACCCTCACCGCGATGTCGGAGCTGGTCACCGCGGGCAAGGTGCGGGCAATCGGCTGCTCGAACATGCAGGCCTGGCAGCTCGTGGACGCGGCCTGGACGGCCGCGGCTGCCGGCTTCCAGGGATTCGTGACGGCCCAGAACGAGTACTCGCTCTACAACCGCACCGCGGAGGTCGAGCTCACGCCGGCCTGCCTCGAGCTCAACGTCGGCATCCTGCCGTACTTCCCGCTGGCCTCCGGCCTGCTCACCGGCAAGTACCGGCGGGGCGAGTCGGCGCCCGAGGGAACCCGCCTCGGCGGCGAGGCCCAGGCGAAGCGTCTCGCCTCGAGCGACTGGGACAAGGTCGAGGCACTCGAGGCCTTCGCCGCCGAGCGCGACATCTCGATCCTCCAGCTGGCGATGGGTGGCCTCGCCGCGCAGCCGGCGGTGGCGAGCGTCATCGCCGGGGCGACGAGCCCGGAGCAGATCGCTTCGAACGTCGAGGCCGCCCGGTGGGAACCGAGCGAGGACGACCTCGCAGCGCTGGCCAAGATCGGACGTCCACGGCAGTCGTACACCACGTTCGCGCGGCGCTGAGACGACAAGCGCCATCGGCGGGAGGTAGGCGCGCCGGGCTGGGAAGCGCCTCACGGCGCATGGCCGCTCGTAGCGGCTAATTTTGGGACCCGGGGCTACCACAGCCCGACGCGTCGACAAGCCTAACCGGATCTGGGCCGCACTCAAGCAGCGAGTCAGGCATGTCGGCCCGGAGACAGCGGCTCAGTGCAGCTCGCCGCGGCGCTCGAGCTCTGCTGCTCGGTGCAGGTGTCGTGCCATGTCGACGAGCCTGACACCGCTGAGCGGATCGCTCGAGGCGAGCTGGCCGCGGCCGACTCCGACGATGTGGGCGAACGAGGCGGCCCGGTCGAGGGTGATGTCGAGGTCAGCGGTGACGATGCCCCGCACCACCGTGTCGACGAGCAGGATGACCTCGGCCGGCCCCGGCGGGTCGACGACGCCGGCCAGCACCTCATCGACCGGGGCGTACGACTTGCCGGCGGCGTACTCGCGAGCAGCCTGATTCGGCTGGCGGTAGACCCAGGTGCGCAGCACGTACAGGCGCCACAGGGCACCGGCGATGGTGTCGGCGGGGGCTCGTGACCACAGCTCCGCGATGATGCTGAGGCCCTCTTCGTCGGCAAGGTGCAGCACCCGGTCGATGAGGCCCTGGTCGGTGTCGTTGCGGGGGCCACGCACGAGGAGCGAGGCGATGCGATGGCCGGCCGCCGTGGTCTCGGCCGGATCGGCGCCCTCGGCCTGTGCCTCGAAGTGCGCAGGCCCGGGCAGCGACGGCTTGTGGTGCTCGCTCACGCGGTCGTCCCGACGGTCATGGCGTCAACGGTAACCCCGCGTCGGTCATCAGGCGGTGGGTACCTGCGTGTTCGCCGGTGCGGGCTTGGGCTGCTTGCGCAGGTAGAGCCAGAGAACCGGCACGATGTAGAGCACCCAGGCGATGACCTGGAACCACGACGGGTCGGGCTGGAAGTTCACGGTGCCCTTCAGCAGCGTGCCGTACCAGCTGTCCGGGGGGATGGTGCTGGAGATGTCGAAGGCGCGGCTGCCGAAGCCGGGCAGGATGCCGGCCTCCTGCAGGTCGAAGATGCCGTAGGCGAGAACTCCGGCCGCCACCACGATGAGCAAGGCGCCGGTGACGTTGAAGAACACACCCAGGTTGATGCGCAGAGCTCCGCGATAGATCAGGAAGCCGAGGACGACGGCGACCAGGATGCCGGCGCTCGCCCCCACGAACGGCGACGTGGTCGTGCTGCCCACGATGGTCGACCAGATGATGGCGGCGGTCTCGAGGCCTTCGCGTCCGACCGTCAGGAAGGCGACGGTGAAGAGTGCCAGTGGGCCGAGCGAGAGGGCGGTCTCCATCTGGCCCTCGAGCTCACGCTTGAGGTGGCGGGCCGTGCGGCGCATCCAGAAGATCATCCAGGTGACGAGGATGGCGGCGACGATGGAAAGGGTGCCACCGACGCCCTCCTGCCACACGAACGGCAGCTGGTCGAAGACGATCGTCACAACGGCGAACACGGCGACGACCACCCCGAGGGCTGCGGCGACGCCGGCCCAGATGTAGGTGATCTCCCGTCGTCGTCCGGTCTTGACGAGATAGGCGACCAGGATGCTGACGATCAGGCTGGCCTCGAGGCCTTCGCGAAGGCCGATGAGGAAATTGGCAAGCACCCGCTCAGTGTAGGTGTGGCTTGCCTACGCTTGGTCGACGAGTGCCTGGGCGAAGGGTCCGGCCACCAGCGCGACCTGCCACGGGCGGGCGCCGTGGGCCTCCAGGACGTCGCCCACGGTGGCCGGTGAGACGGGCTTGGGGGGCTCCCACGCGAGCTGACGCATCACCGAGGGTGTCAGCAGGTTCTCGGCCGGGATGTCGTGTTGCTCGCCGAGGGCTGCGATGATCTCGCGGCAGCGTCCGAGGCGTGCGGCGGCATCGGGGTTCTTCTCTGCCCACGCCCGTGGCGGCGGAGGGCCTTCGTGCCTCTGGGTCGCGGTGGGCAGATCTGCCTCAGGGAGGCTGAGGGCCAGGTCGACGGCGTCCTGCCACTGGTCCAGGAAGCGGCGCGGCCCGCGGCCGCGCATGACTCGCAACTCCTTGAGGGCCGTGTAGTTCTGCGGCGGGTCGGAGGCGATCTCCAGGATGGAGGTGTCGGGCAGGATGCGTCCGGGTGTGATGTCACGGTCGCTGGCTATGGCGTCACGGGTGAGCCACAACGAGCGGACCACGGCGAGCGCGCGGCGTCCGCGGGCCTTGTGGATGCCAGACGTCCGGCGCCACGGCTCGTCGCGCTCGCGGGGGCCGGTGAACGACAGCAGGGCGTGGAACTCCTCGAGTGCCCAGGCGAGCTTGCCGGTGCGCTCGAGGTCGTCGTGGATGAGGTTGCGCATCTCCACGAGCACCTCGACGTCGAGCGCCGCGTACTCCAGCCAGGGCTCGGGAAGCGGGCGGGTGGACCAGTCGACGGCCGAGAACTCCTTGGCCAGGCTGAGCCCGAGGTAGTGCTCGACGAGTGCGGCCAGGCCGACGCGGGGAAGGTTGAGCAGGCGTCCGGCGAGCTCGGTGTCGAACAGCGCGGCGGGATGCAGGCCGACCTCGGCCAGACACGGGATGTCTTGGCGGGCGGCGTGCAGGATCCACTCGGCGTCGCCGATGGCGGTGTCGAGGCTGGTGAGGTCGTCGAAGGCGATCGGATCGACCAGCGCTGAGCCCGAGCCCTCGCGGCGCAGCTGCACCAGGTAGGCGCGCTGGGAGTACCGGTAGCCCGAGGCCCGCTCGGCGTCGAGCGCCACGGGCCCGGTGCCGGCCATGACCCGCGCGCAGACCTCGGCGAGCGCGGCAGGCGTGTCGGTGACGGGCGGAAGCGGCTCTCGCAGCCGCAGCGGCGGCACCGGAGCGGGAGCCTCGATGGGCTCGACCTCGGCGGATTCGACCTCGACGTCGTCGGGCTGCAGCTCGTCGCCGTCGCTCATTTGGCTCCTCGGCGGGGATTGAGGGGGGTGACGCCCGGCGCCAGGGGCGGCAGGCCCGCGAGCATGCACAGCATGTCGGACCAGGCGCTGACGTGCTCGGAGGCATCGGAGGTCGGCGTCCAGGACGCTCGCAGCTCGATCTGGGAGTCGGCGCCGTCCTCGGCCATGGTGCCGAAGCCCTCGTTGCGCACGACCGTGACGCTTCCGCTTGCCTCGTCGTAGGAGGAGCCGTATGACTCGAGGGCCTCGACGAGCCAGCTCCAGCCCACGCTCGGCAACAGGGGGTCGACCGCCATGTCGACCTCGATCTCGGAGCGGGCGAAGGTGACGCAGCGGAACGTGCCGCCCCATGCATCGTT
>Ga0164243_10006912_pt1 | contig 17077 bp, 13 predicted proteins | sample OricompcompostOP_FD_108781 | JGI IMG/M metagenome (GOLD analysis project Ga0164243, IMG submission 108781) | Organic Plus compost microbial communities from Emeryville, California, USA - Original compost - Organic plus compost (OP) | ecosystem: Engineered > Solid waste > Mixed feedstock >... | reverse complement strand
GGCGCGAATGGCGCGCCCGGCCTGCTCGCGGCTGATGTTCCTGGCCTCGCGGAGCCGGCGCAACTGGGCGCCGAGCATCATGCGCACCACCGTCGGCCCGCCCCGCGGCTGAACCGGCCGTCCCTCCGGACGGGTCGCGTCCTCCGGCCGAGCCGAGATCATCCCTGTCCTCCCCGATGTGGACCTCGCCGATATGGCCCTCGCCGCGCCGGCCGTACGCCGCCGCCGGACGGGATGCTATCGGGGCGAACGCGGCCGTCATGGCGCTTTCGGCGCGCCCCGGGCGGTTGCGTGCCGGAGCTTGATCGGAAAGGATGGGCGCACGTCTGTCGGCACCCTGCGGAGATCACCGACGCGGGTGCGGTCGTCTCCCCGTCCCGACCATTCCGAGGTCCCCATGAGCGACACTCCTCCCGCCGACGACCCCGGCGTCCGCAGGATCGACAGCAGCGTGCCGCACTCGGCCCGCGTCTGGAACTACTTCCTCGGGGGCAAGGACCACTACCCGGTCGACAGGGAGGCGGGCGAACGCATCCGCGCCGTCTTCCCCGGCATGGTGGACATCACCCGCCAGTCCCGGCAGATGCTCGTGCGCACCGTCGGATATCTCGCCCGCGAGGCGGGAATCCGCCAGTTCCTCGACATCGGCACGGGCCTGCCCACCGTCGACAACACCCACGAGGTCGCCCAGCGGCTGGCCCCGGAGTCCCGGATCGTCTACGTCGACAACGACCCCCTCGTGCTGGTGCACGCCGAGGCGCTGCTGACCAGCACCCCCGAGGGGGCGACCGACTACATCGAGGCCGACGTGCGCGACCCCGGCCGCATCCTGCGGGAGGCGGCCGGGACGCTCGACTTCACGCGGCCGACCGCGCTCATGCTGATGGGCATCCTCGGCCTGGTCGCCGACTACGACGAGGCGCGCGACATCGTGCGCCGGCTGCTGGACGCCCTGCCCTCCGGCAGTTATCTCGCGCTCTACGACGGCTCCGACACCGACCCGGCGTACGTCAAGGCGCTGGGCGGCTACAACGCGGGCAGCGGCGCCACCCCCTACACGCCGCGCAGCCCCGAGCTGATCAGGGGCTACTTCGACGGCCTCGAGCTGCTCGATCCCGGCATCGTCTCGGTGTCGCGGTGGCGGGCGGAGGACAACCCGTGGGGCGAGCCCCGCGAGGTGGCCTGCTTCGGCGGCCTGGCGCGCAAGCCCTGACGGGCACGGCCGGGCCGCCGGCCGTGCCCCTCCGAATCTCCTCCGCGCGTTCCTCCGTCAGGCGGCACGGCCGGCCGTCAGCAGAGGGAGCAACTGCTCGCCCTGGCGCCTGATCTCCGGCAGATAGGGGGTGTCGGAGAGCACGAAGTGGGTGATGCCGAGGGCTTCGTACTTGCGCAGCGACTTCGCCACGTCCTCGGCCGAGCCGACCAGCCAGGTGGTGCCGGCGCCGCCCCCGCCGAACTTGCCGGGCGTGGTGTAGAGGTTGTCGTCGAGCACCTCGCCCCGCGCGGCGAGCTCCAGCAGCCGCTGCTGGCCGACGGCGGCGTGCCTGTTCGGGTCGCGTTCGATGGCGCCCTTGGCCATCTGCGCGACCTTGGCCTCGGCGTCGGCCCAGGCCTGCTCGGTGGTGTCCCGCACCAGCGTGGTGATGCGCAGCCCGAACTCCAGCGGCGGGTGCTCGCGGCCGAGCCGGTCGCTGAGCCGCCTGAGCCGGTCGATCCGCTCGGCGATGCCGTCGAGCGGCTCACCCCAGAAGAGCTGTACGTCGGCCTCGGTGGCGGCCACTTTCTCCGCGGCCTCCGAGGCGCCGCCGAAGTAGAGCCGGGGATGCCGGCGTTCGCCCCGGACCACCGGCCGCGGCACCACGGTCGAGCCGGTGACGGAGAAGTGCTCGCCCTCATAGGTGACGTTCTCCTCGGTCCACAGCCGGCGCACGATCCGCATGAACTCCCTGGTGCGGGCGTAGCGGTGGGCCTGGTCGCCCTCGCTGTCGCCGTACGCGGCGAGGTTGTCCCTGCCCGACACGACGTTGACCAGCACCCGTCCCCCGGTGAGATGGTCCAGGGTCGCGGCGGCGGAGGCGAAGTTGGCCGGATGCCAGTAGCCGGGACGGATCGCGATCAGCGGCTGGAACGTCGTGGTCCGCGCGGCGAGGGCGGCGGCGACCGTGAAGGTGTCGGGCCGTCCCCAGCCGGTGCCGATGAGCGCTCCGCCCCACCCGTGCTCCTCCAGGGCCCTGGCGTGGCTGGTCAAGGTGTCCAGGCTGTTGTGGTTCTCGACGACGTCGTCGCCTCGGTGACCGGGCTCGGCCTGGTTGGGGATGTACCAGAGGAACTGCAGGCTCATCGACGATCTCCCTGTCCTGTGGGCGGGCGGATGTGACTGTGACCCAGATCACATAAAAACCTAGTTCTCAAGTAGGTAAAGTGTAGTTCGTGATCGAGTTGCTTCGGTACTCCAGGCGCGAGATCGACTTCGCCTTCTTCGCCGGCGCGCTCTGTAAGCGCTGAACGGCTCTCGCGCCGTTCGCGGGTCAGCCCGCGCCGGTTTTCGCGAAGCCCGTCTGCCGTCAGGGCCGCACCAGCGGCCCTGACCCACGTCGCCGGCCATGCGTCAGGCGGCCGCGACCGTCATCCACGTCATCGTCCGCGAGCCCTGCCACACCCGCGCACCCGGAGCGGTGCGCCTCCCCCTCGCCCCCGTACGGCGCCTGGACTTTGCCCCGCCAAGCACAAGGAACGTTCATGTCAGACCTTCGCACCGCAATCGAGCGCGCCACCCCGAGGCGCAAGAGATGGCCCTGGGTCGCCGCGGCCGTCGCCGTCCTCCTGGTCGCCGGAGGCGGGTTCGCCCTCACCCGCGGGGACGCCTCCACCGGCCGGTCCGCCACCGCCGGCGCCCCCGTCCGCGGCGGCACCCTGCAGTTCGCCCTCATCGACTACCAGCGCAGCCCCGACCCGCAGTGGGGCACCAACTACGCCGAATCGCTCATCGGCAACAACATCACCGACAAGCTGACCTGGCAGGACCCGGACACCGGAGAGATCACCCCGTGGCTGGCGGAGTCCTGGGAGTACAACAAGGACCTCACCGAGTTCACCTTCCACCTGCGCAAGGACGTCACCTTCAGCGACGGCAGCCCGTTCGACTCCGAGGTGGTCAAGGCCAACTTCGACCAGTACGTGCACGGCGACGAGAAGCTGGGCATCAACCCCAACGGCGCCATCCTGCTGCCCGGCTACATCGAGACGCTGACCCCGGACCGCTACACCGCCGTCGTCCGCTTCGAGAAGCCGCTCGCGAGCTTCCTGCAGGCCTCGTCCTTCACCGCCAACGCGCAGCCCGGTTTCCTGTCGCTGTCGACGCTGAAGCTCAGCGCGGAGGAGCGTACGGACCCGAAGAAGGTGATCGGCACCGGTCCGTTCGTGTACGAGTCGTGGCAGCCGCAGGTCAAGACCGTGCTCGTCAGGCGCAAGGGCTACAACTGGGCGCCGCCGGCGCTGAAGCACAAGGGCGAGGCCTATCTCGACAGGATCGTGTTCAACACGATCCCCGAGGCCAGCGTCCGGACCGGTTCGCTCACGTCCGGGGCCATCGACGCCACGCTCGACGTGGGCACCACGGACGAGAAGCCGCTGGCCGAACAGGGATTCAAGATCATCTACCGGGGCGTCTCCGGCACCTCCATCTTCTTCAACCTCAACTCCCAGCTCTTCCCGACCGACGACATCGCGGTGCGCCGGGCGATCCAGCTCGGCTGGGACCGCGAGGCGGTCAGGAAGACGGTGCTCACCGACTCCTACTCCGTGGCGACCTCGGTCCTCGCCCCCTCGGTCCCCGGCTACGTGGACTACAGCGGCACCGTGCTCAGGTACGACCCCGAGAAGGCCGGGCGCCTCCTCGACGAGGCCGGCTGGAAGGAGGGCCCGGACGGCATCCGGGTCAAGGACGGCAAGAAGCTCGTGGTCAAGCTGCTCGGCATCAGCAACCTGGTGGCGAACAAGCCGGCGTACGAGTCGATCCAGCAGGACCTGAAGAAGATCGGCATCGACCTGCGGCTCACCGTCGTCCCGATCCCGGACTACACCGCCCTGCTCACCAAGGCCAAGACCGACTGGAACATCGTCGCGGCCAACCGCTCGCGCAACGACCCCGCGGTCCTCAACCTCCAGTACGGCCCGGCGCTCGGCAACGGCTCGTACGTCACGAAGGACTCCCCCGGGATCGACGTGGACGAGGTCACGCGGACCCTGGGGGCGCTGGAGCTCACCCTCGACCCGGCGACGCGCAAGCAGTACGCCAAGGCGGCGCAGGACCTCCTGCTCGACAAGTACGCGCTGGTGAACCCGGTCTACAACCCCTCACAGGTGATCGCCCACGCGGACTACGTCCACGGGATCATCTTCGACGCCCAGTCCCGCAACCACTTCGTGGACACGTGGAAGAGCAACGGGAAGTGACGGCCGCCGGCCGCCGCGCCCCTGCGCCCGGCGGCCGGCGGCCCGCTCCCGCGGAAGGAACGTCGTGCTGCGTTACCTCGCGCTGAAGACCGGCCGGGCCCTGTTCGTGGTCTGGGCCGCGTTCACCCTGACCTTCGTCCTGCTGTTCGTGCTGCCCGCCGACCCGGTGGACCTGCTCTTCGACCCCGCCGAGGTCAACACCGTGCCGCCCGAGGTCCGCGAGCAGGTGGCGGCGAGCTACGGCTTCGACAGGCCGCTGATCCTGCAGTATCTGGCCCGGCTCGGGCACGCGCTGAGCGGCGACTTCGGCACCTCGGTGCAGTCGGGGCGGCCGGTCGTCGCCACGATCCTCGACGTGCTGCCGAGCACTCTCCTCCTCGCGGCGGGCGCGCTCGCACTGGCGCTGGTCATCGCCTTCGTGATCGCGCTCGCCGCGACCTCGGCCCGCCGCGCCTGGCTGCGCGACCTCCTGGAGGCACTGCCGTCGGGCGCGGTCTCGGTGCCGGTGTTCCTGTCCGGCATCCTGATGCTGCAGATCTTCTCGTTCCGGCTCGGCTGGTTCCCCGCCTTCGGCGACACGGGCGCGCGGAGCCTCGTCCTGCCGCTGATCACGCTGGCCATCCCGGTGTCCGGCCCGATCGCGCAGCTCCTCGTCCGCAGCTTCGCCACCGAGTTCCGCTCCGGCTACGTCACGACGAGCTGGGCGAAGGGGGCCACCCGCGGCGGCATCATCGTCCGCGACGTCTTCCGGAACGCCGGCCTTCCGGCGCTCACCATCGCCGGCATCACGTTCGGCAACCTGATCGCCGGCTCGGTCATCACCGAGACCGTCTTCGCCCGCCAGGGCGTCGGCCGGATGACGCAGGCGGCGATCAACACGCTGGACGTCCCGCTCGTGCAGGGGACCGTCGTGCTCGTGGCGGCCGGCTTCGCCCTGATCAACCTGATCGTCGACCTGATCTATCCGCTGCTCGACCCGCGGCTGCGGGCCGCGCTCGCCGCCGGCTGAGCCGCGTGAGGAGGAAGTGATGACCGTCGAACTCGACGCGCTCGCGGCGGGCCGCCGGGCCGGCTTCGCCCGCCCGATCGCCAGGCGGCTCGGCGAGCTCGCGCGGCAGCCGATCCTGGTGGCCTCGTGGCTCGTCGTGCTGGTCGTGATCGGCTGGGCGGTCGTCCCCGGCCTGTTCACCTCGTACGGCCCCTACACCGGCGACGCGTCCGCGAGCTTCCTGCCGCCGAGCGCCGAGCACTGGTTCGGCACCGACCGGCTGGGCCGCGACCTGTTCGCCCGCAGCGTGTACGGCGCGCAGACGACGCTGACCGCGACCCTGCTCGCCGTCCTCATCGCCTTCGGCGTCGGCACCCTCGTGGGGCTGATCGCCGGCTTCGCCGGGGGGATCGTGGACACCGCCGTCATGCGGGTGATCGACGTGTTCCTGGCGATCCCCAGCCTGCTGCTCGCCATGGTCGTGGTCTCGGTCCTCGGCTACTCCACACAGAACATCGCCCTGGCGGTCGGCATCTCCTCCATCGCGTCGTTCGCGCGGGTGATGAGAGCCCAGGTGCTCTCGGTCGTGACCCAGGACTACGTCAAGGCGGCGTACGGCCTCGGCGTCGGCCGGCTGGGCGTGATGCTCCGGCACGTCGTCCCCAACTCGCTCAGCTCCGTGATCGCGCTGGCGGCGCTGGAGATCGGCACGGCAGTGCTCGCCGTCGCCTCGCTCGGCTTCCTCGGCTACGGGGCGCCTCCGCCGCAGCCGGAATGGGGGCTGCTGGTGGCCGAGGGCCGCGACTACGTCGCGGTCCACCCCTGGGCCTCGATCCTGCCGGGCGCGGCGCTCGCCGTCGTCGTCATCGCCACCCACCGCATCAGCACCTCCTACCGGAAGGACCACCGCCGATGACCGACCCACATGCGGACAGACAGGACCCGCTGCTGCGGATCGCCGGTCTCGCGATCGACTACCGGACCGGACGCCGCCGGTGGACGCCGGCCGTACGCGGCGCCACCCTGCACGTCGGGCCGGGCGAGTTCGTCTCGCTCGTCGGCGAGTCGGGCTCGGGCAAGACCACCCTGGTCCAGGGCGCGCTCGGCCTGCTGCCGGAGTCCGCGCGGATCCGGGCCGGTTCGATCGCCTACTCCGGCGTCGACGTGACGGGCTGGAACGACCGGCGCATGGCGCTGGTGCGGGGCAACTACGTGGGCTTCATCCCCCAGGACCCCAACACGTCGCTGAACCCGGTCAAGAAGATCGGCCGGCAGGTGATCGAGGCGGTCCGGTTCAACGAGCCCGAGGCCCGCGATGCCGCGCAGCACAGGCAGGCCGCGCTGGACAGCCTGCGCACGGCCGGTCTCAAGGACGCCGAGCGGGTGTTCCACCAATACCCGCACGAGCTCAGCGGCGGCATGAAGCAGCGGGCGCTCATCGCGATCGCGCTGGCGGGCAAACCGAAGATCATCGTGGCGGACGAGCCCACCAGCGCGCTCGACGTCACCGTCCAGAAGGTCATCCTCGATCACCTCGTGCGGCTGCGCGAGGAGCTCGGCATCGGCATCCTCCTGGTCACCCACGACCTCGGTGTCGCGCTCGACCGCTCCGACCGCATCCTGGTCATGCGCGACGGCGAGATCGTGGAGGAGGGCCCGGTCCGCCGGGTGCTGGAGAACGCGGCCGACGACTACACCCGCCGGCTGCTCGACGCGGCGCCCGCCCGGCACGCCGGGCGGCTGGAGCCGGCGTCGGGCCCGCGCCCGCTGCCCGGCCGTGAGGTGCTGCGGGCGCGCGGGCTCACCAAGACCTACCGCCTGCGCGGCCGGGGCCCGCGGCGTGAGCTGCGCGCCCTGGACGGCGTCGACCTGGTCGTACGCGAGGGCACCACGCACGCGATCGTCGGCGAGTCCGGCGCGGGCAAGTCGACGCTGGCGAGCATCCTGGCCGGTTTCGCCTCCCCCGACAGCGGCACCGTGCACCTGGGCGCCCGGGAGCTGACCGGACTGTCCCGGAGGCGGCTGCGGGAGATCCGCCGGGATCTGCAGTTCGTGTTCCAGAACCCCTTCACCTCCCTCGACCCGCGGTTCACGGTGAGCGAGATCGTCGCCGAGCCGCTGCGCGCCTTCGGCCTCGCGCGGGGCAGGCGGGAGCGGACGGACCGGGTGACCGAGCTGCTCAAGGCGGTGGCGCTGGACGAAAGGCACCTGCACCGGCTGCCGGGGCAGTTGTCGGGCGGCCAGCGGCAGCGGGTGGCGATCGCCAGGGCGCTGGCGCTCAACCCCGGGATCCTGGTGCTCGACGAGGCGGTGAGCGCGCTGGACGTGTCGGTCCAGGCCCAGATCCTGCGGCTGCTGGTGGACCTGCAGGCCGAGTACGGCCTCAGCTACGTGTTCGTGACCCACGACCTCGGCGTCGTACGCCTGATCGCCGACGACGTGTCGGTGATGAAGGACGGCGTCGTGGTCGAGACCGGCCCGGTCGAGCAGGTGTTCCGCTCACCGCGGCACGACTACACCCGGCAACTGCTGGAGGCGATCCCGGGAGCCGGGCTCGCCGTCGCAGGCGCACGCTAAGGAGATCGCCGTGTCACGCCGACTGCACCTCAACGTCAACATCCTCAACGCGGGCGTCTTCGGGGGCTCATGGCGGTTCCCCGGCACCGACGGCACCGCGAGCTACACGATCGAGCACTACACCTCGATCGCGAAGAAGGCCGAGCAGGCCAAGCTCGACGCGGTCTTCCTCGCCGACGGCCCGTCGCTCGACCCGCAGATCAGGCACCGTACGTCCAACAACCTGGAGCCGACGACGGTGCTGGCGCGGATCGCCGCGCAGACCGAGCGGATCGGCCTGATCGGGACGCTGTCGTCGTCCTACAACGACCCCGTCGAGCTGGCACGCCGTCTCGGCGACCTCGACTACGTCAGCGGCGGCCGCTTCGGCTGGAACGTGGTGACCACGGCGGGAGCCGTGGCGGCGCGCAACTTCGGCCGCACGAGTGAGCCCGGCCACGCGCTGCGCTACCGCCGCGCCGCCGAGTTCACCGAGCAGGTCGTCGCCTCCTGGGCGGCTCGCACCGCGCTCGTCTCCCCGCAGGGCAGGCCGGTCGTGGTGCAGGCCGGCGGCTCCAGCGACGGCCGCAGGCTCGCCTCGCGGGTCGGCGAGGTGATCTTCTCCGCCGACCAGGACATCGAGCACGCCCGCGCGTTCCGCGCCGAGATCCGCGAGGGGGCGGCCGCGTTCGGACGACGGCCCGAGGACGTCGTGGTCCTGCCCGGGCTGTCGACCGTCGTGGGCGGCACCGAGGCCGAGGCGCGGGCCCGGCGCGAGCTGCTGGACGAGATCCTCCCCGGCGAGTACGCCCGGAACCGGCTCGCCGGCCAGCTCGGCATCTCACTCGACGGTCTGTCCGACGACGAGCCGATCCCGCCCGAGCTGCTCGTCGCCCCCGACGAGGCCGGTGGTTCCCAGACCTTCTACCGCGTGGTCAAGACGATCATCGAAACGGAGCGGCCGACGCTCGGCCGGCTGCTGAAGAAGCTGTCCGGCGGCGGCGGTCACCGGATCGTCGTGGGGACACCCGAGCAGATCGCCGACGACATCGAGCTGTGGTTCCGCACGGGCGCGGCGGACGGCTTCAACGTGATGCCCGACGTCCTTCCGTCGGGCTTCGACGACTTCGCCGACCATGTGGTGCCCGAGCTGCGGCGGCGCGGCCTGTTCCGCACCGACTACGAGGGGACGACCCTCCGCGACCACCTCGGGCTCGGCCTCCCCGACGCCGGGCCGTACGAGCTCCGCCCGCTGGAGCCTGCACTGTGAACGGCGCTGTGAACGGCGCTCTGTACGGCCCTGTGAACGCCCCGCGACGTCCCGTCCCACAACCGAAGGCGGTCTTGTCATGAGTCCAGTCATCCAGCTCGCCCTCGCGGTCGGTGAACCGGCCGCCCCGCCGGCCGCAGGACCGGCGCGGGGGCCGGTGCCGGTGCCGCTCACCGGCGCGGTCGCCGTCGCGGCGGCCGCGCGAGAGGCCGGGATCGCGGCGATACGTCTGCTCGACGAGGTGGCCGCGGGCCACGCCCTCGATCCGACCGTGGTGGCGGCGTATCTCGCCGGTCTCCACGACGGTCTCGGCTACATCGCCGAGGTGCCGACGACGCACAACGCGCCGTACAACACCGCGCGCCGCGTGCTCTCCCTCGACCGGGCGACCGGCGGCCTGGCCGGTGTCGCGCTGCGCGCGGGCGGCGGCGACGAGGTCAGCCGGGCCACGGCCCCCGCACCCCGCGCCGCCGGCCCCGCCGCGCGGTGGGCCGAGTACGCCCACGTGCTGACCCGGCTGTGGGAGTCGTTCCCGCGCGCGGCCCTGATCGGCGACCAGCAGGCGGGCGTCGTCGTCGACGACGCCCTCGTCCGGCCCATCGGCCACGAGGGTGCCTTCTACCGCGTCGCGGGCCCGCTGGACGGTCCCTCGTCCGTGCAGGGACGCCCCGTCGTCGTCGCCGACCTCGGCGACCTGGACGTCCTGGACGTGACGGCGGTCGCGCGGTCCGCGGACGTCGTCGTGGTGGGCCGGAAGCGGGCCGCCGGTGCGGACGCCGCGCTGACGGAGGCGCTGCGGCGAGCCGGCCGTTCCAGGCAGGAGGTGGCGCTGCTCGGCCGCGTCGAGATCGCCGGGGACGACCTCGGCCCCGGCGGCGCCGCGACGGCGGCCGCCCTCGCCGGCGAGCTGCGCGACTGGGCCGGCGAGCACCGGCTGGACGGCTTCGAGCTGGTGCCCACCGGAAGCGCCGACGCGGTGGTCACCGCGGTCCGGGCGCTGACGCCTCGGCTGACCGACCCCGCCGATGCGCCCGCCTCTCCGCGCCCGCTCACGCTGCGGGCCGCGCTGGGCCTGCCCGAGCCCGCGGCGGTGGCGGCGTGACCCCCCGGCCGCTCGCCGCGGACCACACCGCCGCGGACCACGCGGGCACGGACCACGCCGCCGCGGACCACGCGGGCAGCGGATACACCGTGGACGGCATCCGCGCCGCCGTCTCCCCGATCCTGCGGCGCCTGAGCGCGGGCGCGCGCGAGCGCGAGCTCACCCGCCAGTACGCGTTCGACGACGTGCGGGCGCTCGCCCGCGAGCGGATCACGCTGATCGGCGTCGCGAAGGAGGACGGCGGCGCGGGCGGGTCGGTGCGCGACGTGGCCGACCTGGTCATCGCCATCGCCCGCGCCGACTCCAATGTGGCCCAGGCGCTGCGCAGCAGCTTCCTCACCGCCAACCAGGTGGCGAGCCGGCCGGACCTGCCCAGCCGGGAGACGACCCTGCGGCGGCTGCGCGACGGCGACCTGTTCGCCGGCACCTCCAACGAGCGCACCGGCGGCGCCAGCGGGTCGGTCAACACCACCATCCGGCGTGACGGCGGCGGATACGTCATCAACGGCGAGAAGTACTACTCGACGGGCGGCCTGTACGCCTCGTGGTTCTCCGGCCTGGCCAAGGACGAGTCCGGGACCGTGCTGGGCTTCACCGTTCCGGTGGATCGCGAGGGCGTGGAGCGGCTCGACGACTTCGACGCGGTCGGCCAGCGGCTGACCGCGAGCGGCACCACCCGCCTGGTGAACGTGCGGGCGCATGAGGACGAGGTCGTGATCCGCGACAACAGCCTGCTCGACAACCCGTGGCTGGGCGCGTTCGCGCAGCTCTACCTGGCCGCGGTCGAGGCGGGCATCGCCGCCGCGGCGCTCGACGACGCGGTCTGGTTCGTCCGGGAGAAGGCCCGGCCCATCAAACACAGCACGGCGGCCAGGAGCGTCGACGACCCCTACGTGCGCCAGACCGTCGGCGAGATCGCCGCCCGGGCCCAGGCTGCCCGCTCCGCGGTGCTGTTGGCGGCCGAGGTCGTGCACGGGGTGCGCGGCCTGACCGGTTCCCGGGCGCGGGCGGCGGGCGCGGAGGCCGCGGTCACCGTGGCGCAGACCGGTGTGATCGCCATCGAGGCCGCCCTGCGGGCCGCCGAACTGCTCTTCGACGTCGCGGGCGGCTCGATCACCAACCGCGACCTCGGATTCGACCGGCACTGGCGCAACGCCCGCACGGTCGCCAACCACAACCCCCGCCAGTGGAAGGCGGCCGTGGCGGGCGCCTACCACCTGACCGGAGAGGAACCGCCGACGAGCGGGCTCTTCTGAACATCGAGAGGACACCATGACCGACAAGGCCAACCGGACGCTCGGACGCACCGGCGTCCTGGTCAGCCCGCTCACGCTCGGCACGATGAACTTCGGCCGATGGCAGGAGGAGGGCGAGAGCATCAAGATCATCCGGGCCGCCCTCGACGCCGGCGTCACATCCGTCGACACCGCCGACGTCTACGCCCAGGGCGTGTCGGAGGAGATCGTCGGCAAGGCCATCAAGGGCCGCCGCGACGAGGTCTTCCTCGCCACCAAGTTCCACGGGCAGATCGGGGACGACCCCCGGCACGCGGGCAACTCGCGCCGCTGGATCGTCCGCGCGGTCGAGGACAGCCTGCGCCGGCTCGGCACCGACCACATCGACCTCTATCAGGCGCACCGGCCGGACCCGCGCACCGACCTGCTGGAGACGCTGCGCACGCTCGACGACCTGGTCCGCCAGGGCAAGATCCTCTACTACGGCACCTCGGTCTTCCCCGCCCACCAGCTCGTCGAGGCGCAGTGGCTGGCCGACCGGCACGGGCTCGTCGCCCCGCACACCGAGCAGTCGCCATACTCGCTGCTCGTCCGCGGCGCGGAGCGCGAGGTGTTCCCCGTCGCGCGCAAGTACGGCCTCGGCGTGCTGACGTACGGCCCGCTGGCCGCGGGCTGGCTGTCGGGCAGGTACCGCGTCGGCGGCGAGCAGCCCGAGTCGGCGCGCGCCGACCTCATCCCCGGCCGGTTCGACGTCACCCTCGAACGCAACCGGCGCAAGCTCGCCGCCGCCGACGCGCTGGCCCGGCTCGCCGAGGACAGCGGCCTCACCCTGGTCGACCTGGCCCTGGCGTTCGCGCTCAACCATCCGGCGGTGAGCAGTGTGATCATCGGCCCGCGCACGATCGAGCACCTGGACGCCTACCTCAAGGCGGCCACCGTCGAGCTGAGCGACGACGTCCTCGACCGGATCGACGAGATCGTCGCCCCGGGCACCCACTTCGTCGAGCGCGACACCGGCAGCGACACCCCGTCTCTGCAGCCGTCCGCGCTCCGCCGCGCCCGCGCGCACGGCACCGACCACTGAGAAAGGGCATCGACTTGAGCTACGGCGCTTACGACACGACCTACGCGGCGGCCGAGGACCGCTACGAGAAGGTGGAATACCGGCGTGCCGGGAACTCCGGTCTCGACCTGCCGGCCATCTCCTTCGGGCTGTGGCAGAACTTCGGTCTCGACCGCCCGTACGAGACCCAGCGCGAGATCGTGCTGCACGCCTTCGACCTGGGCATCACCCATTTCGACAACGCCGACAGGTACGGCCCGCCGCACCGGGCCGCGCAGAAGTTCTTCGGCACGCTGCTGCGGCGGGAGCTCGCCCCGTACCGCGACGAGCTGATCCTGTCGACCAAGGCCGGCAACCCGATCGGCCCCAGTCCCTATCTGAAGGGCGGCTCGCGCAAGTCGCTGCTCACTTCGCTGGAGCACAGCCTGCGCGACCTGGGGACCGACCACGTCGACATCTTCTACAGCCACAGCCCCGACCCTGCGACGCCGCTGGAGGAGACCGTCGGCGCCCTCGTCAGCGCCGTGCAGCAGGGCAAGGCGCTGTACGTGGGCATCTCGAACTACGCTCCGGAGCGGGCCCACGAGGCGGCCGAGCTGCTGCGCCGGGCGGGGGTGCCGCTGCTGGTCCACCAGCCGCGCTACTCGATCTTCGACCGCCGCCCCGAGCTCAACGGCCTGCTCAAGCTGGCCGCCGAGGACGGGTTCGGTCTCGTCGTCTACTCGCCGCTGGCCCAGGGGCTGCTCACGGACAAGTACCTCTCCGGCATCCCCGCGGACGCGCGGGCCGGCAACAGCGCGTTCCTGTCGCCCGACGTCATCGACGGCACCTACCGGCGGCGGGCCGCCGCGCTCAACGACATCGCCAGGGAGCGCGGTCAGTCGCTCGCGCAGCTCGCGCTGCAGTGGGTGCTGCGGCAGCCGCAGGTGACCTCGGCGCTCATCGGGGCCAGCTCGACCGCGCAGCTCGACCACAACGTCAAGGCGCTCGGCTTCCCGCCGCTCACCGAGCAGGAGCTGGCGCTGATCGACGAGCACGGCGTGCACGGAACAGGACTGAGGCTCTGACGTGAGCGACCTCACCACGACGATCGGGGCCGGCGTCGAGGACGGCCGGCCCTTCCGCCTGGGCTTCCTGCTGCACCTCGACGGCGACCTGCCGCCGGGCCGGGCCTACCGGGAGGCGATCGACCTGTTCGTGGCCGCCGAGGAACTGGGCTACGACTCGGGATGGGTCATCCAGCGGCACTTCCGCCAGGGCAACGAGCACGTCTCCGCACCCCTGGTCGTGCTCGCCGCGATCGCCGAGCACACCACGCGCATCCGGCTGGGCACCGGTGTGCTGGTGCTCCCGCTGGAGGACCCTCTCAAGACCGCCGAGGACGCGGCGACGCTCGACGAGCTCAGCGGCGGCCGCCTCGAACTGGGTGTGGGCTCCGGTCCCTTCCCGGGCGCCTGGGAGGCGTTCGGGAAGGACCTGGCCGACCGGCACCGGCTCTTCGACGCCTCCGTGGCGCGGCTGCACGAGGTGCTGGAGGGGACGACGCTCAACAGCCTCGGCGAGGTGCTCCACCCGCCCGCGCCCGGGCTGCGGCGGCGGCTGTGGCAGGCCACCACCGGTGACCCCGAACTGGCTCACGCGGCGGCGGCCGCCGCCGGACGCGCCGGCGACGGGCTGCAGCTCTCCCGCGCCACCGCCTGGCGCGGCGGCACCGTACGTGAGGCGCAGCGGCGGCAGGCCGAGTGGATCGCGGCCTACCGCGCGGCCCACGAGGAGGCCCACGAGGAGGCATGGCCCGATCCCGGCCGCGCGCCCCGCGTGCAGGTCTCGCGGGCCGTCTATCCCCACCCCGACCGGGCGGAGGCCGTACGCCTGGTCACGCCCGGCGTCCGGCGCTGGCAGAGCTGGCTGTCCTCCCGCAGGGACGTCGCGAACCTCGGCGTCGAGGAGTATCTGGAGGCCGACCACGCCCTGCTCGGCCCGCCGGAGGCGCTCGCCGCCGAGCTGGCCGCCGATCCGGCGCTGCGTCAGGTCACCGACCTGCTGGTGAACTTCGTCCCCGGCGTGCCCGAGTCCGGCGAACACCTCCGGCTGCTCACCTCCGCCGCGCGAGAGCTGGCCCCCCTGCTCGGCTGGCGTCCCGCGCGGCAGCCCGTCACGGTCCCGGGCGGCACGCGATGAGCGGGTTCCATCTCGCCCTGTCGCTGATGACGCCCGGCCACTTCCGGCACGCCTGGCGGCTGCCGCACGCCGACCCGCTGGCCCACCTGGACATCGGCCACTTCCAGCGGCTGGCGCGGATCGCCGAGGAGGCGAAGATCGACGCGGTCTTCCTCGGCGACGCCCCCGCGCTGGGCGGCGAGATCGAGGAGGCGCCCGGCACCGGGCTCGACCCGCTCGTGCTCCTGGGCAACCTGGCCGCGATCACCACGAACCTCGGGGTGATCGCCACCAGCTCGACGACGTACAACTCGCCGTACAACCTGGCCCGGCGGTTCCAGACGCTCGACCACGTGACCAGGGGCCGCGCGGCCGTCAACGTCGTCACCACCGGCACGCCGGCCGCGGCGGCGAACTTCGGCCTGGCCGAGCATCCCGGCAAGGAGACCCGCTACCGCCGGGCGCACGAGTTCCTCGACGTGGTGACCCGGCTGTGGGACGGCTGGGAGCCGGACGCGATCGTCGCCGACAAGCAGAGCGGCCGTTACGCCGACCCCTCCCGCATCCACCGGATCGACCACGTGGGCGAGTTCTTCTCGGTGGCCGGGCCCCTCCCGGTCGGCCCGGGGCCGCAGGGCCGTCCGGTCGTCGTCCAGGCGGGCGGCTCCGAGGGCGGGCTCGCCCTGGCCGGTCGCTTCGCCGACGTCGTGTTCACCGTGGCGCAGACCCGGGCCAGGGCCGTCGCGTTCCGCGACGACATCCGCCGCCGCGCGGTCGCGGCCGGCCGCCACCCCGACGACGTGAAGGTCTCCCTCGGCGTGGTGGTGCTCATCGCGGCGACCGAGGAGGAGGCCCGGCGCCGGGAGCGCGAACTGTACGCCACGCTGCCGATCGAGCGGCTGACGAGGGTGCTGCTGCGCAATCTGGGCCTGCCCGAGGACGGGTTCGGTCCCGACGACCCGATCGGCGTCGGCGACCTGCCCGGCTCCATCCCCGGCGACGCCTTCTCCGCGGGCTTCGGCACCTCCACGCGGGCGCTGCTCGCGGAGGGTCCGCGCACGCCCCGCGAGCTGGTCCAGCGCAGCGCGGGCGGGTCGGGACACCGGCTGCTGGTGGGCTCGGCCGAGCAGGTCGCCGACGACCTGCAGGCGTGGTTCGAGGCGGGTGCGGCGGACGGCTTCACGGTCATGCCGGCCGACACCGCCGTCGACCTGGAGAGCTTCGCCAGGCTCGTGGTGCCGATCCTCCAGGAGCGCGGGCTGTTCCAGCGGGAGTACAGCCATCCCACGCTGCGCGGCCGCCTGGGGCTGCGCTTCCCGGTCCGGCCGCGGGCCGTGACGGACGGCGTTCCGGCCTGAAGCCGCGCCCTCTCGGCGGGGCCGTCCACACGGCGGCCCCGCCGTACGGTGCCGGCTCCGGGCGCGGGGGCCCGGACGCGGGGGGCCGGACGCCGGGGCCGGGCGTGCCGGGTTTGCGCGGGCGATCGGAAGAGCATTACATTTCCCACTGAATCAGGTGGTTTTACTGGTTTTCCGCGTCGGCCGGCGAGGCGTCTTCGGCGGCCGTGCGCCGGTCCGCGTCCGCTGACGAGGTGAACTGATGCGTTTCCACTGGTTCCTGCCGACGACCGGCGACGGGCACGACGTCCGCTCCGCCATCACCACCACCGACAGCTTCCGGCCCACCGCGCGTCCCGCCACCATCGCCTATCTGAGCCAGGTGGCCGCAGCCGCGGAGCAGGCCGGATTCGAGGCCGCGCTCACCCCGGTCGGCGCGGGCTGCCCCGACCCGTGGATCGTGTGCGCCGCGCTGACCCAGCACACCGAGCGGCTCAAGACGCTGGTCGCGTTCCGCACCGGCTACACCCTGCCCACCCTGCTGGCCCAGCAGGCGCAGGCGTTCCAGCAGGTCTCCGGCGGGCGGCTGCTGGTGAACGTCGTCACGGGCGGCGACCCGGTCGAGCAGCGCGCGTACGGCGACTTCCTCGACCACGACGCCCGCTACGCGAGAACCGACGAGTTCCTCCAGGTGCTGCGTCTGGCCTGGGACGGCGTGCCCTTCGACCACCACGGCGAGCACTACCGGGTCGAGGCGGGCGGGCTGGCCGAGCCGATCACTCCGGTGCCGGACGTCTACTTCGGCGGCGCCTCCCCCGCCGCAGAACGCGTCGCCGCCCGCCGCGCCGACGTCGCGCTCATGTGGGGCGAACCACCGCAGGCCATAGCGGCGCGGATCGACCGGCTGCGCG
>Ga0164243_10006911_pt1 | contig 17079 bp, 12 predicted proteins | sample OricompcompostOP_FD_108781 | JGI IMG/M metagenome (GOLD analysis project Ga0164243, IMG submission 108781) | Organic Plus compost microbial communities from Emeryville, California, USA - Original compost - Organic plus compost (OP) | ecosystem: Engineered > Solid waste > Mixed feedstock >... | reverse complement strand
TCTGATGGCCACGCTCTACCTCGTCCCCGCCCCGCTGGACTTCGGCTGCGAGCCGCAGGCGCCGCTCACCGACGTGCTGCCGCAGGGCACGCTGGCCACCGCCGCCCGCCTGACGCACTGGATCTGCGAGAACGCCAAGACCGCCCGCGCCTACCTCAAGCGCATCGACGCGATGGTGCCGCTGGCCGCGCCGCTGCAGGCGATGGCGATCCAGGAACTGCCGCGCGAGGTGCACAAGAAGGGCGACCACGACGGCGCCGGGGCGAACGCGCAGGCGATCCGCGCCCTGCTCGCCCCGCTGGCGGCAGGGCACGACATGGGCCTCCTGAGCGAGGCCGGCATGCCGGCGGTGGCCGACCCGGGCAGCTCGGTGGTGCGCGCCGCGCACGCGATGGGCGCCGCGGTCGTGCCGCTGGTCGGCCCGGTCTCGCTGCTGCTGGCGCTGGCGGCCAGCGGCCTGAACGGGCAGAACTTCGCCTTCGTCGGCTACCTGCCGCAGGACGCGCAGGCGCGCCAGCAGCGCATCCGCGAGCTGGAGGCCCTGGCGCTGCGCACGGGACAAACGCAGCTCTTCATCGAAACGCCGTACCGCAACGCCGCGCTGCTGCAGGCGCTGGTGCAGACGCTGAAGCCCGAGACGCGGCTGGCCGTGGCCAGCGGACTGACGCTGGCGCAGGCGACCGTGCACAGCCACAGCGTCAAGACCTGGCGCGCGCAACCTTCCCCGGCCCCGGAACGGCTCCCCGCCGTCTTCGCCATCGGCCGCTGACATCGAACCTTGACCCACGCCCCCTTCCACCCCGCCGCCCGCTGGGCCGCACGCACGCAGTTCTTCTGCTCCGGTTTCATCTTCGCCACCTGGGGCGTCCACATTCCCACCGTGAAGGCGCACTACGCCATCGACGAGGCGGGGCTCGGGCTGGCGATGCTGGCCGCCGGTTTCGGCGCCCTGTTCGGCATCAGCCGGGCGGGCCGCTGGATCGGTCGCTTCGGCGCGGCGCGCATGGCGCTGGTCACCGGCGGCGTCTATGCGCTGATGATCGCCCTGCTCACCCACATGCCCTCGTACACCGGGCTGCTGGCGCTGCTGGTGGCCTTCGGCCTGACGACCAGCGTGTTCGACGTGGCGATCAACACCGAGGCCTCGCAACTGGAGCGCCTGGACGGGCGGCCGCTGATGAGCGGCATGCACGGCATGTTCAGCCTGGGCGGCATGGCGGGCGCGGTGAGCGGCGGCGCGGCCCTGGCCGCCGGGCTGGCGCCGGCCTGGCACCTGGCGCTGGTGGCCGGCGTCATGGCGGTGGCGGTGGTGGCGGCCGCCCGCTGGATGCTGCCGGCCGCGCTCACCGCCAGCGAGACGCCGGCCGGCGGCGCCCCGCGCCTGTCCGGGAGCCGGCGCACCGCGCTGCTGGTGCTGGGCGTCCTGGCGGCGCTGGGCCTGGTCGCCGAAGGCGCGATGTACGACTGGAGCGTGCTCTACCTGCAGCAGGAGCTGGGCAGCCCGCAGCAGCAGGCCGCGCTGGCCTATGCCAGCTTCTCGGCGGCGATGGCGGCGGCCCGCTTCGGCGGCGACGCGCTGCGCGCGCGCCTGGCGCCGGCGCCGCTGCTGCGCGCCAGCGCGCTGCTGGCGGCGGCCTCGATGACGCTGGTGCTGCTCACCCCTTCGCCGTGGGTGGCGCTGGCGGGCTTCGCCGGCGTGGGCATCGGCTTCGCCAACGTGGTGCCGGTGCTGTTCGCCGCCGCGGCGCAGGTGCCGGGGGTGGAGCCGGCGCGCGGCATCGCGGCGGTGTCGGCGGCGGCGTACCTGGGCTTCATGGCGGGGCCGCCGGTGATCGGCTTCCTCGCGCGGGCCAGTTCGCTCACGGCCGCGCTGGCGGTGGTGGTGCTGTTCGCGATGGCGCTGGCCGTGGCGGCGCCGCGCGCCGCGCGGGCGGCCGGGGGCGGAACGCGCGCCCCGGTGCCCTCAGCGGACTGAAGGACCCGCGCGCATGCCGCGCAGCGTCACGTCGGCGAAGGCGGCGCCGAAGCGCTTGGCCAGGCGCTCGGCGACGTTGTCGCGGCGGGTGTAGTCGATCACCTCCTCGGCCTTGACCACCTCGCGCGCCACGTAGTCGACGTTGCCCAACCCGTCCGCCAGGCCGAGGTCCACGGCCTGCTGGCCGGTCCAGAACAGGCCGCTGAACAGGCCCGGCGTGTCGGCCTTCAGGCGCTCGCCGCGGCCCTTCTTCACCACGTCGATGAACTGGGCGTGGATCTGGTCGAGCATCTGCTGCGCATGCTGGCGGTGCGTCTCGCTCAGCGGGCTGAACGGGTCGAGGAAGCCCTTGTTCTCGCCCGAGGTGAGCAGCCGCCGCTCCACGCCCAGCTTGTCCATGGTGCCGGTGAAGCCGAAGCCGTCCATCAGCACGCCGACGCTGCCCACCAGGCTGGCCTTGTCGACGTAGATCCTGTCGGTGGCGGCAGCGATGTAGTAGGCGGCCGAGGTGCAGCTTTCCTCCACCACGGCATAGATGGGCTTCTTGTGCTTGGCCCGCAGGCGCTTGATCTCGTCGTTGATGATGCCGGCCTGCACCGGGCTGCCGCCGGGCGAGTTGATCAGCAGCACCAGGCCCTTGGCGCCCTGGTCCTCCAGCGCGTTCTTCATGGCGGCGACGACGAACTCGGCGCTGGCGTCGCCGCCATTGGCGATCTCGCCCTCGATCTCGACCACCGCGGTGTGGGCCGTGCTGGTCGTGGCCGAGGGCTGGGTCCGCGAGAAGCCCAGCCACAGCAGGGCGATGAAGAAGGCCAGCCAAGCCAGGCGCACGAAGGTCTTCCAGCGCCGCGACGCGCGCTGCTCCTTCAGTGCGGCGAAGGCCAGCTTTTCGAGGGCGGCCCGCTCCCAGCCGGGCTTGGCGGCAGGGTCGGCAGGGGCCGCGGCGGGTGCGGCGGGTGCGGCGGCGCCCGGGGCGGGCGCGAAGGGTTCGAAACCCGAAGGTTCGCGGCGGTCGGAATCGCTCATGGGAAGAGGTGCAAGGGCCGTGCGCCCGGTCAGAAGGCGACGGGCTGCAGGTTCCAGTCAGTATGCCAGCGGACCACGCCGTCGTGCTCCGACAGGGCGATGCGCACCAGGCCGCCGCGGCAGGGGCCGCCGGCGCACTCGCCGGTGTCGGGCCGGTACACGGCGCCGTGGGTGGCGCATAGCAGCCACTGGCCGGTGTCGTCGAAGAAGCGGCCTTCCTGGTAGTCCATCTCCATCGCCACGTGGGTGCAGCGGTTGAGGAAGGCGTGCACGCGGCCCTCGAAACGGATGGCGAAGGCGCGGCAGGTCTGCCCGCCGTAGACGACGTCGAAGCCCACGGCCAGGCCGCCGTCGACCAGGTCGCGGCTGTTGCACAGAGGGATGGCTTCCTCGGTCATCGGCAGGTGGATCAGGCGTTCGTCAGCAACCAGTCGGACAGGTCCTGCACGGAATGCGCCACGTGCAGCGGCGCCAGCGCCTCGAAGCCGGCCGGCTCGTGGGCGCCGTAGCTCACGCCCACGCCGGCGCAGCCGGCGTTGCGCGCCAGCTGCAGGTCGTGGATGGTGTCGCCGATCATCAGGGTGCGCTCGGGCGGGACCTGAAGCTCCTCCATCAGTTCGAGCAGCATGCGCGGATGGGGCTTGCCGAAAGTCTCGTCGGCGGTGCGCGAGGCGTCGAAGCGATGGCGCAAGTCGATGCTGTCCAGCACGGCGTCCAGCCCCCGGCGCGACTTGCCGGTGGCCACCGCCAGCCGGTGGCCGCGCGCCGCCAGCGCATCGAGCATCGGCAACACGCCGTCGAAGAGCACCAGGTCGTCCTGGTGGCGCAGGTAGTGGTGGCGGTAGCGCTCGCCCAGTTCGCGGTACTTCGCCGGTGGCACGTCGGGCGCGGCCTTGGCCAGCGCCTCGGCCAGGCCCAGGCCGATGACCCAGGCGGCATCGCGCTCCGCCGGCCGGCGTCCGCCCACGTCCACCACCGCGGCCTGGATGCAGCGCGTGATGACGGCGGTGGAGTCGTACAGCGTGCCGTCCCAGTCGAAGGCGATGAGGTCGAAGCGCAGCGGGCGCGGGTCAGTGGGGTTCGTCATTCGTCTCAAGGGTAGCGCGGGCCGGCGTCGGCAGCAGGTCGGCCAGTTCCGGCGGCAGCGGCGCCTGCAGGGCGACCGGCTCACCGCTGGCGGGATGGTCGAAGGACAGGCGCCAGGCGTGCAGGAACATGCGTTTCAGGCCCAGGCGCGCCAGCGCGCGGCGGCGCTCGGCGTCGCCGTACTTGTCGTCGCCGGCGATCGGGTGCCCGGAAGAGGCCAGGTGCACGCGGATCTGGTGCGTGCGGCCGGTCTTGATCGTCACCGCCAGCAGGGTCATCGGCGCGGCGTCGCCCGGCAGCGTGAGGCGCGCCAGCACCCGCACCAGCGTCAGGGCGCGCATCGCGTCGGGATGGTCCTTCGGCACCACCTTCACGCGCCGCTCGCCCTCGGCCTGGCCGGGCGTGGGCGCCAGCAGGTAGCGGGCCAGCGGTGCGTCGATCACCTTCAGCCGGGCCGGCCAGTCGCCCTCCACCAGCGCCAGGTAGGTCTTGCCGGTCTCGCGGCCGCGGAACTGCGCCTGCAGCGCCGTGAGGGCGCTGCGCTTCTTGGCCACCAGCAGCACGCCGGAGGTGTCGCGGTCCAGCCGGTGCACCAGTTCCAGGAAGCGCGCCTGCGGCCGCGCGGCGCGCAGCTGCTCGATGACGCCGAAGCTCACGCCGCTGCCGCCGTGCACCGCCACGCCGGCGGGCTTGTTCACGGCGATCAGGGCCTCGTCCTCGTACAGCAGGTCGAAGGCGCGCGCCGGCGCGGGCGGCGCGGCGGCCGGCTCGGCCACGCGCAGCGGCGGCAAGCGGACCACGTCTCCGGGGGCGACGCGCGCGTCCGCCTGGGCGCGGCCCTTGTTCAGCCGCACCTCGCCGGAGCGGATGACGCGGTACACGTGCGTCTTGGGCACGCCCTTGAGGTGGCGGAAGAGGTAGTTGTCCAGCCGCTGGCCGGCCGATTCCTCGTCCACCGTGAGAAAGCGCACCTGCTGCGCCGCCGCGGCCGGCGGCGCGGCAGACCGGCCGGCCGGCTTCGCACCTATAATGTTTTTCACCAGCGCGATCGTGCAAGTGCTTGATTGAACGGGAAGTTTAGAGCACCCACCCATCGCCTGGCAGGTCGATGCCGCTGCGGCGCATGGCTTGCCCCTCGCGGCATCCCAGGCAAGGCAATGAGGCCGACGCCGACGAAACCCCCAACGGAATACATGCCAGCCGGCGCCCCGCAATCGAATGCAGCAGGTGCCGGCCGGCGGATCGAGACGAGTGCCCCGGTGCTGATGTGGCTTGTTCAATGGTGCCTGCGCTGGCTGATGCCAGCGCCCTCCGGCATTGAATCGCCCGCAGCGCCCGTCACTGCTGCGCCCCAGGCCATCGAGAAGGTGGCTTCGCAGCGCCTGATCGGCCTCGCGCCCATCCTCGCGCCCCCACCGCCCCGGTTGCTGCCGAACTGACCCGGAGGGTGGGCCCGGCGCCCCCTCTCCCCTGTCGGCAGCCTGGTGCGCACCGGTCGTTCCGCCCGTTTCGCCGCGTCGTCCTCCGTGCATCGAAGGTCCTCCGGGACCATCGAGAGACAACGAACAACAAAGGACACGCACTCCCATGAAACGGATGCTGATCAACGCCACGCAGGCCGAAGAGCGCCGCCTGGCCATCGTCGACGGGCAGAAGCTCCTCGACTACGAAATCGAGATCGAAGGGCGCGAGCAGCGCAAGGGCAACATCTACAAGGCCGTCGTCACCCGCGTCGAGCCCAGCCTGGAGGCCTGCTTCGTCGACTACGGCGAGGACCGCCACGGCTTCCTGCCCTTCAAGGAAATCTCCAGGCAGTACTTCGCCGAAGGCGTCTCGGCCAGCCAGGCCCGGATCCAGGACGCGATCAAGGAAGGCCAGGAGCTGATCGTCCAGGTCGAGAAGGAAGAGCGCGGCAACAAGGGCGCGGCGCTGACCACCTTCATCAGCCTGGCCGGCCGCTACGTCGTGCTGATGCCCAACAACCCGCGCGGCGGCGGCGTCAGCCGGCGCATCGAGGGCGAGGACCGCGCCGAGCTGAAGGAGGCGATGGACCAGCTCGAATACCCCAAGGGCATGAGCATCATCGCGCGCACCGCGGGCATCGGCCGCACCGCGCCCGAGCTACAGTGGGACCTGAACTACCTGCTCAAGCTGTGGAGCGCCATCGACGGCGCCGCCAAGGGCGCCCGCGGCGCCTTCCTGATCTACCAGGAGTCGTCGCTGGTGATCCGCGCGATCCGCGACTACTTCAACCACGACATCGGCGACATCCTGATCGACACCGACGACATCTACGAGCAGGCGCAGCAGTTCATGGCGCACGTCATGCCCGAGCATGCCGCCCGCGTGAAGCGCTACCGCGACGACGCGGCGCTGTTCAGCCGCTTCCAGATCGAGCACCAGATCGAGTCGGCCTACGCCCGCACGGTGCAGCTGCCCAGCGGCGGCGCCATCGTGATCGACCACACCGAGGCGCTGGTGTCGATCGACGTCAACTCGGCGCGCGCCATCAAGGGCGGCGACATCGAGGAGACCGCCACCCGCACCAACCTCGAGGCCGCCGACGAGGTGGCCCGCCAGATGCGCCTGCGCGACCTGGGCGGCCTGATCGTCATCGACTTCATCGACATGGACGAGTCGAAGAACCGCCGCGAGGTCGAGAACCGCCTGCGCGACGCGCTGCGCCAGGACCGCGCCCGCGTGCAGTTCGGCTCGATCAGCAAGTTCGGCCTGATGGAGATGAGCCGCCAGCGCTTGAAGCCGGCGCTGAGCGAGGGCGCCTCCATCCCCTGCCCGCGCTGCGGCGGCTCCGGCCACATCCGCGACACGGAGTCGAGCGCGCTGCAGATCCTGCGCATCATCCAGGAGGAGTCCATGAAGGACAACACCGCCGCCGTGCACGTGCAGGTGCCGGTGGAGGTGGCCTCCTTCCTGCTCAACGAGAAGCGCACCGAGATCGCCAAGATCGAAATCAAGCAGCGCGTGAACGTGCTGATGATCCCGAACAAGACGCTGGAGACGCCCAACTACAGGCTGGAGCGCCTCAAGCACGACGACGCCCGCCTGGACCAACTGCGCGCCAGCTACAGCATGGCCGACGAGTTCGAGGACCCGACGCGCGTGACGCGCCGCTCGCAGGAGCCCACCAACAAGCAGACGCCGGTGATCAAGGGCGTGCTGCCGGATGCGCCGGCACCGGTGGTGCCGCCGCGCGAGGCGGTGGCGCCCGCGCCGGCAGCCCCGGCACCCGTGGCCGCCGCGCCGGTCGCGGCAGCAGCCCGGGCGCCGGCCGAAGGCGGCTTCTTCGCCTGGCTCAAGGGCCTCTTCGGCGGTGCGCCCGCCGAGGCGCCGGCAGCGGCGCCCGTCGCTGCGCCGGCCGAGCCGGCGAAGACGCAGCAGTCGCGCGAAGGCCGCGGCGGCGACGGACGCCGCGGCGGACGCTCGCGCGACCGTGACGGCGAAGGCCGTGGCGGCGCCCGCTCGGGCGAGCGGCGCGACGGCGAGCGGCGCAACGGTGGCGGCGAGCGCCGCGGCGAGCGCGGCGAACGGGGCGAATCCGGCCGCGAGGCCCGCGACGCCGAGCGCCAGCAGGGCGGCAACGGCGGCCGCAACCGGGGCCGCCGCGATGCCGACGCCCGCCCAGGCACCGAGGACGCCGGCCTGGCGACGGCTTCGGCCGACACGCCGCGCACCAGCGCCGAAGGGGAGGCCCGCCCGCCGCGCAGCCGCGGCGAGCGGCGCGAGCGGCAGCCGGGCGAGGCCCGCGGCGGCGAGGCAGCGCGCGAGAACCGCACGGCCGGCGAGCAGGGCGAGGCGGCGGCAGGCCGGTCCGCCGACGCGCCGCGCCGCAACGGCGAGGAGCGCCGCGAACGCCGGGGCGGATCCGAGCGGGCACGACCCGAAGGTGCCGGTCCGACCGAGGAAGCGGACCGCAGCGCTGCACCGGTGACCGCAGAGGGTGCGGAGGCCGAACAGCGTGCACCCCGCGCCGAGGGCGAGGAACGGCGTGGCCGCTCGCGTGACCGCTACGGTCGTGACCGCCGCGAGGGCCGCGAAGGCCGCGACGACTTCCGCGAGGCATCCGGCCGCGGCCCGGCCCCTGCTGCGGAGCCCGACGCACTGCCGGTGTCGGCACCTGCCGCCGCCGCTGCGCAGGCCGAGCCTGCGCCCGTGGCCGCAGCGGCGCCCGCCGCGTCGTCGGGATCGCAGCGCGCCCCGCTGCCGCGCGTCGCGCCGTTCGAGCTGCCCACCACCACGCTGGAAGGCGTGGCGCAGGACGCCGGCCTGATCTGGGTGAACTCGAACGCGCAGCGCGTGGCGGAAGTGCGCGCCGCGATCGCGGCCGAGCCCCGCCCGGTCCACGTGCCGCGCGAGCGCCCGCCGCTGCCGGTGCTGGACGACGGCCCGCTGGTCCTGGTCGAGACGCGCAAGGACCTGGCCGGCGTGGTCCTGCCCTTCGAGGCATCGTCGGGCGCGGCCAGCACCTGACCGGCGGCGCGGCGCCGCCGCGGCCCCTCAAAGCACAACGCCCACCTCGTCATCGGACGGGGTGGGCGTTGTCACGTGAGGGCCGGGGCGCACCGGCCCCGCGGCATCACTGCTCGTCGGGCAGGATGCTCTCGTAGTTGTAGTTGGTGTAGCGGTAGCGGCCGTACTTGTAGTTGCCGAAGCTGCCCTTCTTCACCTCGACCGCGTTCAGCAGCACGCCGGTGGCGGACTTGCCGCTCAGCGAGAGCCGGCGCGTGCTCTCGCGCAGTTCGCCCATGGTGGACACGCCGGCGCGTGCCACGATGAGCACCGTGCCCGAATGCGAGGCGATGGTGGCGGTGTCCGAGGCGACCAGCACCGGCGGGCTGTCGATGATGACCAGGTCGTACAGCTCCGACAGCCGCTCCATCACCTCCTTGAAGGCGGAGGAGGTGAGCAGCTCCGCCGGGTTCGGCGGCAGCTGGCCGGTAGCCAGGAAGTCCAGCTGGTCCACCACGTGCCGGTGCACCGTCTGCTGGATCGTCAGGCTGCCGGCGATCAGCTCCGACAGGCCGCCGTGGCGCTGCAGGCCGAAGTACTGGTGCATGTGGCCGCGGCGCAGGTCGGCGTCGATCAGCAGCGTGCGCTTGCCGGCCATGGCCATGAGGGTGGCGAAGTTGGCGGCCACGAAGCTCTGGCCCGCGCCGGGCGCCGGGCTGGTCATCAGCACGCGGTTGTTGGAGGCGCCCAGCATCGCGAACTGCATGGCGGTGCGCAGGGTGCGCAGGCTCTCGACGGCCGGGTCCTCCGGCATCTCCAGCGCCACCAGCCGCGCCCCCGTGGGGCCGGTCAGGCGCCGGGTCGCCACGCTGGTCTGCAGCGCGCTGTGGGGGATGGTGGAGAACACCGGCAGGCCGATGTGGTCCTCCAGCTCGTCCGGGTCCTTGATGCGCTGCTCCACCAGCGCGTTGCGCACGAAGGCGGCGATGCTGCCCAGCAGCAGGCCGGTGAACAGCGCCAGCGCGAGGATCAGCGGCTTGCGGGGCTTGATGGGCTTGATCGGCACCGGCGCCGTGTCCAGCAGGCGCGCGTTGCCGACCTTGCCCTCCTTGACCAGCCGCAGCTGCAGCGCCTGGCTCAGCAGCGACTGGTACAGGCTGGTGTTGACCTTCACGTCGCGCTCCATGCGCACGGCGTCCTGCTGGATGCCGGGCAGCGCCTTGATGCGGGTCTGGATGCCGCCGATGTCGGCCTGCAGCGCGGCGATCTGCGCGTCCAGCATCTGCATCTGCGGGTGCTGGCTGGTGAACCTCGACTCCATCTCCCGGCGCTTCTGCTGGGCTTCCAGCAGCTTGGTCTGACGCTCGACCACGGTTTCCAGGATCAGCTTGGCCTCTTCCTCCAGGGCCACGGTGCCGCGCTGGTTGCGGTAGCGCTTGTAGATCTCCTCGGACTCCTCCAGCTGCCGCTTGAAGACCGGCAGTTGCGAATCCAGGAAGGACAGGGTCTTCTGCGCCTCCTCGGCCTTGCGCTCGACGTTCTGGCGCACGTACTGTGCCGCGATGGCGTTGAGCACCTGGGCGATGCGCGCCGGGTCGGTGCCCTGCAGCGACACGTCGATGACGCCCGACTGCTTGCCCCGCTCCTGCAGCGTCAGGCTGCGCTGCAGCCCGTTGACGGTGTCGAGCCGCCGGTGGCGCACCAGCCTGAACTCGGCGCCGGGCAGGCCGGCCAGCGCCGTGACCTCCAGCTCCAGCCTGCCGTCCGGGGTGGACACGGTCAGCGGCTGGCCGACCCGGCCGATCACCTCGTCGATGCCCTCGGCGCGCAGTGCGTAGGCGCCGTCCTCGCCGGCCGTCAGCACGAAGGGCTCGCCCTCCAGGGCGGGCGGCACGTCGAAGCGGGCCACGCTGATCGACTCCTTGCCGGACACGTAGCCGCCCAGGCCGAAGATGCCCGGCTGCGACAGCCCCGTCGCCCGCTCCGCCAGCCAGTTGCCCACCAGCGGCACCAGCCGCGGCTCGGCCACCAGGTCGAGCCGGGTGGCATCCACGGCCTTGCCCAGGATGGCGCGCGAGCGAATGATCTCGACCTCGGCGCTGGTGGGCGTCTTCACGTCGAACAGCGCCGACGCCTCGCCCAGGAAGCTCTTGGTCGCCGAGCTGCTCTCGGAGTCCTCGACCTGCACCAGGATGTTGGTCTCGTAGGTCTTCTTGGAGAAGGTCACCACGGCCAGCCCCGCCAGCAGGCTGGCCAGCACGATGCCGACGATCAGCCCGCGGTTGGAGACGAAGACGTCCAGCAGCTGGCCCACGTGCAGCGGCTCGTCGGAGGGCGAATCCACCGGCTGCAGCGTGACGGGAACGACCGTGGAGGGGGTGTTGAAGGTGGAACTCATGGCCACGACTCCTGCTTACCTGTAGGTGCCACGGATCAGGTTGGCACTCTGCGCGCTCGGCAGAATGAGGTTGATGATCCGGCTCCAGCGCACGAGGCCGACCGGGTCGACGTAGACGAGGTCCTTGGGCTCCAGGTCGAAGCCGTCGGCCAGCGCCAGCGAGGACGGCGTGCGGGCGTCGAGGTGGAAGATCTTCTGCCCGCCCGCCGGCTCGTTGCGCACCACGTAGATCTGGCGCGGGTTGGCCGTGGCCAGGTCCACGCCGCCCACCTCGCCCAGCGCGTCGCTCAGGCTCAGCCGGCCGTTGCGCATCAGCACGGCCGAGGGCTTGAGCACCTCCCCGGCCACGATGACCTTGCGCTCCTCGCGGTTGCGCACGTAGACGATGTCGCCGCTTTGCAGCGGTATACGGGTCGGGTCCACGCCCGTCTGGGCCAGGGCGACCATGTCCACGATCGTGCTCTTGCCACCCCGGGTGAGCATCACGGACGAGCGGTCGCCCTCCGGCAGGATGCCGCCGGCGCGGCTGATGGCCTCGGGCAGCGTCATGGGGATGTCGGTGAACACCTGCAGCCCCGGCGCGCGCACCTCGCCCTCGACGAAGACGCGCTTGCTGCGGAAGGCCTGGATGCGCACCGTGACCTGCGGGTCCTTGTAGACCCGCGCCAGGTTCTTCTTGAGGTGGTCTTCCACCTGCTGGACCGTCATGCCCTCGGCCTTGAACAGCCCGACGTAGGGGAAGCTCAGTTGGCCGGTCTCGGACACCACGAAGCCCGGCGCGGGCGCGATGCTGGCCGGGTCGGCCACCGTGGTGGGCGGGATGAAGCTGGATGTCAGCTCGGGATGGTCGTACACGGTGACGCCCAGCACGTCGCCGGGGCCGATGCGGTAGGACGCGGGCGTGCCCAGCAACTGCTGCACGTCGTCGCCCAGCGTCCTCGGGTGGCTGGCTCGCTGCGCCAGGATCAGCTCCGGCGTGATCGGCGTGACGGCGCCTTCGGCAGGCCGGTCGCCGTCCGCCGAAGGGGGCGGCGCCAGGGATTCCGGCACGCTGTTGAAACCCGGTGCGGCCGCACAGCCCTGCAGGATGACGAGGATGGCCAGCAGCCCGCTTCGCCAGCCGAGTAATGCGTTACTTTTCACTTTTCGCCTCGACCAAGGAAGAAAGTAATACTTTTGGAAACAGTTAACACTGTACTCCACAAGCTCGGCCGGTTTCAATTTTTTTAAGTAAATAGAACTAATGAGGGATACCGGCGGGTGCAGGCGGGCGGCGGCTGCCGTGAGCGGCCGCAGCGAACTCGGGGGAGGGAAGGAGTGAAAGGACGGGGGCGCGGCGCCGCGCTCAGCGGCCGAGGGCGGCCTGCTTCCAGGCCTCGGCGGCCCGCGCCGGGTCGCCCTGCATCTCGGCCAACTCGGCCAGGGCCGACCAGGCGCGCCGGTGCAGTTCGGCGTCTTGCAGCGCCGTGCCGGCCTGCGCCAGCAGTTGCTGCGCCTTGCCCCAGAGCTGGCGGCGCATGCAGGCCATGCCGGCCAGGTACTGGAGGGTGGCGTTGCGCGGGTCGGCGCGCTGGGCCGCCTCGATGCGCGCCAGCCAGTCGGCATCGACGGTGTCGAGGCTGGCCTCCAGCGCGCGCGCCAGTTTGATGCGCAAGCCCTCGTCCATCGCGCGCGGCTGCGCGACGGCCCGCTCCCACACCGGCAGCAGCCAGGCGCGGGCCGTGGCCGGCTCGCCGCCCAGGGCGATCATGCGCTGCGCCGCCTGGATGGCGACCTCGGGGATCTCGCGCTCGGCCGGCTCCAGCCGCGCCCAGGCCTGGCGCAACTGCCCGGTGTCGTGCGCCTGGCCGATCAGGTCGGCGGCCAGGCCGCGCAGGATGCTGGCGGCGGCGCCGGCGGAGAAGGCGCGGTGCTTGGCGAGCAGCCGTGCGGTGTCCAGCGCGTCCTGCGGCCGGCCGGCCTGGCGCGCCGCCTTCAGCCGCAGCCGCAGGGCCAGCGTGCGGCGCTGGGCGCCCTGGGGCAGTTCGGCCAGCCGGGCCAGCGAGGCGGCGGGATCGCGGTCTTCCAGGGCCCAGCGCGCGGCGCGCAGTTGCACACCCTCGCGCGTCTCGGGCGCCAGGCCGGCCGCGGCGCGGGCGTCGTCGCCTTCCTGCAGGGCCTGGTGCAGATGCGCGTCGCGACCGGGCTGGTCCTGCAGCGACTGCGCGGCCTCGGCCGCCAGCAGGTGGGCCAGGGCGCGCACCTGCGGCGCCTGGGGCAGCGGGGCCTCCAGCGCGGCCAGCATGCGCTCCTGCGCCAGGGCCGCCTGCGCCGCCCGGCGCGCGCGGCTGAAGCGGCCGGCCAGCAGTTGCACCATCGCGTCGAGCAGCGCCGCGTGCAGCGCCCGCTCCTTCTGCTGCAGGCGCCACTGCCGCGCCTGGATCGGCAGCGAGAACAGGGCCGCCAGCGCGCGCAGCGCCAGGTGCAGCACCACGAACAGCAGCCCCAGCGCCAGCAGCACCAGGTTGAGCGACAGGTCGATGCGCGTGGGCGGCCAGAACAGCGTGACGGTGCCCTGGTTGTTGCCGGCGAACAGCGCCACCGCGGCGGCGATGCCGAACAGCGCGAGCAGCCAGAGCGCGGCGCGCATCAGGGGGTCTCCCTCGCGGGGCGGCAGGGGTTGCTCATCGGCCGGCAGCAGCGGCAGCAAGAGCCGCCAGGGTGTCGTCGACATGCGGCGGCGCCGACGCCCTGACCAGCGACTGCACCTGCTGCAACTGGGTCGCGGCGACCTGCACCTTGCGCGATGCCGGGTCGAAATAGCGGTTGATCAGCGCCTGCACGCCGGCCAGCTCGCCGCGCGCGTTGTCCGCCTGGCGCGACAGCAGCGCCAGCCGCGCGCTGAGCAGCTTGAGCTTGAGGTTCTCGCGCAGGAAGAAGGTCTGGTCGGGCGCGAGCAGCGCCGCCTCGGGCCGGTCGATGCGCGAGACGCGCACCAGGGAGCGCAGCTCGCCCCGCACCGTCATCAGGAAGCGCTGCCACCACGGCGCGTCGGCCGGCACGGCCTCGTTGGCCCAGGCGTCGGGCGCGGCCGCGCCGCGCACCGCGAGCTGGTTGAGGGTGGGCAGGTCGTCGACGCCGCGCAGCAGTTCGTCCAGGCGCGACAGCGCCTCGCCGCCGTCGCCGCTGGCGGTCGCGCGGATGCGGTCCGCGTCGCGCTGCAACGCGCGCTGCAGCGGCGCCAGCCGGGGCTGCGCCGCGCGCGCCACGCGCTGCTCGCCGGCCTTGAGCGCCGCCAGCAGCGGCTGCACGTTGCCGGTGGCCTGGGCCTGCTCCAGCGCCAGGCGCACGGCGGACTCGATGTCGACCACCAGGTTCTCGTCGCGCGAGCGCGAGAGGCTGTGCATCAGTTCGTCGAGTTGGGCGCGCTGCAGCGTGAGTTCGGACACGCGGGTGTCCAAGAGCGCCAGGCGCGCCGCGGCGTCGCTCACCGTCTCCTGCGCCTGGCGGGCCAGGGCGCGGGCCTCGGTGGCCTGGACGGTGGCATCGGCGCTCTGGCGGGCGAGCTGTTCCTGCATGCCCGAGACCTTCTGCCACAGCAGGATCGCCAGCAGCAGCGCGATGCCGGTCAGCAGCGCCAGCACGCCGAAGGCCAGCCGCACGCCCTGCGCCGTGACCGCGACGGGCACCACAGCCACCGGCGCCGGCAAGGCCAGGGGCGGCGCCGTGCCGGGGGAGGATTCTTCGGACACGGAGGCGGCCGTCATCGAAGGGATTCTATCGAGGCGACCATCTCCGGCAGGCGCGGCGAAACCGCCTCCACCCGTCCGAAACCGGCCTGGCGCGCGGCCTCCACGATGCGTTCATGGGTCGCCAGCGCGCGCGCCCCGGCCCAGTCCTGGCCCGGCAGTGCGGCCCGCAGGTTGCCCACGGCTTCGGAGCTGCTGAAGAGCCACCAGCTTCCGTCGCGCGCGGCGGCCTGCGCCCGTCGGCGCGCAGCCTCGTCGAACTGCGGCGCCAGCCGCCGGTAGACGGCGACGGTCTGCACCGCCGCGCCCGCCGCTTCCAGCCGGCGGGCCAGCCAGTCGCGCCCCGCCGGCCGACCCTGCGCGTCGGCCCCGCGCACCAGCAGCACGCGCAGGCCGGGGCGCACCTGCGTCTCGACCTGTTCCCACAGGGCTTCCGAATCGAAGCGCGCCTGCGCCTCGGGCGGCGTATCGATGCGCTCCGCAGGCACGCCGGCCGCCTGCAGTGCGGCCGCCGTGCCGGGGCCGGTGCACCAGCAGCGCGCGGCGCCGAGGCCGGCCGCCTGCATCGGCCGCAGCCGGAAAAAGTGCGCCACGGCGGCGGCGCTCACGAACATCAGCGCGTCGTGCGCGTCCGCCGGCGGCAGCGGCGCCATCGCGCCGGGCAACTGCGCGGCGATCTCGATCAGCGGAAACGCCTCGGCCTCGATGCCGGCAGCGCGCAATGCATCCACCCAGCGGCCGACCTCGCCGGCCGGCCGCGTGACCAGCACCGAAGGACGCACCGCCGTGGCCATGCCGGCGCTAGCGGGCGCCGCCGGCGCGCAGCGCGCCGGCCACGCGCATGCCGAGCGCCTCGGCCCCGGCCAGGTCGGTCACGGCCTCCGCCGCCTGCGCGCGCACCAGCGCGCCGCTGCCCTCGGCGTCGCCCCAGGCGGCGGCCAGATGCAGGCCCTGCGCACCCGTGCGGGCATGCGCGGCCAGCGGCATGGAGCAGCTGCCGCCCAGCGCGCGGCTGACGGCGCGCTCGGCGGCGGTCGCCAGCCAGGTCGGCTGGTGCGCCAGCGGCGCCAGGGCGGCGCGCAGGTCGTCGCGGCCGGCGCGGATCTCGATGCCCAGCGCGCCCTGCCCTGCCGCGGGCAGCATCGCCTCGGGCTCGAAGACCTGGCGGATGCGCGCCTGCAGGCCCAGCCGCTTGAGGCCCGCCGCCGCCAGCACGATGGCGGCGTACTGCCCCTCGTCGAGCTTGCGCAGGCGGGTGTCGAGGTTGCCGCGCAGCGGCTCGATGCGCAGGTCGGGCCGCAACGCCTTGAGCAGCACCGTGCGGCGCAGGCTGGAGGTGCCGACCACCGCGCCCTGCGGCACCTCGTCGAGCGAGGCGTACCCTGGCGAGACCAGCGCGTCGCGCGGGTCCTCGCGCTCCATCACGCAGGCCAGATCGAAGCCTTCGGGCAGCTCCATCGGCACGTCCTTGAGCGAGTGCACCGCGATGTCGGCGCGGCCCTCCTCCAGCGCCGTCTCCAGCTCCTTGACGAACAGGCCCTTGCCGCCGACCTTGCTGAGCGTGCGGTCCAGGATCTGGTCGCCGCGCGTGGTCATGCCCAGCAGTTCGACGGCGTGGCCCCGTTCTTGCAGAAGTGCTTTCACATGCTCGGCCTGCCAGAGGGCCAGGCGGCTTTCGCGCGTGGCGATGACGATGGGTTTCACGGGTGGAGGAACGCAGGCTTCGGGGGCTGACGATGCTAGCATGTTGCGCCGCAGCAACGCCGTTGCACGCGCCATGTCCCCTACCCAGGAGCCACCCGGATGAGCACCGCCGCCCGCAGGACCCCGCCCGCGAAGACCAGGAAGAGCCCCAGCCCGGCCAAGCCGGCCGCCCCCCGGCGCCAGGCCGACGAGCAGCCGCTGATCGAGGACATCCGCCTGCTGGGCCGCATCCTCGGCGACGTGATCCGCGAGCAGGAAGGCGCGGCCACCTTCGAGCTGGTGGAGCGGATCCGCACCCTGTCGGTGGCCTTCCGCCGCGACCAGGACCACTCGGCCGACCGCGCGCTCAAGAACCTGCTCAAGAGCCTCTCGGCCAACGAGGCGGTGCGCGTGATCCGCGCCTTCACCTACTTCAGCCACCTGGCCAACCTGGCCGAGGACCGCCACCAGATCCGCCGCCGCACCGAGGCCGAGCGCGCCGGCGAAGCCATCGAGGGCAGCCTGGAGGTGGCGCTGGCGCGCATCCGCAAGGCCGGCATCGGCGACGCGCAGGTGGCGCAGGCGCTGGCGCACAGCTATCTCTCGCCGGTGCTCACAGCGCACCCGACGGAGGTGCAGCGCAAGAGCATCCTCGACGCCGAGCGCGGCATCGCGCAGCTGCTGGCCGCGCGCGACGAGATCCGCCAGCGCCAGCG
>Ga0164243_10006909_pt1 | contig 17079 bp, 18 predicted proteins | sample OricompcompostOP_FD_108781 | JGI IMG/M metagenome (GOLD analysis project Ga0164243, IMG submission 108781) | Organic Plus compost microbial communities from Emeryville, California, USA - Original compost - Organic plus compost (OP) | ecosystem: Engineered > Solid waste > Mixed feedstock >... | reverse complement strand
GAAACCGGAGTGTCGGGACCTCGGCCATTGGCTACTGCGCGGACGGCTATGTCGCGGTCCGTGATGATTCCGACGAGCCGGTCGCCATCTCTGACCGGCATCGCACCCGCATCGACATTGTACATCATCGCGGCGGCTTCCTGGATTGTTTGATCCGGTTTCACCAGGCCAACGTCGCGACACATCGCTTCACTGACGTTCATCTTGGTTTCCTTTCTGAATGTTGCCACTCAAGCTCTCGATCAGCGATACCGCGCATCGAGGGCAATATTCTTTGCAATCTCACGTTCCCACCGGTCGCCGTTCGCCAGAAGGCGCTCGTTGTCATAGTAGAGCTCCTCCCGATGCTCCGTCGCAAACTCGAAATTGGGTCCTTCGACAATGGCATCGACTGGACAGGATTCCTGGCAAAGCCCGCAGTAGATGCACTTGTGCATGTCGATATCGTAGCGTGACGCCCGGCGTGTTCCATCGTTCCGCCGGGGCTCTGCCTCGATTGTGATCGCAAGCGCCGGGCAAATCGCTTCGCAGAGCTTGCAGGCGATGCAGCGCTCTTCTCCGTTCGGATAACGCCGTAAAGCATGCTCACCTCGAAATCTTGGGCTAAGCGGCCCTTTCTCGTAAGGATAATTGAGCGTGGCTTTCCGGCTGAAAACGTACCGCAACGACAGAAAAAGAGCGGACACAAACTCTTCGAGCAGCAAGGCTCGTGTTCGACCGAAGCTGTACTGAGAAGTGTGTAGCATCAGGCACCGCTCGTGCTCTTCACAAAAGGGAAAGGCCATATGCGCGGGGCGCGTTCCCCAACGATGCGGAAATTTAATATATCCGCTCGCTTCACCCACCGTTTATCCGAGCGACGCTTTCGAGATAAGCGCTGCAATCGTGCAGCGCTCTACATCGCAATCAGGCGCCGACGCCGAGTGCCATGGAACCAGATCGCGTTTCGACGCTGTAGATCCCTTGAAATGGCTGTCCTTTGTAAAGACCGCTGATCAGCCGGCCCTTGATCTCGAAAGTGAAGCCCTCGGCCATTTCTTCGATGCGCACGATCTGAGCATCCGCCGCATCATCCCCAAGCAAAAAGTGAACCCGTTCGCGGTCAGGATAGGCGAGCGCGAATTGTAAAGCCGGCTTATCGGGTCCATCGGTGATGTTGAGTTTGGTTCTCGCCATGATCGTAACTCCCACGAATAGTGTGCCAACGAAACGCAGGCTTGAGAGTTCCTCCAAGAGTGCAGCGAAGGTGCTATCGGCTGGCGAAATTAGCCGTCGTGCGGAACGCCGGCGCGGTGGCGCGATTTTAAACCTGCATGACCAGTTGAAATTCCCGGCGAAAGGAAGCTGACAATGGCGCAGGATGCTTCATTCTCCCAGGCGCTCCCCGTGACGCGTGGAGACTTGCTCGCAGCGCTCCGGGCGAGTGTTAAGCGCTGTGGCGGACCAACCAATGGCGGTCTCGATAACCATGTCTGGGCGGCGGTTATCGATCGCGAGGGTATCGTGCGCGCAGTCTGCTACAGCGGCGAAGCGCTCGGCGATCAATGGCCAGGAAGCCGCGCAGTGGCGATCGCAAAGGCGAACACTGCAAATGGCCTGAGCCTGCCGAACTTCGCATTTTCGACGGCCAATCTTTACGCCGGCGCCCAGCCGGGGGGCTTTCTCTTCGGTCTGCAGGCAACAAACCCCGTCGATACTGCCACGATGTATGCCGGCGATGCGGAGACTTATGGGACGGATCGGGATCCAATGGTTGGTCAGAAAGCCAGCGGCGTCGTAACGTTCGGCGGTGGCCTCACGCTTTACGACCGCACCGGAGTCATCGGAGCACTCGGCATATCGGGCGATACATCGTGCGGAGATCATAATGTCGCTTGGCGTGTGCGCGAGAAGCTGGGACTCGATAAGATTCCAGGTGGCATCAGCGCGAACAACAATGATGCCATCATCTATGACATCGGAATGATGGGGAAGAGCAGCTCCGGATACGGGCACCCAACGACCGGCCTGAATGAAGACCAAGTCGCTGCCGACATCGGCGCCAGCGCAAAAGGTGCATGAAGCTCAGAGCGACATGGGTGGGCGTGCGTGATGAAATGGCTGGCCGTTCTTCTGGGAGTTATCATTGTAGCAGTTTTCACGTTCTATCTGCGCTCGGGCGCTGCCCTAAAAGCCGTCGACGCGGGCCATGCATTATCTCAATCGGCGCCGCAGCCTTATCCGGTCAGCCCGAACCCGCCTCCGCCTGATGCAACGACATCGCAGAAGCCCCACTGATGCCATCGAATATGACAGGATAGCCAATGGACGATCCGGTGTCGAAATATCCAAAGCCTCCGTTCAAGTCGCAGGCCCAGCCGTGGCCGGGGCTTTCGAGGGACATGGATCCGCGGCCGGACCACGGCGAAGACTCCTACAAAGGTTCCGGACGATTGGCGGGACGCAAAGCGCTGATCACCGGTGGCGATTCGGGCATGGGCCGGGCGGCGGCGATCGCGTATGCGCGCGAGGGCGCGGACGTCGCCATCAACTATTTTCCCAACGAAGAGCCCGACGCGCAGGATGTCATTGCGCTGATCAAGGCGGAAGGACGGATGGGCGTGGCGCTCCCCGGCGATCTGCGCGAAGAAGATTTCTGCAAGCGCCTGGTGAATGATGCAGTGGAGATGCTCGGGGGCCTCGACATTGTCGTCTGCAACGCAGGGCGACAGCAGACCCGAGCATCGATCCTGGATGTCTCTACCGAGGATTTCGATGCGACGATGAAAACGAATGTCTATGCTCCGTTCTGGATCATCAAGGCCGCGCTTCCACATCTTCGTCCTGGGTCCTGCATCATCGCAACGTCATCGGAACAGGCGACGGAGCCATCGCCGGACCTTTACGATTACGCGCAGACGAAGGCCGCGACGACGAACTATGTCCGATCGCTTGCAAAGCAGCTGGCGCAGAAGGGTATCCGCGTCAATGGCGTTGCTCCCGGTCCAATCTGGACACCGCTGCAAGTTTCCGGCGGTGCCACGCAGGAAAAGCTGGTCAGGTTTGGCGGCGAAACGCCCATGCAACGGCCAGGACAGCCCGCAGAACTCGCGTCAATCTATGTTCAGCTGGCAGCTGCTGACGCAAGCTATGCGACCGGCCAAATTTACGGCGCGGCGGGCGGCAACGGCTTGCCCTGAGCGGCGACGCCACAGGGAAATCGCGATGGTGTGACCGCACTCATCCGTACCGAGCGACCAGGAAGTCTACTTGGTTTTCAAATATTGCACCTGGCGCTCGCGTTTTTCAGCGCCCGCTTTAGTCTTGTACGTTCCGAGATTCTTGCTTTTCTTCGAAACGAGTGGATAACCGGATTTCACCTTTCGAATCGTCATGTCTTGTTCTCCTCGTCGGACCCTCTCGAAGGCCGCTTTTCCCGCGATACGTCGTCCGAGAGCGCTTTTCGTTCTTCGAGGTGATCCTCCTTGGCGATATTGCGCCGCGTCGTGGCCGAAGGTGTCGTTTTCTGCCGCGGTTGCTGGGATTTGTCGTCATCGGCAGATGCCGAAGCTATTCGACGGCTCATGGGGTTTCCTCTTTCTCGATCAGGCGAGCAGATATCTTCAAATCTCTCCTGACAACCCTTGGTTCCGTGTTCGACGACGGAACGTCGCCGGAGAGGCGGCAGGCTGACTACCCTTGGCTCCGAAAGCTTCCTGCAAGACGAATCGTCGAAAAGCAGCGTCAAGAGCCCGTCCGAGGGGGAATTCATGCAGGAAAATCCGCAGCTGGTCGTGGTCGGAGCCGGTTTCTACGGGCTGACCATCGCCCAGAAAGCCGCCGAAGAACTCGACCTTCGCGTTCTCCTTGTCGAAAAGCGCGGACATATCGGAGGGAATGCCCACAGTGAGATCGACGCCGATACGGGCATTGAAGTCCACAGTTACGGCTCACATCTATTTCATACGAACAGCTCGGACGTCTGGAAATACGTACGCCAATTTTCCGAGTTCACTGATTATCGGCACCATGTTTTCACGAAGCACGCCAATAAGATCTTCCCCATGCCGATCAATCTCGCCACGATTTGCTCCTTCTTCGGACGAGCGTTCACGCCGTCGGAAGCGGCAGCCATCATCGCGGCGCAGGCAGAAGAGGTGAAGGGCGTCGAGCCGACCAATCTCGAAGAAAAGGCGATATCGCTCATCGGCAGGCCTCTGTATGAAGCCTTCATCAGGGGATACACCGCCAAGCAGTGGCAATCGGATCCCCGCGAGCTTCCGGCAGATATCATTACGCGCCTGCCGGTGAGATATACCTTCGACAGTCGCTACTTTTCGGATGATTACGAAGGGCTGCCGAGAGATGGATACTTCAAGATCTTCGAGCGCATGATTGCACATCGCAAGATATCCGTTCTCACGAAAGCCGATTATTTCGAACTCCGGAATGCGCTCCCGCGTGACGCACTCACGATATATACGGGCCCCATCGATCGCTACTTCGGATACTGCGAAGGCCATCTCGGCTGGAGGACATTGGATTTTGAGCGGGAAGTCCTAGCTCTGAAAGATTTTCAAGGGACCGCCGTTATGAACTTCGCGGATCTCGATGTGCCGTACACGCGCATTCACGAATTTCGCCACCTGCATCCGGAGCGCCGGTATTCGGACGCGCAAACGGTGATTTTCCGAGAGTATTCACGCTTTGCTTCACAAGATGACGAGCCCTACTATCCCATCGCGACGGCTAAGGACAAAGAAATTTACGCTCGCTATCGCCGGCGCGCGGAGAACGTGCCCAACGTCATTTTTGGGGGCCGTTTGGGTACTTACCGGTATCTGGACATGCACCAAGCCATCGGCGCTGCGCTGAAAGTCTTCGACCGAACGATCAAGCCGCACTTTGTGAACGGCTCGGCAGATACGGAGTTGGTGCTAAACAGCTAACGCTTGCGGATCGCTGTTCTCTTGGACGGAGAAGGGGCAGCCAAGTCGGTGCGCCATATGCAATCCGAAAACCTGCGCCTCGATCCTGAACTCGGCTTCCTGATTGGCGATCACATCGCGAATACGCGCAAAATCATGAATTCGCGTTTTGTAATTCGCAAATATATCGTCGAACATCTTTCCGATCGGCTCGACGGACGACGCACTGATCTCAAATTTATACGCGCGACCGATTGGCGTATCGATGCTGTTCCCAGCCGCTCCGCTCAACGACGTTAAGATGCAGCATCCCAAGGCCGCAGCCTCCCTTGGCATGCGATCCTTACCCGGGTGATGCCCAAAATCGATGTATAGCTTCGCGGTCTGAAAAAGGTCTCGGAGCGAGGCTTTGTTCAACCCCTTGAGAGGCACAAATATCTTTGTCGGAAATGCCTCGATCAACTGCCGTGTGAATTCGATCCCTTTTGCGGGATTATACAAGATGATGTCTTTGCGTTCTTTGCTTGCAGCAGGAGTTCTCAGACTTTCGTGAATGTAATCAGTCAAAGCAATGATCGTTCGCGCGCCACGCCTGCGCAGGAATTGCGTCGCGTATTCGGATTGTGCAAGGTGCACGATGCGTCGATCATCGAAATCGACGCGATTAGCGCAATTCGCGACATCGTAGGGCAGGTAGTTATCGACGCTTAGCCACCAGACACAGAGTTGTGCTTTCTTGAAGCGCGAGAACACAGAGGCAAAAATTTCCGGAACGATGATGATCGAATCTGGTGCGTCCAGAATTTCCTTAGCTCTTCGCGAACGGTATATCTCGTAGTCCGGGTGCTTCGGATTCGTTTCCGCATTCGCGTTCAAGTAATACATGAATGCGTCCGCTCCGACGCGAAGAAGAGCATCCGAAAGCTGATGCAAAGCCTCAGGGCCACCAGTCGCATGATTTGCCGGGCAAAAGATATAAAATCGCATCCTATCTTCAGGCCAAGCCAAGAGCAGAGGTTCATTCATCCTTGAGGCGCCAAGCTTGCGCGAGGCTGGAGATAATCGGCGGTCGAGTGTGCTGGCATAGGGCACATAGCATCGGCGACTTAGATCAAGAAGTGGCGTGATGCTCGCGAGGAATGCTTTTCCGGAATTCGGCCAAGGCTTGTGCGATTTCGTCGTCATCGATTTGGTGGAAATCTGCATAGTGCATTCCCACGGCGTAGAACGGCTCTGGGCTCTGCAAGCAGATCACCTCGTCAGCATCAGATCGTAGCGACGCGACGACATCATGCGGCGCGACAGGAACGGCTACGATCAGCTCTTTCGGCGCCTTTCTGCGAAGCGCCTTGATTGCCGCCCTCATGCTGGTACCTGTGGCAATCCCGTCGTCGACGACAATTGCCGTATGTCCCGCGATATCGGGCCCGCCGGTCGGACCAACGTATTCCCGTCTTCTTCTATCGATTTCCTCCAGCTCTGACTTCATCTCCGCGTCGATATAGGATTGTGGAATATCGATGCGCCGACCGATTTCTTCGTTCAGTACGAGTTCCGGGTTGGCGCCGTCGACGACCGCTGCCATCGCAACCTCCCGGTGGCCCGGAACGCCGATCCTGCGAACAAACACGAAGTCCAGCGGAGCGTGAAGTTGTTTCGCGATCTCGATACCGACGGGCACTCCGCCTCTCGGCATGGCTAAAATAATCGGATTTGCGAACTTGCGCTTGGCGACGGTAACCGCGAGGGCACGGCCCGCGTCTTGCCGGTTCTTGAAGGGCAGCCAAACGCTCATTTTACGCCCTCGGTAAATATTGGTCGTACCAGGCAATCGCCAATTCAATGACTCTGTCAAGCGTTCCCGGTTCCTCAAACAGGTGCCTGGCTCCCGGCACGATCTGCAGCCGGTGAGAACAGATCATCTGCCGCGCGGCAAACTCGTTCAATTCGATAACTCCGGTGTCGTCGCCACCGACGATCAGAAGAGTCGGCGCCATAACATTCGCCAAAGCCGACTCCGCCAAATCGGGGCGTCCGCCCCGCGAGACAATCGCAGAAATTGACTTGCCGAGGCGCGCCGCCGCAACCAAAGCGGCAGCAGCTCCAGTACTTGCGCCAAAGAGGCCGAGGGGAAGTCGGCCAAACTGTGACGCGCCCACCCACTCCACGGCCATCTCGACGCGCCGGGCCAATAACCCAACGTCAAAGACGTTGCGGCGATCAGCTGCTTCGGTCGTGGTCAGCAGATCGAAGAGCAACGTCGCATACCGGCTCTGATTTAAAATGTCGGCGACGTGGCGATTTCGCGGACTGAACCTGCTCGAACCGCTGCCGTGGGCAAAAATGATAAGTCCACGCGCGTCGGCCGGAAGGGCAAGCATCCCAGGAAGCGCGAGCGGGCCAAGTGCAACGTCCCGCTCCTCAAGCACCACGATCGCCATCCCTGCCTCCTACGGATGATGAGCCGATACCGCCGTCAGAACCTCTCCAGAAAGGTTTCGTGCGACCGCGTGCGAAATGTCGCCGAGACTCAGCATTCCGATCATCCTCTTGTTATCGTCGATAACCGGAAGACGCCGGATCTGCTTGGATTCCATCAAGCGCAGTGCGTCCTCAATGTCTTCGTCCGCATTGCAGTAGACGATGCCCTTTGTCATCACCTTCTCAGCGGTCAATTTGGAAGGATCGGCGGATTCGATGAAACTTCGGCAGGCGATATCACGATCCGTCACCATGCCAATGAGTCGATCGTTCTTGCCGACGGGTAATGCGCCGATATCAAGATCCTTCATCAACTGAGCGACCTTCGAAACCGGCATTTCCGGGCTGATCCACCTCGCGTCCTTATGCATTGCATCTTTGACTTTCATGGCGTTCTCCATTCGGTTTCACAATCGTGCTTCAGGAAGAGACAGTGAGGTGATCATCTACCCACTGAACACCGGGAACCGACCAAGCGGCATTCTCGACGATGTCGTGCTCCTCCCAGCTGTCGACGATGCCCTCGAGGCTGACGTTGTTGTTTGAAACATTGATCCGAATTCCTTGCGCCTCGACTTGTGCATTTCGCGCCAATGCAGCCTCGATCTTCTTTTTTATATCCGAAGGCTGCACCGCAGACTTCACAGAGATGGAGTTCGTCACACCGATGACGCCGAAGAGCTTTCTGACGGCATCTTCGGCGGCCTTCTTTTGATATTGCCAGTCCAGTGTGCCGCTGAGATTCACCCAACCCTTTTGAAGGGTAACGTTGACCCGGTCCTCAGGGATCATCGCATCCCACTTCAGGACGCTAAGAACGCGCTGGGCGATCTCCTCATCAGATGTCTTGATTTCGCCAGGATACCGCACCTCGATCTCCTGCGCGATCGCTCGAACGCCTTTGACCCGCCGTGCTGCTTGCAGCGAAGATACCTTCTCCGCATAGCTTCGAACGTGCCCTGTCAACGTCACAACGCCGTCATGAGCAGCGACCCCGATGCTCGTAGCGTCGATGCTCGGTTCAAATTCCAGCTCGTCGATAACAAGCTGGCGAAGCTGTGTGTCGTTCATCGCAATTTCCTTTCAATAATCCAGCGGGAGTAGAAGCAAATATTGCGGCGCCGCTTCAGAACTGCACCTGTCAGGATGATGGTGCTTCCGCCGTCGGTGAAACCGTCGACCAAAACGCGTTGTTCAGCTTCGCGACTTCTTCGGAATAGTCCTGAACAGCCTGCTGCCAGAAATCGATATAGATAGACGCTGAGGTCGCTGGAGACGCATTGGAAACGAGGCGCTGGAGCAGATCGGCATCTTTCTTGAAGCGGATCTGCATGAATTGAATCCAGCTACGGAGGATCGCTTCGTCGGCGCGAAGCAATGGAGCCCAAAGCTCGAATCCATTCCAATTCGAAGCCAGGGCTGCAAATCCGGGTGCTGGAGCTTTCGGCGAAACAGTAGAGTTCAACATCGGATGTACTCCCAACTAGAATGGGCATCCTTGCTTCGCCACGACAGCCTTCATTGATGCAACTCAATTTTGACGTGTGAAGTGATTGAGCGCCGTTCAGACGTTGTGCGTTGGATCGATGCGATAATTCCCCAAGCATGGCCGGACATTTGGCTAGCGCGGACAAGCAGGGGTGATTGCTTGAGATGACCTGATCGACACTCGACGGTTTATCCAAAACGGCCCGTTACGTAGTTCTCCGTCCGCTTATCCCGAGGCATCATAAAGATCTGCTGGGTTGCGCCGAACTCCACCAACTCTCCGAGGTACATAAAAGCCGTATAGTCGGACACGCGTGCCGCCTGTTGCATGTTGTGCGTTACGATTGCGATCGTGTACTGAGCGCGAAGCTCGTCGATCATTTCCTCGATCTTCGCCGTCGAGATCGGATCAAGGGCGGAGCAAGGTTCGTCGAACAAAATCACCTCCGGTTTGAGGGCGATTGTCCGCGCGATGCATAGCCGCTGTTGCTGTCCTCCCGAAAGGCTCAAGCCGCTGGACGCAAGCTTCTCCTTCACCTCTTCCCAGAGCGCCGCTTGCCGCAAGCATGCCTCCACGCGAGCATCGAGCTCGCTTTTCGGAAGCCGCTCGAAGAGACGCAATCCATAGGCAATATTCTCATAGATCGACATCGGAAATGGCGTCGGCTTTTGAAAGACCATTCCGACACGAGCGCGCAGCAGGTAAAGGTCCGTATCCCCTGCGAGGATGTTCTTTCCGTCGAATATGACTTCGCCAGTCGCGCGCTGATTGGGATAGAGATCGTACATACGATTGAAGACACGAAGTAAAGTCGACTTTCCGCATCCCGATGGTCCGATAAATGCGGTTACGCTTCGGTCACTCACCGAGACGTTGATATTCTTCAGCGCTTGTGTACCGCCGTAGAAGAAGTCGAGATGGCGCGTCTCGATTGTAGCAGAGCGCTCCTGCGCCGGTGCATCGGGCCTGGTATCCAGTGGCTGAAGATTCATGGGGTACTCTTATCCCGATCCTATTGAGTCCATGCTCGAGGGAATGGAATGCATTTGCTAAGAGCACCTACCACGACCGCTCGAGATGGTTCAGATTTTTATCGTAAAAAGGGAAATGCCGAGCTCTGCCTGATAAAGACACGGAAGATCGTGCGTAGGACATCGAATCAGAGGCACTCGCGCAATGCTTGTGCCAGTTCCGCCTGCTTGTAGGGTTTCCGAAGGACGCGGAACTCGTCATCGGTATTATTCAGGTCAGAGGCAAATTCGGCGTCGTAGCCTGAGGTCAACAGAATCCTGGTTACCGGACTAGCCACGCGGGCGCGCGAGCCGAGTTCATAGCCGCTCATTCCTCCGGGCATGACGACATCGCTGAAAAGAATATCAAAGCGGTCCAGCGCGAGCTTTTGAAGTGCCGCCATGCCGGAATCGGCTTCATCGACCGCGTATCCCAGTCTTCGGATGCGTTCGACGACCAATTGGCGAAGATCGTAATTGTCCTCCACCACAAGAACCTTAAGGTTCTCAACCGTGCTTTGATGATCCGCTTTGTTTGTGGTCTCAGACTGCAATCCAAGAAGGACGCGAGGCAGATAGAGATTGACCATAGTTCCCTTTCCGACTTCGCTGTAGATCGTGGCATTGCCGCCTGACTGCTTCACAAATCCATGGATGCTCGAAAGCCCGAGACCAGTCCCCTTTCCGGAACCTTTTGTCGTGAAGAAGGGTTCGAATGCGCGCTTGACCGTATCCGCCGACATGCCGGCCCCGTTGTCGGCGACTGAAATCCGGACATAGTCTCCGGCTGGAACACCATATTCTTCGAGAACGTCATCCGTCGAAAGCTGAAGGTTCGCCGTTTCGATATTTACACGCCCTCCATGCTTCATGGCGTCGCGGGCATTGACCGAGAGATTGAGGATAGCGTTCTCTATTTCGCTGGGGTCCACGAACACGGTCCAGAGTTTCGGCTCGAATGCCGTCGAGAGAGATACGGTCTCTCCCAGGGCGCGCTCGAGCATCTCGACCATGCCGGCAATATGGTCGTTCAGCTGCAGAGCGATGGGTTGGAGTTTGCGTTGCCGGGCGAAACTCAGGAGCCGTCTTGTCAGCCGGGCACCCATTTCCGCCGCTTCCATCGCGCGACGGCTGAAGTCATCTTTGTGCTCTGGGTCGCCGGATTCGAAGACCTGCTCCAGGTTGCCGAGAACGATCGTAAGAATGTTATTGAAATCGTGGGCCACGCCCCCTGTCAGCTGGCCAAGAGCATCGAGCCGCTGTGAGCGGTGAAGAGCTTCGCTCTGTGCAACTTGTTTCGTGAGGTCTCGGAAGGATCGCATGTTGCCAAGGGTGCGTCCCTGACGATCTGTCACCGACGTCGCTACAACCTCAGCCGGAAAAACTTGGCCATCTTTGCGAAGACAGTTGATCATCAGCGGGTCTGCTGATGTCACACCTGACGGCGCGAAATTCTGGACGCGCTCGAAATCATCGTCAGAGGCATAGAGGATGTGCGATCGTCGCCCGACGAGTTCGGTTTCATCGTAACCGAACGTCGATTTGACCGCCGGATTTGCGAGAAAGATCCGCTGACCATTATCGGCCAGTACAAGCGCTTGCGGTATATCTTTGATGATGGCGTCGAACAGAATCTGCTGCCGCTCGCTCTCAGCTTGGGCCCGCCGTTCGTCGGTAAGGTCGCGCACAATGCCAGCGAAATGCATTTTCCCTTCTATTGAATATTCGCTGACAGATAAGTGCATCGGGAAGGTCGTTCCATCCCGTCGCTTCCCATAGACTTCGCGGCCGATTCCGATGATCTTTCGCCGTCCGGTATGGCGGTATTGCCGAATGTAGCCGTCATGCTGCACTGAATCGGGGATGGGCATCAGCAAGCTGACGTTGGCCCCGATCAGCTCGGTGTTGGTATAGCCGAATAACTTCGCCGCGGCAGGGTTGACGCTTTTGATAATGCCCAATGCATCGATTGAAATGATTGCGTCGACAGCGGACTGAAATACCGCGGCAAGATGATCAAGCGACGCTTCCGGCGCGGCGTCATCGGGTCCGTAGGTCGTCATCGCGAGGCCCAACCCAGTTTGGCTTTTCTCAGAGCTCCTCTGGAGAGAATTTGACCTAAATCAACATTGCGTCAAAGAAAAAAAATGCACATCATGCTGCCGCCGAAGGTTCATAAGTTTGTTATTTTCAAACTTTAGCGAATTTCGCGCGCTGCTGCAAAAGTGCGGGTGCGGTGCGCTGGGAATGGCAACGGCCCGGTTGAAGCAGCTGCTCAAAGAAAAGAGGATCTTGAGTTTGCTCCTCAAGATCCTCTGGCAATTTGCACCGAAGGTTCAAGGACGGCAAAGGTGGGGGAAGCCTATCCGTCATTCGGCGCTGGACGATGACGAGGGAAGGAGGGGGGAGGAAAGTCATCGTGGGCATAAAAATTACCCGCGGTCGATTGCTCGGACGTTGATTTGCATCAAGCGAAACAAAGAAATTTCTTGGGAACCGTTTCGGATTAGACGCCTGAAAATGCCGCTTTGATGCGAACTGTGTTGATTCCATCGCACTCCGCAAGTGGCATAGCTGTCTGTAAATGTATCGTCGAAGCGCGCTCACAGGGGCCTTGCACCGCCGCATTTCAACATGGCTGGTTAATGAATGATGTTGGCTCCGTCATTGAATCGAAACAAACCTGCACATGTTTTTGCTGGATGCAATCCTAATGCTGATGCAGAGCGGTGGGCTCGCCTAAAGTAGCAGAGTCTACTAGTGGGCGCTGTGTGCCCTTCACTTTCAAGTCGACCGCGCACGGTGGTTTTGACGTGGGGCAAGGTTCCCATTTCAGGCGATCTTTATCACGCCATCGGAACGTATCGATCTTCTTTTGGGTAGCGCGCACCAATATGGACACCGAACCCTCGTTGCAAAAGCGCAATCTGATTATCTGGTTTCTCGGCGTTGCCGTGATCGGTGTATTGCTCCTCCAGCCGCTCTTCGCGAACCTCACGGAAACTGAAACGATCCCCTACAGCGAGTTCGAACAGCTCGTTGGGCAAGGCAAAGTTCGCGAAGTCACCGTCGGTACAAATACGATCGAAGGTAACCTCAGGGAAAAGCTGCCGAACGGCAAAGAGCATTTTGTTACTGCACGTGTCGACCCGTTGATCGCAGAAAAGCTCGAAGCGAAAGGTATTGTTGTAACCGGTACGCCTCCCGAGAATTTCATTCAGGTTCTGCTGTCCTGGATCGCTCCCGCGGTCATTTTCTTCCTGGTCTGGATTTTTCTTTTCCGCCAGTACGCCGATAGGCAGGGCTTCGGTGGCATGATGACGATCGGAAAGTCACATGCAAAGGTCTATGTCGAAAAAGACACCAAAGTCACTTTTGCTGATGTCGCCGGTGTCGACGAAGCAAAGTTTGAACTGCAGGAAGTCGTTTCTTTCCTGAAGGATCCGAAAAGTTATGGCAGACTCGGTGCCCGGGTTCCAAAGGGCATTCTGCTCGTGGGCCCGCCAGGAACAGGCAAAACTCTTCTTGCGCGCGCCGTCGCAGGCGAGGCCGGAGTGCCATTTTTTTCGATGTCTGGCTCGGAATTCGTAGAGATGTTCGTCGGTGTCGGCGCGGCGCGCGTCCGCGATCTATTTGAGCAGGCGCGCAATGCAGCACCCTGCATTATCTTTATAGACGAGCTCGATGCGCTAGGGCGTAGCCGCACTGCGGGGGCATACGGCGGATACGACGAGAAAGAGCAGACTCTCAATCAGCTCCTCTCCGAGCTGGACGGATTTGATCCGAGCGTTGGCGTGATCTTGCTCGCGGCGACAAACCGTCCGGAAATCCTCGATCCTGCTCTGTTGAGAGCGGGCCGTTTTGATCGTCAGGTTCTCGTCGATCGTCCCGACCGCGCAGGCCGCCTCGCCATTTTGAAAGTTCACATTCGGAAAATTCATATTGGTAGCGACGTGGATCTTGACCAGATCGCCGGAATGACGGCGGGACTGACAGGAGCAGACCTCGCAAATCTCATCAATGAGGCGGCGATCATCGCCACCCGCCGAAAAGCGGAATCGGTCGACTTCGCGGATTTCACCGCTGCGATCGAGCGTGTCGTCGCTGGAATCGAGAAAAAAAGTCGCGTTTTGGGCGAAGAAGAACGGAAACGCGTCGCATATCATGAGATGGGCCATGCTCTCATTGCGTCCAGTCTGCCGGGTGTCGATCCAGTCCAGAAGGTCTCGATCATTCCTCGCGGCATCGGTGCGCTCGGATACACGATGCAACGGCCGACGGAAGATCGATTCCTGCTTACGATAAGCGAACTGAAGAATCGCCTTGCTGTGCTGCTCGGCGGGCGCGCATCGGAACAACTTATTTTCGAGGGCAATGTATCGACAGGCGCCGCTGACGATCTTCAACGCGCAACTGAAGTTGCCATCGAGATGGTGACGAAATTCGGAATGGATGCAACCGTCGGTCAGCGGACATATGTGCCGAAATCGACAGGATTCCTCTCCTTGCCCCAGGATCAGGTCGGAGTCGCGGCAGAGGCAACCGTGAGGGAAATCGACGTAGCCGTTCGCAACCTCATCGAGGAAGCGGATGAGACGGCACAAGCGGTCCTACGTAGAAGAGCGGCTGATCTTCAAGCCGGTGTCGCGCTTCTCCTCAAAAAGGAGACGCTGACCGCGGATGAATTCGCGCCACTTCGTCGTGTTTCCAGCCCCAATCCAGCGCAGCGCGCGTCGGCAAGAGCAAACATCGCGTGAACGTCACAGCGTGCATCCCTGATTGAGTGTTCTTTTTTTCACTTGCTCATTCAGATCGATAGACGCCGACGGCTTGCCTGCTCCGACGGCGAGGAGCCAGATTCTCGTAGATGCCCAGGTGACGTTTGGCGATAGCCGGCCACTCCCGCTCTGCGAGGCCGGCGGACAGAGCCTCGCCATCGATCGCGGGAAACTCCGGCGCCATAACGTGCTTGGCGGCTTCGAGTGGACCAGCACAATGGGTCGTCGCAGCACGCAACCAGTCCGGCGTCTGCTCGGAGTGCGTCGTCAAAACGGCCACGCCATGCTTGAGGCAGGCCATCGCCGAGCCACGCTTGTCGGTGATGCCATCTGGAAAAGGTAGATAAGCGTGAGAGGCCTGCGCCAGCTCCTGCGAGACCTCGGCACTACTGAGGTTCAGACGAAGATCAATCGCGTATTTGATTGCATTTTCTTCCACGAGGCCGACGACCGGTGAAGAGGGCTCAACGACGGCTCCGATGAATGCAACCGGAATTTTCGAGCCTTGCGCGCGAAGTGATGCCACAGCTTCGATGACCAACTCTAGTCCCTTGTTCTCGCCGATCTGCCCGAAGTAGACCATCCGGCGCGCGCGGCTCTGTTGGGGCACAGAGTGAACCGGGATGTTGTTGCCGACGGGGATGACCGTGCACGCCTTCGATGCGAAAGGATACCAGGACAGGAACGCACGGCGTTCTTCCGCGCTCGAGAATATAATCTGCTTCGCCGTTAAGGCCGCAGGCAGGCAATAGAGCTTCCGTGCTGTGCTGAAAATTCGGAATTCATGCAGCGTCAAGGCTGTCCGCCTGCTGAGGCAGCCGAGAAGCACCCACCAAGGCCCTTTCCCCATCTGCAGACTCGGATATTGCACGTGAATGACATGTCCGCGGTGCGTGCTCGCCACGCGCAATGTCTCCTTCAATGTCCACCGCTTCACAAGCACATATTCTGAATCGTTCGCCAACCCTTCGAGCGCCTCGACGAGATTCTTCGTATAGTCGAGGACACCGCAGCGGTTGCCGTGTTCGCCCGCAAGGACATGGACGATCCGCACCCTAGTGCCCTTTCGCGATCAAGGAGGCGAGGGATCGAACGCCGTCTTGGCAGGTTTCGATATGCCGATTACGCAGTGCCTCATCAAGCTCGCAGCGAGCGGTCTGCAGAGCCCGAGCGGAAACGTCTTGGGGCCGCGCATCGCGGTCGTCCACAAAATACTCAAGGCGTTCGATCAGGTGATAGAATGAGCGAACCTTCGGTTCCCAGCCGAGCCCCACCGATGGGACGCCGAGAGCGTATGAAATAATCGATGCGTGTAAGCGCTGCGCGACGATGGCATCGAAACTAGCGATGCTGCCGACGAGGGCGGAGTCATCCTTTGGCACGATGGCTCCACGATCGTGCGCTACGCCGTGTTCTTCGAGTCGGGTGGCGATGCGGTGCGCCGTCCGGATGTCGCCGGCCTCGCCCGTCGTGAACAGGCTGACGTCCACACCAGCGGCGACGAGGTGCTTGGCGACCGCGATCCAGAAATCATCCTCGATTCCTGATCGCGCAGTGCGAATCGTCTGGACGACCGCAGGAGACATGATACCAAGGCCGATACGGAGACGCTGCCCGGGCGGTCGCTTTTCGACTCTGAAAGTTTTTGCGGCAAGAAAGCCAGGATCGAGCGCAAAACGGACATTTTCCTTCTGCACCCCGGCGGCCGCGAGGTAATCTGCTGACTGACCGTCGCGGACGCTGATGCTTGCAACGGACTCGTCGCCAATGAAGCGGCGCAGCTCCTCACCGGCAGCCGTTTCCCATGTGTCTGGATGGGAAACCCCGACGGAATGGACGTGAACGCCGACGCCAAGCTCCCGAGCTAGCTCTGCGACCGCATTAAGACGCGCCGGAAAATACTCTGTCGTTGCGGTAAGCAGGTGGCCGCCGCCGACGACGATAGCCGAGATCCGCGATCCGTTGACGGAGGCCTTCCACTGCGAGAGCAGGCGGCTTCGTGCGCGACGAACGTTGAGCCGCGTCTTGAGCGGGCGAGGCATGAGCGAACGCGCTAAATTTTTTGCTGACCACCGTATCGGAGCGGCACTCTCCGTCGTCGGTGCGCCTTTCCCATCAATATCCCAGCCGTCGATGCGACAATCGAGTTCCTGGCGCAGCGCATGATGCAGGCAACGGCCGAGTAGGCGGTCGCCGAGATTGGCGCTGAAAAAATCGTTGAAGCAGAGAACCCGCAGCTCAGCACCTCTCACACGACCGCTTGGCCAGCTTCAATTGCCGGCTTTTCCGCAGGCTTCATTGGCCGAACGAAACCTTTGGATCGAACATCGGGTGACTTGTTGATAACGATGCCCATGACGCGATTTGAAAGCGTATCTGCATTCTCCAGACACCGCTCCAGGTCGCCGATCGGG
>Ga0164243_10006908_pt1 | contig 17084 bp, 15 predicted proteins | sample OricompcompostOP_FD_108781 | JGI IMG/M metagenome (GOLD analysis project Ga0164243, IMG submission 108781) | Organic Plus compost microbial communities from Emeryville, California, USA - Original compost - Organic plus compost (OP) | ecosystem: Engineered > Solid waste > Mixed feedstock >... | reverse complement strand
TGCCTTCGATACAACTGTTCAGGAGGATACCCGTAATCAGATAGCCTGAAATGACAAAAAAAACGTCAACACCGATGTAACCGCCACTGAACGCCGAAAACCCGGCATGAAAAAACAGAACGGCAATGACCGCGAAGGCGCGAAGTCCATCAACACCCGGTTCATAGGAGGCGGACTGCGTTTTGGTGGTCGTGGAAAACAGAGACATCAGGACCTTTTATTGTAGATAACCCGGACTATCTTAATACAAAACACCGATGTCACATTTACCTGACCGGGCAAGCGGCTGTAAATAATGTTTTCATACCGGATTACCCGGACTTGGGATGCCTGAACATAATGAGCCGAAGCTGCAGGTAATTGACCCCCATACCGGCAAGACTGCCGCCCACCACCCCCAGGACAGGATGCTGACGCACAAACTCAATGCCCGAGACCATCAGCACATAGCAAAGCAGATTGGCGGCGCCCCCAGCCAGCATCATGCCAAAATAGCTCACGAATTCGCCCAACATGGACCGGCTTGACATTCGATCAGAAAAGGTAAAATTGCGGTTTAATACCCAGGTGGTGCACACCGCGCACAAAAATGAAATCGCGCGGGCCCAATAAATGCCCAGCATGCCCTTGAGCAAATAGAGAATACCGGCATCGACACAAAACCCTGCTATTCCTGCCAGACCGAACATGAGAAATTGCTTCAGCAAAGTTTTCACTACTCGATCCCCAATTAACGATTTATTACGAATACCCGGCTTGTGTCGTAAAAGATCCAAATGGCTTTAATTTCAAATTGCACCCTGTTACAAGGCAAGTCTTCTGCGGGCAGGGGCCGGCGTTAGTTGTTAAAATCAGCGACACAATTTTGCCACACTACTCACAACCCGATCGTTTCGTATAGTATAGTAAACAGCAGCAAACATGAATAAATACGCCGGTCTCCGGCTTTTTACCCATTTGTATTGAAAACCAGTGGTATTTACCCAGTATCCTCACCCTACCCGCGACAAAAAAAACTTATGACTCCTGCGTATTCGCCATCAAGTCCCAGTGAAATTAGCCTTCGCGACGTGCTGGGCGCACTCTGGAAGGGGAAATTGCTGATTTTTGCCTGTGCAGTGATCGGATTGCTGGTATCCATCGGCTACCTTTATATGGCGACCGAAAAATGGGTATCCGAATCGACATTTGTCAAACCCAGCGCGATTTCGCTGGGCGCCTATATGCAGAAACAGACCTCGTATTATCGACTGGGGAATCTGGAGTTGACGTCGTCGGGTCTGGAAGACATACAGAATAACGCGTTCAACACCTTTTTGCTGACCATCAGCAGCAGGGACATGCAGGAAAAAGCCCTGGCGCAGACGGCGTTGTACAAAAAGCTGACCAATGGTCAGGACGAGCAGAATAAAGCAAGAACACTCGACTCCCTGATTACGCAACACCTGCAGGCCTTTACCAGCGACCCGGCATATCCTGATGAAAAACGTGTCAGCTTTGCCGCGTCCACCCCTCAAGACGCTCAGGAGACACTGAAAACATTTCTGGAACAGGCCAACACGCAAACAGTGCACATTCTGAATGCCAATTTGAACGAAACCATCAAAAACCGTGTGTTACTGTTGCAACAACTGGCCGAATCCCAGAAAGCAGCCAGTGAGCAAACACGGGAAAACCGGATTGCACTCTTGAAGCAGGCCAGGGAATCCGCGGTTCAGGCAAAAATTGACACGTCAATCAACAACCCCGAACCGGAGCGAAACAGCAGTACCATTATCGACTTTTCCAATCCGGAAACGCTTTTTCTGCTGGGAGAGAAAAACCTTTCGGCCCAATTGCAGTCTCTGGAACAGTCCCCCATCATTTACCCGACCTCCTATTACACAAATTTGCATAATGCCCGCCAGTTGGAAACACTGCTGGACAAGCCAGGCACAGGTACAATGTATGAGCTGACCAAAGCGCCGATTTCACCCCTGTTCCGTACGTCCCCCAAGAAAGGAATGTCCCTTGTACTGGGCTTGCTTGCAGGTGCATTTATTGGTATTTTCCTTGTTCTCCTGCGTTATTCCGTTGTACATCAAGACAATCGCTCCTGAGTATTTATACGTCCGTAATAACAATGAGTATTCAACCAGCAAGACGCTTTAACAAGCTACACGAGAAAATACTGCTCTCCTCCCTGTTTTCATTTATTGTCGGGTGGCTGATTATTGTTGCCGCTCCGTTCGCCCTGCACGTCGGCGTTCGCGGTTTCGAGTTTATTGATCGGGGGCAGTACAACTCTTTTATTTTCATCAACGTGACGTACCTCATCTGTTTCTTGTGGTGCAACCGTTATGCCGGGCAGTATCCCGGCGCCCGCTCCATTTTCCTGCTTGGCCCGCAGATCCTGACGGTCTACATCATCGGCATTCTGTCCACCTTTCTTCTGCAGGGACAGGTATCCCGAATCATCATCACCTCCAGCGGAATTGCGGCATTTATCTGGCTCCATATCGAACACATCCTCACTTTCCGATACCGGGTCGCCAAGCTGGCCATTCTTGACCAGCCGTCCAACCAGGAACTGCTGCATTTGCCCAATGTCGATGCCCGGACAGTGACGATTGAGTCCTTCTGGGGTACACGCTACGACGCCGTGGTCGCTGACTTCAAAACCATTACCGCGGCCCAGCAACGCTTTCTGACGCAGTGCACGCTACAGCGGATCCCTGTCTATAACGCCGAACAGGTGTTTGAGTCGATAACGGGGCGCGTTCGCATACGGCATATGTCCGAAAACAATATTGGTTCTCTGTTGCCTTCGCGCACGTATGAACAGCTCAAGATTTTCTTTGATTTGCTGATCATCATCATCACCCTGCCTGTCTGGCTGCCTGTCATGCTGATCACCGCTGCGCTGGTGAAACTGGAAAGCCCCGGTCCCGCGTTTTATACGCAAGTGCGGATCGGACAGGGCAACAAGCCGTTTACCATATACAAAATCAGAAGCATGCGATTTGATATCGCCGCGCCTGAACGTTTTGCCGGTGAAAATGACCCCAGAATCACCCGCATCGGCGCCGTCATCCGAAAACTGAGAATAGATGAACTGCCGCAATTTCTGAATATTCTGAAATTTGAAATGAGCCTGATCGGCCCGCGGCCCGAACAACCCAGTTTTGTTGAACAGTTCAATGAAAAAATCCCCTTTTACAGCTACCGGCATGTCGTCAAGCCCGGTATTACCGGCTGGGCGCAGGTACGATCCGGGTACGCCGCGAACGAGGATGAGACACAAATCAAAATCGAGCATGACTTTTACTATATCAAGCATTGCTCACTGATCTTTGACTTTTATATTGTGCTGCTGACGCTGCGCACCATGTTGACCGGCTTCGGAGCTCGCTGATGAACCAGACCCCAACAGCCGACGATGCGGGCACATCGCTGGTGTCGATCATTATCCCCATGCATAACGCTGCAGAGGTACTGGAAAAAACCCTGGACAGCCTGGTACAACAAACTTTCCGGTCATTCGAGGTCATCATGGTCGATGACTGCTCAACCGACAACACCCGCGATGTGGCCGCGAGATACCTGCACGACCAGCGGTTCTGTCTCGTGCCCCTGCCACATAATGCAGGCGTAGCCAATGCCCGCAACGAAGGCATTGAACGAGCCCGCGGCACGTATCTATGCTTTCTGGACGCCGACGACTGGTGGCACGAAAGTAAACTGGAGATTCAGACCGAATGGATGATCAAAAACCGGTTTGACATGTCTTACATGGACTACACACGCATTGAGCACGGCACCAATCGGGTTCTGTCCGAAGTTCGGCCGCCCGGCACAGTGACGTTTCGCAAGCTGCTGGAATCCAATTTTATTGGCAACCTGACTGCCATGGTTCACCGGCGCGCCATCGGGCCGATCCGCTTTGCCAGGGCGGGCCACGAAGACTATATTTTCTGGCTCACAGTCCTGAAAAACGGCATCACTGCGCATAAAGTGCCGACCGGGCAATCCCTTTGTTTCTATCGGGTCCGTCCTGGCTCTCTGTCGTCCAACAAGTTGAGGGCCGTCAAATGGCAGTGGCACATTTACCGCCATACCCTTGGTATTGCGGCCGTTCCTGCCACATGGTACCTGGCCTTGTATATGGTCAACGCGTTAAAAAAACGCAGTTAAGCTGGGGAACTCCCCAAAACCGATACGCTCACCTGGCACGTTTTGCCAATGCCTGCACCCGGGCAAAGTAAATGCCCTGATAGTGCGTATCGAAATAGGATTCGTATACCTGCTCCCACCTTCTGCGCGCATTAAACGCCATGCGCTCAATCTCTTGTGGCGAGAGTGCATCAATCCATGCATCTATTGCGTCATTGCCCTCTTCGACTGCCCAGCCAGTATCATTGGCCTGCACTTTCTGCCCGGGCGGCGTGCCGGCTGTGGTAAGAAGGGGCCGGCCCAGCATCAAATGTTCGTAATACTTATTGGGAGAAGCAAACAGATGGTTGCTTACGGTTTTATAGTACATGCCCAACACGACATCCATGGTGCCCATGATCTCCAGGCCTTCGCGTGAGGAGGTGGCGCCGTGAAAAATGATATTGGGCGAAGCCGCTGCAGCCTGCTCAAAGCGCTGCGCCAGCGGGCCGTACCCTACCACATGAAAGATCAGCTTTCCAGGATGGCGCACGACGGCATCAAGCATATCCTCCAGTCCGCGATTGACGGGTTCGAGAACACCAAAATAGCCCAATTTGATCGGAACATCCGGCGACTGCAACGCCGCCGCCCTGACGCTTTCCTGAGGGACGTTTTCCAATACGATGACATTGGGCAGATCTGTTGGCAGCCCGTGTTGCGCAAACCGGTTCTGGTCAGCAAGAATACTCAGATCCGCGTCCCGGATGATAAGCGCTTCGATCCAGTCGATCAAGCGCACCAAGGCCCTGGGAAAGGACCTGACGTCTGAATACTTGTCGTAAACGTCGAAAATCAGCGGTTTGTGACATACTTTCGCAAACAGCCACGCACTGGCTGCGCTATCCAGATCAATGGCATGAACGACCGAAATCTGCTGGCGCATTCTGAACAAGGAACGGAAGACAAAACAGTTCCATAGAATAATATTGACGATATTGCGAACACCTCCGCCAAGTTCAGCCGGTCTTGAATAATAGGTTTCATCGGCCGTGTCCTGTTTCTGGTGCGTGCCTCTTGGCCAGCCAAGGAAGTGGTATTTGATCCCATGGTCGTCAAACAGGGCGAAATACTTCTTGATTTTGCCGTCGAAATCAGCAATGAAAGAGCGAACAAAAATAATCATGTGATCCAGCAATAATGTAGAGTCGGTTTTTTAAGATGCCAAAGGCGCCGGCAGCGGGCTTGTTCGTGGCAGGGCCGGGCCTTTTGAAAAGAACAGCGCCATCAGGATCCATAACAACGGGAACTGCAGGGCTGTGAGCTTTAGCAAGACCACCAGAAGCGCCAATTTATCGGACAATGGCCTGGGCGAAAACGCGACGGACAGGAAAAACCACAGCAAGACACACATACCCAGCACCAGGCCAAAAACAATCGGAATCGTCATATAAAACGTCAGATCGAACATGGCATCATAGTAACTCGGGGTCCAGTCACGCAGGCCAATGAACCCAAATCCGAAATGCAGCAACTGAGGCGTATTGAGCCAGTCTTGGAGCACCAGCGATTTGCTGTTGGTACTGGCATCTGTTCCCGTGAATACATTGATAATTCGAACACCCACATAGGTATCGGACATCAGCGGCGACAGCAATAGCGCGATGGCGACCACACCGAGCACAATACACCCCATCCTGACTCTCATGGAGCTGTAGGCGAAGATAATACCTGCAGCCAATATATAGGCGACCAAAGACATCGTCAAAAACAGACACGCCAGCGACAGCCAGAAGATCGCGTCTTTGCCCTTGTGATAAAACATGCGGCACACCAGCAATGTGGCCGTGAACATGGCGTAAATGGCCGGCTCGTCGAAGACGCCGGTTGGCCGGTACAATCCTTCGGGCGTGATGGCGCGATGACCCAGCCCGCCCAGCAGCCTGCCGACATCCAGATCAAATCCCGTGGTTCGGTACATGGCAAGCTGGCACACGAAAACGACCATATGAAATAATAAAATACGATTCAGAATAGTTGCGATCTGTTCGGGCCGCAAATGATAGACCAGCGATTTCGTCGTCAGGAAAGTCAGCAGCCCCAGTATGATATATGTGAAATTTTTATATTGAGCCGGATCTGATCGCCAATAAGTAAACGTGAGTACCAGCGTGACGCATCCGATAAAAAACATGAGCCACACGGCAATCAAATCGTCAATGCGAAACCGTTCCAGCGAAAGCGCCACCAGCAGAAAACAGGCGAACGCGACGCCCAATGGCACGACGCCATTGAAGCCCACGCCACTATCGAAAAACAGCGTAGCGCTCAGGACCAGAATGGCAAAGATGGAGCGGACAATCATCTTAGCAACGCTTCCCATTGCGCAAAATAATTATCATGCGTAAAGCGCTGCGCATTCTCTTTGCCCGCTTCGGACATCGGATCCCAAGTCTCGGGGTGCTCAATAAAATAAATAATGGTTTGCGCCAGCCTGCTGACGTTTTCCGCTTCAACCAACATGCCTCCACCTTGTTCAAGCACCTCACGCGGACCCGTTTTACAACTGAACGCAACAACCGGCACACCCATAGCGATCGCCTCGATCAGCACAAGACTGAGTCCCTCAAATCGCGAAGACAACACAAAAAGGTTGCTGTTCTGATAATACGATGCAATGTTGTCGGAGAAAGGATGCAGATGCACCGTCTCGCCGATATCCAATTGCTGTATCTGTTTTTTCAGGCTGGGGGTTTCGTCCCCTTCCCCGACGATGGTGAGCGTCCAGTCTGGGTGCGCCTTGACCACTTGCTGCCAGGCCTCAAGCAGAAGATCAAACCCCTTTTGACGCGTTTGTCGTCCAACCGCCAGCACTTGCCGGTTGCGCGCAAAACTTCCCGGCGCAGATGTCAGACTGACCGGATTATAGATGCATACGCTGCGCGGATTGACCGCCTGGTATAGAGGCAAGTCTTCGCGCGTCAGAGACACGATATGCCCGATATCACGATAGGCGATTTTTCTCAGCCGGTTCCACAGCCCGCTCGCATTGCCAAAATGATTATGATCACAGGCGATCACCTGTTTCTTGTAGTCCGGATTGGCCAGAATCGTCAGGACCCCGACATTCAGTCCGTTCGTCATTACCCAGTCCGGCCTGAAGGCACGAACCTGTGCCCGCACCCAGCGCAGGAATCCACCGAAATGCCACAGTTTGGTCAGCCCGGCAGCACGAAACGCCCAGCGATAGGACACCACTGAAATACCGGGCGCCAATGGGTAGGCGGGCGGCTTGTTTTGGGCATATCGAGTCAGGATGCGAACCACATGACCTTGCGCCTCAAAATGATTCGCCTGCAAAGAGACCAGTTTTTCAACGCCCCCTTTTTCTTCGAGCGAATCACAGACGAAAAGTAACCTTTTCATTTTTTTACCATAAAATAAACGAAAGAATAGATCAGCGCAAAACCATATCCAAACGTGGGAATAAGTACCGGGTCAAGCGGCCAGGCTAATACATTTACAATAATTACATAGAAAAGCGAGCAACCCAGCGCCAGAATCCATTTCAGGGAAAAATGCAGCCCCTGCTGGTCTTTGAGAATTTTGGTCGTCAGGATCCCATCAAGAAATACCATGATGGCTACAAAAAGCAGTTTTTCCAGGTAAGCCCCCGAAGCCGTGAACTCGCTCCCGTACAGCAGCGTCATCACCGGGGTGGACGCAAACAGGCCGCACAGCGCAACACAAAATGTAACAACCAGCACAAACAAACATAATCTGCTAATGGTCCTGCGACTTTCCTGATCACTTTTTTGGTAAATATGCCGCGCAGCCAGCGCCTGTACAATAAGAACGCTGAAATAGAACCAGTTTTCTGCAATTTGCACTGCCGCGGAATAGATGCCCAATTCGGCCCGCATTCCGTAATGCTGCAGGGTCATGCGGTCAAGTTTTTGCATTGCGACCATGGCAATAATACCGCTTCCGAAGACGACCCCACTTGAAATCAGCTGTCGGATCAGCTCAGGATCCGGCATTCGCCACAGCACCCGCTCGGTTCTGCGAAACCGCAAGGCCAGCAGTGTCGCCACCAGCATGGCCTCCAGCAGGTAAGGCACCCCGAAATACCGGCTCTGCGCTTCTGCCACCACCAGACCGACCACCAGCAACAGCTTGGTTAGCACGCCCGCAATCCGGATACGCGAAAAGATATCCTGCCTGCCCTCGGTCTGGAAAAAAAGCCCGTACACATTGAAAGGTTCCTGGAACACAATTCCGACGATCAGAACCGACAGCACCAGCGTCAGACGCTGCCCGGTATAAAGGGAGAAAACAATACAGCCTGCGACGGCAAATAGCGCCAGCCAGATTCGGATGACAAACGCTTTCTCGAACAGCTGCGCATGATGTACCGGGTCTTTGCTGTAGAGCGGTGCAATGACTTCGGCGCTGCACAGTAACGCCACGGAAGCGAAAATTGCCACGGTGCTCAGGCTGCCTTGCAGATCGCCGAAACTTTCCTTGCCAAGATAACGGGCAAGGAACGTATTGACAAGCAGCGCGACGACAACCTGTATGATGCGTTCGATAAAGACCCACTTGACCGACGTCACCATATTGCCCGACATTTTTTTCCTGTCTGCAGACGCGGTCATGGCAGCGGGCTCGTTTCAACAACCGGAAAAAAAACAGTCAATTTTCCCATAACGATCATGCGCCCGGGGATGTCGCCATGGCGGCCAGGGCTTGCGCCACGGATCCTGGATGTGTTCAGTTGCACAATGATAAAACCTTTTGTAATTCGAGGAGAACGTCCTGTCGGGCACCACAAGGCCAGCCCGATGACTCGGCCCGCTTCTTGCGGGACTGAATTTGCAGCAGTATTCGTTCAGAGTATGCAGCCTCGAATCGGATATACTAGTGCATCAGAATGGATAGACTCCCTCATTTATGCCCGTACCGAATCATACACAACCGCTGGATTCTCTGCCAGAGTGGCAAAGTTACAAAAATGCCATCGTGGACGCGCCACAATCGAGTTCGCATATTCGAGTGATGGAAGCGGGTGGGCTTCACATTGATCTGACAGGACAGCGTTATTCCCCCGAGGTCGAACGCAGTATTGAAACACTTCTGCATGCCCGCGCGTTTGCCGCCGCCCGCCAGGCCCTGTTCGACGGCAAACCGGTCAACACCACCGAAAACCGCGCCGCCTGGCACACCCAGCTGCGCGCGCCGCGCCCGATAGAAGAAGTCGTTGAACAACGCAAACGTGCACTGGAATTCGTGCGCCGCAGCGACAGTGAGCGCCGCTGGCGCAATATTGTGCATATCGGCATTGGTGGCAGCGACTGGGGCGTACGCTTGGTCGTCGGCGCATTCGGGTACGCCGGCATGTGGCGCAATATCCGTTTCATAGCCAATATCGACGGCCATGCGGTCGAAGGCGGCCTGGCCGGCCTGGACCCACGCGAAACCCTTGTTGTGGTGGCCAGCAAGTCATTCAAGACTGCCGAAACCATGGAAAATGCCAAGCGTGCCATTGAGTGGATGCGAGCTGCCGGCATTGCCGAACCGCTGAATCAGGTGATTGCCGTCACCGCCAATCCCGAGGCCGCGCAGGCCTGGGGTCTGCAGCAAAACCAGATTTTCCAGTTCTGGGAGTGGGTGGGCGGACGGTTTTCCATCTGGTCCGCTGTCGGGGTCGCGGCCGGCCTGGCAGTCGGACCCGATGTGGTCGCCGGGTTGCAAAGCGGCGCCCAGGCGATGGACGATCATTTCCTGAACGCACCCATTGAACAGAATGCACCCGTGCAACTGGCCATGGCCGGCATTGCCAACCGCAGCATATTGGGCTATGGGTCGCTGAATATTTCAGCTTATGACGCGCGCCTGGCCAACTTGATCCCCTATATCCAGCAACTGGAAATGGAATCGCTGGGCAAATCGGTCGATGTCAACGGGCAGCCTATTACCGTGCCCACCGGCCCCGCCGTCTGGGGCATGCCGGGCACCGATGCGCAACATACTTTTTTCCAGTGGCTGCACCAGGGCAGCGATGGCGCGCCCGTCGACTTCATTGCCTGCCAGCACGAAGATCACGCCTGGCGCGAGCACCATATCCAGTTGCTCGCCCACTGTCTGGCGCAACGTGAAGCGCTGATGCACGGCAAAAGCTACGAGCAGGCGGTCCAGGAATGCCGGGCAGCGGGTCTGTCGGCCGACGCTGCCAAAGAGCTGGCCCGGCACCGGGTCCATCCGGGTGGCCGTCCGTCCAATCTGATCATGCTGCCCAGCCTGACCCCGTTCGCGCTGGGTGCGCTCCTGGCGCTCTATGAACACAAAGTATTTGTCCAGGGGCTGGTATGGGGACTGAATCCGTTCGATCAGTGGGGTGTAGAGTATGGCAAGGTGCTGGCCACCGATATTACGGCTGAACTGAAAGGCGCCGCGCCACGGGCGACGCACGACGCGTCCACCCGTTACTGGATTGAACACATTCGCTCACAAATGGAATGAAAATTCTCTTTACCAATTTTCACAAACGTAATGGTGGCGGGCATGTGAGTTATATCCTGCACCTGCTGAGCCAGTTTGGCGACCACGACTGCTGGGTTGCGACACCCGGAACCAGCCGGCTGTTTCGCTATGCCGGTGCGCTGGCCGGTACCACGGTCAGGGATCAGGGATTTAACAGTCGCATCGGCCGCATGGTGCCCGAAGTGCGTCAGCTGCGTCGATTGATTCGGCAGGAGCAATTTGATGTTATTCATGTCAATGCCTCCGCCGACCACCGCCATGTGATGCTGGCCTGTCTCGGACTACCCCGGCAGCAGCGACCGCGCATTGTATTTACCAAGCACAACGATCATTCCGTCCATACCGTCGGACACCGCCTGCGCGCCTGGCTGGGAACCGATGCGGTCATTGCAGTCAGTCGCTATGTGGCCCAGCTGTTTGTCGGCAGCGCCTATGAGGCATTCCCCGTTCATGTCATCCATCACGGCATTGACATACACTACTTTGCGCCCCCTTCGGCAACCCAACGGGCCGAGGCGCGCAAGGCTCTGCTGGGCACCGATGATCCGGAACTCATTGTCTTTGGCAGTACCGGCGGCACCGATTACGAAAAAGGCTGGCTGGAGCTGGTCTATGCCATCGCCGGTTTGCCCGACGCGCTGAAGACACGCTGCCGGATCATCGTGGCGGGGGATCCGCCTGCCGAGGACATTGTTCAGACCATTGCCAGTCTGCAGATGCAGTCACAGGTGATTTTCCCGGGGCTGCTGGACGACATACGACCCGTTCTGGCGGCCAGCGATGTGGGTTTTGTCCTGTCGCACAACGAAGCGCTGTCGTTCGCGGCGCGCGAAAGCATGGCCTGTGGCCTGCCCACCATTGTGAGTGATGCCGGCGGCCTTCCCGAGAATCTGGAGCATGGTGTTTCGGGCTGGATTACGCCCGCAAAAGATGTGTCCGCGCTGCGGACTCTGCTTGAAGAAATTCTGCCTGACGCAGCCCTGCGCAGCGCGATTGCCCAGCACAGCCGCCAGCGGGCTGAAACGCAATTTAACCTGTCGGTGTTTGCTGACAGGACTCTGCAGGTTTATAAAAGCGTACGGTAGCAGAGGAGCCGGATTTCGCAGAAGCGCAGTCATGCATCTGTCCATCCGCCCCCGACCCACAGCATTCGCCAGGTCAGTCCTGTGAAGCGCCTTCTGCTATCTCATCGCCGCCATTGCGGCTATCGCTTCGATAGCCCTGCGGATTGTTTTTCTGCCAGCGCCAACTGTCGGACATCATCTGTGACAGACCACGTCTTGCCGTCCAGCCCAACTCGCGACTGGCCTTTTCGGGATCGGCCCAGCATTCGGCAATATCACCGGCGCGCCGGGGCGACAGCGTATAGGGAATAGGCACTGCCGTGGCATCTTCGAAGGCTTTGACAATATCCAGTACAGAATATCCTTTGCCGGTGCCCAGATTCCAGATATGCGTGCCGGTTTTATCCTGAATATAGTCCAGTGCCGCCAGATGACCGAGCGCCAGATCCACCACATGGATATAATCGCGCACACCGGTGCCATCGGGCGTTGGGTAGTCGTTGCCGAACACGGCAAGTTTTTCCAGCTTGCCCACTGCTACTTGCGTAATGTACGGCAGCAGATTATTGGGAATACCATTGGGATCTTCACCGATCTGCCCCGATTCATGCGCGCCTATCGGGTTGAAATAGCGCAAAATCGCCACAGACCAGGCCGGGTCGGATTTGACCAGGTCCTGCAGAACTCGTTCGACCATGAGCTTGGAGCTGCCGTAAGGATTGGTGGGAATCCCCTCCGGACAGGACTCCGCAATCGGCATGGTGTCAGGCTCGCCATATACCGTGGCCGAGGAACTGAACACAATGCGTCGCACACCGGCGTCCGCCATCGCTTCTGTCAGTGTTATGGTACCTGCGACATTATTGTCGTAATAGCGCAGCGGCTGCCTGACACTTTCGCCCACGGCCTTCAGGCCCGCAAAATGCACAACCGCATCAATGGCATGTGCGGCAAAAACCGAATCCAGCAGCGCCCGATCCCGGACGTCGCCCTCGAAAAAAACCAACGATTTGCCGGTAATGGCTTCGACGCGGTCCAGGGATGCTTCGGCGCTGTTGGACAAATTGTCCAGCACAACAACTTCGTGTCCCACATTCAGTAATTCAACGACGGTATGCGAGCCAATATAGCCCGCCCCGCCTGTAATCAAAAGTTTCATGCCCGTATGGTCCCTTTTGCAGATCGCAATATATTTTGAAATTATAGTTCAATGCCGGGTACAAACCATGACACGGCAACGGGCTGAAAGAGGCATTTTCATCCTGCCAGTGTCTTGAGCAGGAAAGTTGTATTTATTATTCCACGAGATACTCAAGACGCGAATGCCGTGAGATTCTGGATGTAATGATCGTTTTCAATTATTGCCGTGCATAAACCGGAGCATCTTTTGTGGATCGTTTATAAACGCTTTCATCACCTGATACGTTTCCGTATTCTCATAGGCAAGTGTTTCGATCCCCGTATCTGAAAACTGATAAATTGTCGATTCAGGGTAGGCAAGCAAAATCGGCGAATGCGTGGCGATTAAAAATTGTGCCCCGGCTTCAACCAAATCGTGAATGCGAAAAAGTGCCGCCAGCTGACGCTGCGGCGAGAGCGCTGACTCGGGCTCATCAAGAATATATAAGCCCTTTCCGCCGAATTTGTGCGTCAGGAGTGCCATGAAAGATTCACCGTGAGATTGTTCGTGTAAGGAAACACCGCCATAAAAGTTGATCACCGGTGGACCCCCGTCTTCGTCCTCGTCCAGGTTTTCTATCTCCGTCGCGAGATTAAAAAAGCTTTCCGCCCTCAGGAAAAAACCTGTCCTGGGTCTGAATCCTTTTGCAAGACGAATGTGATCAGTCAGTGAACTGTGTGATGTTCTTGTATTGAAGGTGAAATTTCTTGTGCCCCCTTCCGGATTGAAGCCGAAGGCCACTGCTATCGCTTCCAGCAATGTTGATTTTCCAGATCCGTTTTCTCCTACGAAATAGGTAATGTTCGGATGAAATTCCAGACGCTGAAGCGATCTTATCGCGGGCAGGTTATATGGATAGCATTCATGGGAATCCACCTTCTCGCGAAGGAAATCCACATATTTTAAAAATTGATTATTCAGTGCCATATGCTGAAACTGCAATTGCCCCCGGAAGACAGGCCCGGGGTTTTATTCAACAATCATGCCGCATGCACGACATGCACTTGCGGCTCTCCCGCACTCATCCGTCCAATAACAGCAGCCTGATCGAACCCTTCTGCGCGAAACAGTTCCAGCACCTGATCACGCGCTTCTGGTGCGCAAGCCACCAGCAGGCCACCCGAGGTTTGCGGATCGGTCAATAGTTTTCGTGTCGGCACGTCCACGTCAGCCGACAACTGCACCGATGCCTCGCAGGCGTGCCAGTTGCGGTCTGATGCACCTGTCGCGACGCCCTGTCGGGCCAGATCCTGCACCCCCTGCAACCACGGCAGGGCATTCGCATGAATCGTTGCCGTCAACCCGGCACCCTGCGCCATTTCCAGGGTATGTCCAAGCAACCCAAAGCCGGTCACATCGGTCATGGCATGAACGCCGTCCAGCATGGACAGACGCTTACCGGGCCGATTCAGTTGCGTGGTAGAGTGCACCATGGCGCGATAACCGTCTTCGCCCAACAGGTTTTTTTTCAGCGCTGCTGACAGAATGCCTACGCCCAGCGCCTTACCCAGAATCAGCAGGTCGCCATCGCGGGCAGCGGCATTGCGCTTGATGCGATCGGGATGCACCAGCCCCATGGCGGCCAGCCCGTAAATCGGTTCAACAGAATCGATGGAATGGCCGCCGGCCACCGGAATACCTGCCTCGGCGCAGACGCTTGCGCCGCCCTGCAGGATCAGGGCAATATCTGATTTGGGCAGGACATTAATCGGCATTCCGACCAGCGCGAGCGCCATGATGGGGGTTCCACCCATTGCGTAAATATCCGACAATGCATTGGTTGCAGCGATGCGCCCGAAGTCGAACGGGTCGTCCACAATCGGCATGAAAAAATCGGTAGTGGCCACCAGCGCCTGCTCGTCATTCAGGCGGTAGACCGCAGCATCGTCCGATGTTTCCGTGCCCACCAGCAAGTTGGGGAAGTCCTTGAGCGCCGGCATATTTACCAGCAGCTGGGACAGGATATCAGGGGCGATTTTGCAGCCGCAGCCGCCGCCATGAGACAGCGAGGTCAGGCGAGGTGTGGGGAGTGAATTGGGATCGGTATGGGACATGCTCTTTCCAGTTGCGTGCTACGACGCTGCTTACAACCAGCCGATGTCACAACCGACTGTAGCGCGGTAACCAGGGTAACGGTGTGTCCCGCTATTATAACCAGAGCACGACAGCTGCGCACTGCGCAGCTGATCATCGACGTTGCCTCAGGATCCGCTCAGCGCAAGCAATTCACATCAGAACCCGGCCGCGTGAGCCTGTTCATCTGCATGATAGGAAGAGCGCACCATCGCGCCGACGGCTGCGTGCGTAAAGCCCATTTTATAGGCTTCTTCCTCGAACATTTTGAACGTGTCGGGATGCACATAGCGCATCACAGGCAAGTGGTGTTCGGAGGGCTGCAGATACTGGCCGATGGTCAGCATATCAATATCGTGATCGCGCATGTCGCGCATGACCTGCAGGATTTCCTCGTCGGTTTCGCCCAGACCGACCATCAGGCCTGATTTGGTCGGAACATTGGGATAGCGCTGTTTGCAATCACGCAACAGTTTGAGCGAGTGCATGTAATCGGCGCCAGGGCGTGACTGTTTATACAGGCGCGGCACGGTTTCCAGATTGTGGTTCATGACATCGGGCAGGCCGTTGCCGAAAATGTCCAGCGCCTTGTCCAGGCGACCGCGAAAATCGGGCACCAGCACTTCGATCTGGGTTTTGGGAGACCGGGTACGGGTTTCATTGATGCATTCCACAAAGTGGGCCGCCCCACCATCGCGCAGATCGTCCCGGTCAACCGAGGTAATGACCACATAGTTCAAACGCATGGCCGCAATCGACTTGGCCAGGTTGGCGGGTTCATCAGTGTCCAGCGGATCGGGGCGGCCATGGCCCACATCACAGAACGGACAGCGGCGCGTGCATTTGTCGCCCATGATCATGAAAGTGGCCGTGCCCTTGCCGAAACATTCGCCAATATTCGGGCACGAGGCCTCTTCACAGACGGTAAACAGATTATGCTCACGCAGGATTTTCTTGATATCGTTGAAGCGCGAATTGGGTGCCGCCGCCTTGACGCGAATCCATTCGGGCTTTTTCAGGCGCTCGACGGGAATGATCTTGATCGGAATCCGCGACGTTTTATCGAAGGATTTCTGTTTTTTGGTGGCGTCGTACTGCTCGTCTTTGACGGTTGGCGTTGCTGCGGTCTGTGTAGTCATAGTCGTGTCACGGCCCTTTTGGGAATGGACGTTGCGGTGTTCTGGCCCCCTGCTTTGCAGGCAGGAACCGGGACAACCGTGTGAATATTGCAATCATTTTACCGCTTAATGGCGGTTTATTAGCAAAAACCCTGAGATGACCTCCAGTTTCGGAAAAACCTATCCGGTCATCGCGCTTCGTGCCCGCAATCGCGCCCTCCGATCAGGATCAATCGTGTCAGAGGTATGCCACAGGTCATGGAAAATGCTGCAGCAATCGCTCCAGCAGTCGCGAGCCCGCATCCTGCACCGTGGTGGCCACGCCCATGGTTTTCAGATCCACGGTCTGCATACCTGCATAGCCACAGGGATTGATTCCGTCAAAGGGACCCAGATCCATGTCGACATTCAGGGCCAGCCCATGATAGGCCCGCCCCTGGGTAATTTTGACGCCCAGGGCTGCAATTTTGGCCAGGCTGCCATCTGCCAGTGGCACGTAAACGCCGGGCGCACCCGGCTTGCGACAGGCCCGGTCCAGGCCGTAGCTGGCCAGAGTGCCCAGGACCACTTCCTCAATGAGCGCTACATATTCCTTGACGTAGATACCCTTGCGGCGCAAATCGACCAGAGGATACACCACGACCTGCCCCGGCCCGTGATAGGTGACCTGTCCACCGCGATTGGAGCGAACGACTTCAATCGCGCCGGTATTGAGCAGATGTTCAGGTTTGCCAGCCTGCCCAAGCGTGTACACCGGCTGGTGCTCCACCAGCCAGATTTCATCAGGCGTGTCTGTATCACGGCCTTCGGTGAAGGATTTCATTGCCTGCCAGACCGGCTCATAGGGAACCCGCCCGTCCAGACGACGCACCTGAACCGGCATCACAGGACGATTTTGACCAGCTCGTGGCTGTGCAGGGCACGATACAGGGCATCGAGCTGCTCGCGGGAGGTGGCGCGAATCGTGAAGGTCAG
>Ga0164243_10006907_pt1 | contig 17086 bp, 17 predicted proteins | sample OricompcompostOP_FD_108781 | JGI IMG/M metagenome (GOLD analysis project Ga0164243, IMG submission 108781) | Organic Plus compost microbial communities from Emeryville, California, USA - Original compost - Organic plus compost (OP) | ecosystem: Engineered > Solid waste > Mixed feedstock >... | reverse complement strand
TTTCGAAGGTCGCGATCGTCGCCATCGCGACCGCGTAGGTCATCTGCTGGTGGAACTGCGGGTCCGACTCCGACGGCGGCAGGCCGTCCTGCGCCGCGAGCCTCGGGTGGGTCAGGTCGACCGGCGCGTAGAAGCAGCCGCTGGCGGGGTCGTAGTCGACCACCTCGACGTACTCGCCGACCGGCCCTTCGCCGAGGCGCTCTTCGTTATGCCAGGGGATCTCGATGGTGATCCGGGCGATCTCGAGCGTGTCGAGCCTCGTCGCCAGCAGCGGGTCGAACGAGAAGACGCGGAGCCTGCGGCAGGGGGGCACCGGGGGTTCGAGCCGGGCGAACGGCGTACCCGCTCGCTCGGTCGCCTTCGGGGCCAACGGCTCCTCCGGGGCCCTGACCTCGACCAACCGCCCTTTCCGCTCGTCGCGCTCCTTGGGCGGGGGGGCCAGGAGCGGGACGCGCTCGGAGGCCGAGAGCTTGGCCGCCCCCAGGGCGGGTTTGGACGCCTCCAGCGACGGCGTATCGCCCCGGAGGATCGCCCGGACGGCGGCCATGACCGAGAGGTGCATCGGCAGCGTCATGTGGTCCGCGCCGGCGGCCCGGTAGGTGCGCACGCCCGGGATCATCGCGAGGAAGTCCGGCACCGTGCCGTCGCCGTCGACCAGGTCGCCGTCCGCCACGAGCTTGCCGCTGGCGTCGAACTTCACGGCCCCGACCGTCTTCTGTTGGCCGAGGATGATCGACGTCCGGTCGTTGCAGAACGTCACGTCGACCCGCGAGCCCCAGCCGAACCCGTACTTCAGCCGGTCCCTGTCGACCCCCGTTTGCCAGAATGACGTGCCGGCCATCGCGTTGGGGTCGAACGGCGACTTTGCGGTCCGGAACAGCGCCGGGTCCCAGGGGAGGAGCTGGTACAGGCCGGTGAACGATTGGAACACCTGGTTGAGGTTTTGCGGGAGTTTGACGCCGAACTTCCGGACGGCGGCGATCGATTCGTGGCTCCCGGCCAGGGCGAGCGCGGCCGAGAACGTGCCGAACGAGGCCGGCCCGAGCAGCACGAGGCTGTTCACCAGCCGGCGGGCCTGGTCCGCGCCCAGGAGCTGGATCGCCCGCCGCGCGACGATCGTCCCTTGCGAGTGGGCGATCAGGTGCAGCGGCCGGGCCCTCCGGCCGAGCCGGCCGCGGATCCGGTCGGCCAGGAGCAACGCCGACCGCTCGATGTCCTTCCGCCAGTCGAACGCGAAGACGCTGACGTCGTACAGCCGCAGGTTCAGGTCGGCGGCGAGCAGGTCGTATATGGCCGGGACCGCCCCGGACGCTTCGATCAGGACGTCCGGCCGCTCGTCCCGGTCGGACCCGTCGGCGTTTTTGCCCTGGAACGCGGCGAGTTTTAGCGCCGCGAGTTCGCCCCCGTCGAGCAGCAGGCCGGGGTCGATCCAGATGAGCCCGTTCCCGCCGCGGACGTCCCGGAGAGAACTCCCCATGAACCCGGGCACGATGATCACGTCGTGCGTGCTGATGAACAGGCCGGGCCTGGCCGCGGCCCGCCGCCGTTCCGAGCGGACGGCCAGGAGGTAATCCAGTTGGTCCGGGGTAATCAGCCTTTCGTCGGCGTTCAGGTCCGGGTCGTTCGCTTCGGCCTCAAGGACGGCCCGGCCGTTGGCCTGGTCGAGGAGGGCCTGGAGCGAACCCGCTTCGGCGATGCGCCGGTGGCGCTCGTTCCGGTCCAGGGGGGGGAGTGGCACGGCGCGGTCCTCCGGGGTGCGATGGCGTCGATCGCACGAATAAAGCCCGGCGGCGTGGGACGGTCAAGGAAAATCCCAGAGCTTGATGCCATATAAGTTGAAAATCTAAACGTATGGTTGCTACGAAGGGAACGGCGCTTCGGCCGGCCTTCCGGACGTGGAACGGCTCCCCTTCCGAAAACGGTCGCCGCGCGCTCCGCGGCCGTGACCGTTCGGAGCGGGGTGAGCGCGCCGGCGTACGTCGGGCCGGCTCTACGCGCCGGTTTCGTCTCCGTCGCGCCGGAGGTCGACGGCCCGGCCGAGCGCGGCGATCGACGACCGCAGCGCGGCGGAGAACTCGGGGTCGGCGGCGATGCCGGCCGCGTCGAGCTTCCTGCCGAGGAGCGGCACGGTGATCGACGCCTCGGCGACGATTGTCGCCGTCATCACCGTGAGCGTCTCCAAAAGAGACGCCTGTGCGTGGGTCGCCCGCGGCGACGCGTTGATGAGCGCGACGGGCTTGCCGACGAATTCGCCGCTGCCGACCACCCAGTCCAGCGCGTTCTTGAGCACGCCCGGGACCCCGTGGGCGTACTCGGGGCTTGAGACCATGACCGCGTCCGAAGCCCGGAGGCGGGCGCGGAAGTCCGCCACCGCCTCGGGCGCGGGGGCGCCTTCGTCGTCGAGGTCGGGGTTGAAGTGGGGGAGGTCGCCGAGACGGTCGTAGGCCGAGATATCGACCCCTTCGGGGGCGAGCACGGCCGCGGCCTGGAGGAGCGCCGTGTTGGAGGACGCGGAGCGGAGGCTCCCCGAGATCGCAAGGATTCGCATCGGTTCGCAACCCGTCCGCCCTGCGCGGTCTCACTCGCCCGCGGCCGAGGCGCAACGTGATGCTATGCCAAAGGCGACGGTCGTGACAACGGCAACCGTCCCGTGCGGCCCGTTCCGCGCGGAATTGCGGAGTTAAGGCCGTCCGCGCGCACCCCGAGATCGGACGGACCCGCGGATTGGGCCGTCGTCGGTCGTTGCCGCGTCAGAAATCTTCGGCCGCTGGTATCCGGTCCCGGGGGGAGGGGGGACCGTCGTGCTGGGTTCGAGAGGGGGGAACCTACGCCGTGGGTTGAGCACTTTCGGAGCGGCGGTGAGGACTTTCTTAAGAGCCCACGCCGTTCTTCGGTGCCGGACGGCTCGTCTTCGTGGGGCTGAGGATCCAGTAGGTCTCGAAGATCAGGGCGGAGGTAAAGAGAATGGCGGCGACCGTCATGCGTTCCTCTCCTGTCGGGTCGAAAGAAAGCGGCACGGCTTTGGCGTTCGCGACCTACGGAGACGTCGTCGGCATGAGACGTCGGCGACAAAATGGTAACGGGTCACCGAAAAAAATTCGTCGCCCGCGTCGGGGGCCCCTTTGAAGTCGATAGAGTTGCCGACGTTTCAATGATGGGGATAAAAAAAGCCCGGCTCCCCCCGAGGGAGCCGGGCACAGCCAGGGAGAACGACGCTTGCTCGTGGTCCCTGTCGTATGTGCTTGCCAACTTCCCGGTTCGATCGTTTCGGCCGGCCCGGTTCGTTGTGACGTTAGGGGGTATTGCACGGACCGTGCCGCAGCCGTTTTTAACGGGGCTCGTACCCGAAGTCGGATCGCAAACGCTGTGATCACAACGTGTTGCGATTTTGGACGCGGTTCGGTTTTCGGGCGGCGTCCGGTCAGGGCGGCCGTTTCGTGTTTGTGTCGCGGGCACGTGTGCCCAAAAAGTGGGATGCGAAAGGGCTTCGGGCCGGAAAGCGGGATCGCCAACCGGCGCCGGGCTCGGTTAAAATGCGAGCCCTCGTGTGGCCATTTCGGGACAAGGGGACGTCCCGAAGGGGGGCCAAGCCCTTCGCGCGGGCAAGGATTGGAGTGTGTTGATGAAGGTGTTCGTGCTCGGCCTGGACGGGGCGACCTGGGACGTGCTGGGTCCGCTCGCGCGCGACGGGGTCATGCCGAACCTCGCGAGGCTGGCCGAACGCGGGGTCTCGGGGACGCTCCGGTCGGTCTTCCCGCCGCTCAGCCCGGTCGCCTGGACGGGCGTCATGACGGGCAAGAACTCGGGTAAGCACGGGGTCTTCGAGTTCCTTGAGTACGCCCACGACCCGTTCCACGGGCGGGTTAACTCGTCGCGGGCGATCAAGACCGAACTCGTCTGGGAGGTCGCCGGCCGGCACGGCAAGGCGTCCGTCGCGGGGGGCGTGCCGATGAGCTACCCCCCCCGCCCCGCACCGGGGTTCTACCTCGGGGACTTCCTGAGCCCTCCCGACGCCAAGGACTTCGCCAGCGACCCCGCCCTCTTCGCCGAACTCGAACGGGCCGTCGGGCCGTACCGCCCCTGGGACACCTCGACCCACGACGGCGGCCGCGAGGCCGAAACCCTCGACGCCCTCCGCGGGTTCCTGGAGCACCACCTCAAGGCCGTCAAGTTCCTGGCGGGCCGGTGCGACTGGGACCTGTTCATGTACGACCTGATGGCCACCGACCGCTTCCAGCACGAGCTCTGGCACGTCTGGGACGACACCCACCGCGCCCGGCTCGGCCGCGAAGCCGAACTCGACAAGCTCCGCGCGGGCTGTCGCGAGTTCTGGGCGACGCTCGACCGGGGGATCGGCGAGATCGAGCAGGCGCTCCCTCCCGAGACCGCCCTGGTCCTTATGAGCGACCACGGGTTCGGGCCGATCGAGTGGTACGTGAACTTCAACGTCTGGCTGCTCGAACGGGGCGACATCGCCCTGCAAGACTCGTTCTACGTCCGCCAGAAGCACTGGTTCTACCGGCGCGGGGTGACCCCGCAGTCCGTGTACAACCTGATGGTCAAGCTCGGCCTGGCGGACCAGCGGGTGAGCCGATTCCGGGGCAAGCAGACGAGCCGGCTGGAGCGGCTGGGCGAATCGGCCTTCCTGTCCCGCCGCCATATCGACTGGTCGAAGACGAGGGCGTACGCGCAAGGCAATTTCGGGCAGATTTATTTGAACCTGAAAGGCCGACAGCCGTTCGGCTGCGTCGCCCCCGAAGACGCCCGCTCGGTGCTCGACGACATCAAGGCCGGCTTGTTGGCGATCCCTCACCCCGAGACCGGCGCGCCCCTGGTCGAGCACGTCTACGAGCGCGACGAGCTATACCACGGCCCGCACGCCCACCTCGCCCCCGACCTGACCGTCGTCCTGGGCGACTGGCGCTACCGGACGATCGGCCTGCACGACTTCACCACCAACAAGGTGATCTCCCCCGCCTTCGGCCCGACCGGCGACCACCGGATGGAGGGCGTCTTCATCGCCTCCGGCCCGGCGTTCCGGCCCGGCGCGACGCTCGCCGACGACGCCGACCTGCTCGACATCGCCCCGACCGTCCTCCGCCTGCTCGGCGTCCCCGTCCCCTCCGACATGGACGGCCGCGTGCTGACCGAGGTCCTCGACCCGTCGCTCGCCGGGCAAGAGGGGACGCCTGATCCCTCTGAACCGGTCCCCGTTTCCGCCGAGGCGGAAACCGCCTACACCGAGGAGGAGGACGCCGCGATCCAGCAGCGTCTGGCGGACCTGGGATACCTGTAACGCGCTTTCACCGCAAAAATACGGTGAAACGCCCTGGCGCGAACCCGACCGCGTCGTCGCCCGTCTGGTCGTTGGGTCGGCCGTGTGTGGGCCGACTCGAACCCATCGGCGACGCGACAAGGTGCCTATGACGACCGGCAAACGACGCCCCTCGCGGCGGGGCATGCGCGAGGTCTGCGGCGAGGTCGGCCCGGACGACGGGGTCGACCCCCGCGAGTTGGCCAAGGCCCGGATGAGGCAGCACCGGACCGTCCGCCTCGGGCCGGGGCCGGCGGAGCGGGAGGCCGGGCGGAAGGCGCGTCAACTCGGCCGGCAGGTGGCCGAGACGCTCGACGCGGTCCTCGCCGGCGATAGCGGCGATGAGGTCTTGAGCGGGCTCCGGGTCGTCTCGGTGGATCCCGTGCCCGACGCCTCGCGGTTTCTCGTCACCGTCACGCCGCGGGTTCCCGACCATCGAATCAACCCGGACGAGGTCGTCGCCCGCCTCGTCCGGGCCTCGGGGTGGCTGCGGACCGAGGTCGCCGCCGCGATCACCCGCAAGCACGCCCCGGCGCTGGCCTTCCGCGTCGCCCTGCCCGACGCGGAAGGGGCCGGCGGCGGCTGGACGGGTTAACCGCCCGAGCCGACCTTGGGGAGGAACGGGATGATCTGCCGTGCGAACCCGGGCATCTGGCGGGTCTGGATGTAGATCCGCCCGGGGCCGCGGTAGCGGCAGACGAACCCTTCGCCCGAGAGGGCGGATTGCACCATCCCCTTCAGGAACCCGCCGATCCCCTGCGTCTTCCCCGTCGCCTTCTCCAACCGGTATTCGACCGAGCCCTCGAACGCGACGATGTGGCCGGTGTCGACGATGTACTCCTCGCCCGGGGCCAGTTGCTTCATGTGGATCGAGCCGAACGACGAGAGGAGCAGCAGGCCGCTCCCCTGCGCCGTGAGCAGAAATAGCCCCTCGCCCGAGAGCATCCCGCGCATGCTCCCCTGGACGCCGATCGCCAGGCGCGGGTCGCCCGCCAGGTAACTCCCCGGCTGTACGAAGAGCCGCGAGCCCGAGAGCTCGACCGCCATGATGTCGCCCAGGGACGAGGGGGCGAGCGTCACCTCACCCGGTCCCGACTCGGCCGTGAACGTCGTCCGGAAGAGGGATTCGCCGCCGAGCGCGCTTTTAAACGCGCCGAGCATCCCCCCGCCCGACATGTTCGCCTCCAGCCGGATCGTCGGCGACATGGCCACCATCGCCCCCGACTCGGCCATGATCTGCTCGCCCCGTTCGAGCGAGACGACCGCCAGACTGAACGCCGGCTGATACAAGATCTCGTAACGCAACGTCGCCCCCTTTTCGCCGAAAGGATCCGTCGCGACGGCTTCGTCGTCGCCCCACGGATTTCGCGCGCCGCGCGGTTTTATTAATTGCGCCCGCATGCACGTCCGCCGTCCGGCGCCGGACCCGGGTTGAAAGGTTCAGACGGCGGCGGATGAGAATGGGACGACTGTGTCGAGACGCCCTTCCCCGGTCTTTGGCGCGAGTCCTCCGGCGTCCCGACCTTAGCCGATGACGACCCGCCCGGTGCCGTCGTCCGCCGATTCCTCGACGGTGATGTCGCGGTCGAGGAACGCCCGGATGGTCCGGACGTTGGTCCGTAGGTGCTCGGTGACTTCGGAGACGGTGTACTCGCTGCGGCCGGGGGCGAGCGCCAGCGGGATCAGGATTTGGTCGGCCGAGTGCGGGTCGACCGCGCTACCGTCGGCGTCAAGGTAGGCGAAGAGTTCGGCGAGGGCCTCGTCGGCGACGGCTTCGGCCGGCTTGCCCCGCTCGCCGAGCCCGACGAACGTCGCGGGGGCGCCCCGCTCGTGCTCGGCCGTGAGCGCGATGGCCGTGCCGGGCGAGGGGGCCGTCCACTCCGCCGGGGATAACTCGGCTTCGATCCCGCGCGCGGCGAGCGCGGCCTCGGCCCGCGCGAGGAGCCGTGTGGCGATCTCGGGTCGGAGATTGGCGGTCCCGGCGACCCCCGTGATTTTCACGAGCCGCCCGCGGTCGGTGAGGGCGTGTGGGCGTAACGACGCGGGCTCGATCCAGGCGTCGAGCAGGCCCCCCCCGCGCGGGAAGAACCCGGCCCTGGGCATGGCCAGGGCCAGCGGCGCCCCCAGGGCGGCCAGGTGCGCCCGCCAGGTCGTCGCGAGGAACGGGTACGACGGGGCGGTCGTGTTGAACGTCCCCCCGGTGAGTTGGACCCGGACCGGCTCTTTGGTCTTCAGCGCGATCGGCAGGTGGAGCGTCTGGAGCACCAGCGCCGTCGACCCGGCGGTGCCGATGTCGACCGCCAAGTCGGCCGGGGTATAGTCCCCGGGCCGGAACGTCAGGTCGCGCGAGCCGACCGACGCCCCGCTCACCTCGGCGTTCCCCAGCGCCGCGGCGGTTTCGACCGCCGTGAGGTGCTGCGGCCGGAGCCCCGGCTTGTCCCGGTTCGCCCGGATCTTGACGACCCGAAACGGCCGGCCCGTCAGGAGCGACAGGGTCAGCGCGGTGCGGAGGATCTGTCCCCCCCCTTCCCCGGCCGACCCGTCCAGTGTGACCAACCGCGACGCTGACGACACGGCGAACGCCCTCCCCGGCCCGTTTCCGCGACCGCCCCCGGTTCCGACCGGTAGGTGGGGGCCCGCCGCCGATTGTACCGCATCGTCGGCGAACCCGCCGTGACCCGCGTGCGTCACCCAACGCTTCGTCGAACCCGTTCCCGCCCCGACCGACTTACCGAAAATCCGTTGCCAGTTCATGATGAGAGTCCCTTCCGTGGGTCGAGGTTCGCGGGTGCGGTCCGCCCTTTTTGGGGATCGGGGCGGCTGGGGCGGGTTCGTTTTCCGGTTATCCGGGGCCCCGCGGGCGTTCGGCTCTCCGGCCGGCGCCGGGTTTTGGGTTACTTCTTGGGCCCTTCGGCCTTCGGGTTCGCCGACGCGCTTTCGTCCTTGCGCGCCGGGCCGGTCAGGTCCGGGGGCTCGACGGGGACCAGGTCGGCGGGGGGCTTGGGCTGGCTCCCCGGTTCGCCGGGGTTGCTGCGCGACGCCCAGATGAGCAGGACCTTCTGGATGATCCGGTCGCTGTTGGCTTCGGGCTGGGTGAACAGGTAACCCCCGAGGCTGCCGCGGCGGTCGGGGTCGCAGCCGACCACGGCGATCTGGCCGGGCTGGAGGGTCAGGGCCGCGACCAGGTCGCGGAAGGTTTCCTCCTGCTGGCCGTCCTTGACCCCGAACTGCATCGTGTTCATCGCCCCGGCGCTGTTCGGCAGGGCGTCGAACCGGCGCTGGATCGGGCCGTGGTGGATTTCGGGGGCGATCCGCAGGCCGACCCCGGTCGGCCCGTCGTGCGAGGCCGTGACGCGGAAGAACCCGCTGACGTCTTTGTAATCCTTCCCGGACGCCCGGCCGTCGCGGGTCAGAATGACCGTGGCCAGGGGGGTCGCCTCGGCCAGGCTGACCAGGGTGTTGTCGCCGTCCGGCAGGTTGAACTCGGCCGGGTCGACCTTGTTCGGCGGCGGCGCGTTCAGCGCCGACTCGACCTCTGCGGGCAGGCCGCCGGTGATGACGCCCACCCGCAACCCGTTGGCTTCGAGCGCGCGGCGGGCCTCCGGCGCGATGACCTGTTCGTCGGCCGTCGCCCAGACGGCCGAGTCCACCGCCTTGTCGCGGAGCGGGCGGGGCAGGATCACCATCTTCAGCGCGCACCGCTTCGGCTCGATCACCCGCCCCCCCGAGCCGATGCCGATCCGTTCCATCACGGCCGACGTCGACCCGCGGCGCAGGTCCGTGCCTCTGAGCGAGCAGCCCGCGACGGCCGTCGTGGCCAGGACGAGGGCGAGGATCTTCCGGGTCATCGGCGGAATCCTTTCCGCAACCACCTCGAAGGTGTTCCGGGGTCGGTATTGACGTCGGGTCGGTACCGGACCGAACGGTCCGTGTCGGGGCGGAAACGGCCGGGCGCGACGCTCCTACCGCGCCGGGGGCCGACCCGGGTGTGGAGTCTAGGCCGGTCGCCCGAGGGCGTCAACCGCAATCAGGGGCCGATCTTTGGGCCTTTTCTTCGCCGTAATTGCGTTTCGCCTCGGCTCGTCACGCGCTTTTATAAGGGGATCGAGGTGGGCGAACGCCGCCTTGGGTCGCTGTCCGAATGAATCCGTTCCTCACGCCCTTCGCCGCTAGATCGGTGCGGTCGACACGCGATAGAATGGGCGGGATCGGGCCGGACCGGAGTCGGAACCGGCGCACTTCGAGCGGAAACAACTGGGGCGGGATGATGTCCGACACGACCTCGCGGCGGCGGTTCCTCGACCGGAGCGTTCAGACCCTCGGGGCCGTGGCCGTGGCCGGTCGCGTGACGGCGACCGCCCGGGGCGCGGCGGCCGACGACGCCCCCGCCGCATTGACCGACAAGGCGGTCGCCTTCCTGAAGAGGCGGCAGGAGCCGAACGGCGGCTGGTCGACCGCCCGCAAGGAGCCCGGGATCACCGCCCTGGCGGTCACCGCTCTGCTCCGCTCGAAGCGCGTGACCCCCAACGAGCCGGCCGTGACCAAGGGCCTGGCCTACCTCGAACAGTTCCTCGGCCCCAAGGGGGGGCTCTCGGAGGCCGCGCACGCCAACTACGCGACGACCATCGCGCTGCTGGCCTTCCACGAGGCCAACGTCGGCGGTCGCTACGACCGGGTCATCAAGGACGGCCAAGCCTTCCTCAAGACGATGCAGTGGGACGAGTCCGAGGGCAAGTCCCGCGATGACGCCTTCTACGGGGGGGCCGGCTACGGCGGCAAGAACTCGCGGCCCGACCTCTCCAACACGTCGTACTTCCTCGAAGCCCTCCGCGAGACCGGCCTGCCGGCCGACGACCCGGCCTTGAAGAAGGCGCTGGTCTTCGTCTCGCGCTGCCAGAACCTCAAGGGCGAGTTCAACGACCAGCCCTGGGCCGACAAGGTCAACGACGGCGGGTTCGTCTACACCGCGGCCAACGGCGGCCAGACCTTCGCGGGCAACACCCCCGACGGCGGCCTCCGGTCTTACGGCAGCATGACCTACGCCGGCCTGAAGAGCATGATCTACGCCGGCCTCACCGCCGACGACCCGCGCGTCAAGGCGGCCTCCGACTACATCGCCAAGCACTACACCCTGGACGAGAACCCCGGGCTCGGCCAGGCGGGCCTGTATTACTACTACCACACCTTCGCCAAGGCCCTCGCGATGCTCGGCAAGCCGGCCGTCACCGACGCCTCCGGCCGACCCCACGACTGGCGCGCCGAACTGACCGCGGCCCTCGCCAAGCGGCAGAACCCCGACGGCAGTTGGGTCAACACCGCCGACCGTTTCATGGAAGGCGACGCCAACCTCGTGACCGCCTACGGCCTGCTCGCCCTGGCCCACGCCCGGGCGAAGTGAGCCGAAATGCGGGCGATCCCGGTGTGCATCCCGAACCCGGAGCGACGCCGATGGTCACCTCGCCCGTGAAAATCAGGCCGCGGCTCAGGATGAGGGGGCTGCTCGGGTTGGTCGCCCTCTCCGCCCTTTTGCTCTGGGCCGGGGTGAACCGGTTCGACCCGGTCCGCCGTTGGCACAACGCGATCCACGACGATAACGACGGGCCCCGGCGCTGGGAGGCGGTTTCCCTGGCCGCCCAGGGTCGTGTGGCGGGCATCGACGGCGCGACGGCGGTCCGGGCTTTGGTCGACGCTCTAAGCGACCCGAGCTTTCGAGTCCGCCAGACCGCCGCCGCGGCCCTTGGCCGTTTCAATAGCCCCAATCAACACGCGGGCCCGGCGCTCATCCGGGCCTTGAAGGACCCCGAATTTACGGTCCGCTCAAGCGCCGCCGCTTCCCTCGGGGTGGTCGTCAAACCGACTGACCCGGGAAAGCCCGCGGCCGTTTCCGCCCTGACCGCCGCGCTGAAGGATCCCAACGCCGGCGTTCGCCAGGAAGCGGCCAGGTCCCTCGCCACCCTGGGGGAAGGCGGGGTCGCCGTTCCGGTGCTCCTGACCGCCCTTTCGAGGCAGAACGAGAGTTCGTTGGACCGCCATCTGGCGATTTATCACCTCGGACGCATGGGCCGTCCCGCGGCCGACGCCGCCATGCCCGCCCTTTGCGCGCTCGCCGACCAGCCGTCGCGTGAGGACGAGGACGAAGCGACCGGGTACGCCCGCGTTTATGCCGCCGAGGCGTTGTTCCGCCTCGATCCGAGCGCCGCCGCCCTCGCGCGGCTCCGCCGCGTCGCGGACGCGTCCGCCGGCGTGGTCCGCCAGGAGGCCGTCAAAACTCTGGGGCGGCTGGTGCCGGGCCCGGACGCCCGCGGGTCTGAGGACGGGGAGCCGGACTAACCCGGTTAGGTCACTCGCCGGCCGAGCCGGGGTTTAACTCCCGTTCGATCCGGAAGCGCATCTGGCCGAGTTCGTCGCCGACGTACTCGCTGTGGGGCCAGGGCCAGTCGACGGGGTCGTCGTGCCAGCGCGGGATGACGTGCCAGTGGCCGTGGTCGACCGTCTGGCCGGCGGCCCGGCCGTTGTTGACGATCAGGTTGAAGCCGTCGGCCCCGGTCGCCGCCTTTACCGCCCGGCAGAGGCGTGGTAAGAGCGACGCGGCGTGAGACGCCATCGCCTCGGGCAGTTCGGTGAGGTCGGCGTGGTGCGCCTTGGGCACGAGGAGGACGTGCCCCTTGTTCACCGGGTTGATGTCAAGAAAGGCCACGGCGTCGTCCGTCTCCAGGACGACCGACGACGGGATCTCGCCCCGGATGATCTTACAGAAGATGCAGGACTGGTCGTGCGGGTGTCGAGACACGGCGTAACGCCTCCTCGTCCGCGGGCGAGCGAAAGGCGGCGGCCGGCGGCCCCGGCCGCCGGCCGTCGTTCATCGACCTCTGCCACCGAAAAACCCCCCGACGTCGTCAACTTTCGGCGACGACGGCCGGCTTGACCGGGGCCTTGATCTGCTCGTGTTCGCCCAGGAGGGTGATGATCCCCATCGGGGCGGCGTCGCCCTGGCGGACCTTGGCGAGCTTGTAAATCCGGGTGTAGCCGCCCGGCCGGTTCTGGAACCGGGGGCCGATCTCCTTGAACAGCTTGAAGGCCACGTCCTTCTTGGTGACGACGGCCAGGACGCGGCGGAAGTTGTTCAGGTTCCAGCCGTTCTTGGCCAGCGTGATGAGCTTCTCGGTGTACGGCTGGACTTCCTTGGCCTTGGCCAGGGTCGTCTCGATCCGCCCGTGCTCCAGCAGCGCGGTGGCCAGGTTGCGGAGGAGCATCCGCCGGTGTTCGGGGGACCGCTTGAACTTACGGCCGGCTTTACGGTGGCGCATGGTCGTTTATGGGTCAGGGGAGTCGGTGTTCGGTGGTGGCTCCCGCCGGGGGCGTTCCACGCCCCGCGGCGAAAGACGACGGTTCCGGCCCGGGGGGGCCGTCGTCAGACGCCCGACTTCTGGGGGACGTTCATCCCCAGGTCGAGGCCGATCTCGTGCAGCTTGGCGCGGACTTCTTTGAGGGTGGTCTCGCCGAAGTTGCGGACGGTCAGCAGTTGGTCCTCGTTGCGGCTGACGAGGTCGCGGACGGTGGTGATCCCCTCGCTCTCCAGGCAGTTCGTGGCCCGGACCGACAGTTCGAGCTCGGCGAGGCTCATGTTGAGCTTACGCTCCTGCTCGGCGTCGATCGGCTCGGCGCCGCGGCCGTCGGAGCCGGAGGCGTCGGCCGGGAGGCCGGGGCCGGGCTCGTAGTACTGGACGAACGGGTTGAGGTGCTTCCGCAGGATCTTGGCGGCCTCGACCAGCGACATCTCGGGGCCGAGGGTGCCGGTCGTCCAGATCCGCAGGACGAGCTTGTCGTAGTTGGTCCGCTGGCCGACGCGGGTGTTGTCCACCCGGTATTCGACCCGGATCACCGGGCTGAAAATGGCGTCGATCGGGATCGCGCCGACCTCCAGGTCGTCGGTGTGCCCTTCGGCCGCCGGCCGGTAGCCGCGGCCGTTCTCGACGGTCATTTCCAGGTGGAACGGCACGTCGTCGGTCAGGGTGCAGAGGATGTGGTCGGGGTTGATCACCTCGACCGTCTCGCCGTGGAGGATGTCGGCCGCCGTGACCACGCCGCGGCGGTCGCGCTCGATCCGGATCGTCTGCGGCTGCTCGGAGTGGTTCTTGACCACCAGGCCCTTGAGGTTCAGCACCAGGTCGGTGATGTCCTCAACCATCCCCGGGATCGACGAGAACTCGTGCTGGACCCCCTGGATCTTGATCTTGGTGACGGCGCTCCCCTCCAGGCTCGACAGGAGGATCCGCCGCAGGCTGTTGCCGACCGTGTGGCCGAAACCACGTTCGAACGGTTCGACGTGGAACTCGCCGTAGGTGTCGGTCAGCTTTTCGCGGTTACAGACGACCCGGCTAGGCAGTTCGAGGCCACGCCAACGGATGCGCATCGGTCTCTCCAGAGGGTTGCCGACGGCCGGGGCCGGTCGGCCCGGGCCCGAGTGAACCGGAGGCCGGGGAAGGCGACCGGCCCGTACAAGCCGGGCGGCCTCGCCCGGCACGGGCCGGCAACCGATTCGTCTTCGTCCTGATCAGTGAGTTTGGTTTGCTCTGTCCGGCCCGGGCCGTCGCGGCGGGCGGTTGGCGGTTAACGGCTCAGAAGCTCGACGATCAGCTGCGGGGTGACCGGCAGCGAGATGTCCTGCTTGCCGGGGAGCCGCGAGACCCGCCCTTCGGGGGGCTCGGTGCTGACCCGCTCCAACCACTCGGGCACGGGGGGCATCCCCTCGGCCGCCAGGTTGTTCGCCGCCAGCTTCAGCGAGTGGTCCCGCTCCTTCACCTTGATCGCGTCGCCGGGGCGCACCAGGTAGCTCGGGATGTCGAGCTTGCGGCCGTTGACCGTGATGTGCCCGTGGGTGATCATCTGGCGGGCCTGGGCCCGGCTGTTCGCGAACCCGAGGCGGGTCACGATGTTGTCGAGCCGGCGCTCGAGGATGGCCATCAGGGCGTCGCCGGTGTTCCCCGGGCGGCGGGTCGCCAGGTCGAAGTACTTGCGGAACTGGCGCTCGAAGACCCCGTAGTACCGCTTCACCTTCTGCTTCTCGCGGAGGCGGATCGAGTACTCGCTCGCCTTGCCCCGGCGGAACTGGTGCATGCCCGGCACGCCTTCACGGCGGTCGACCGCACACTTGGGGGTGTCGCAGCGCGTCCCTTTGAGGAACAGTTTCAAGCCTTCACGGCGGCAAAGCCGGCAGACCGGCCCGATGTGGCGTCCCATGACTGTTTCTGCGCGTCCTTCGGACTTACGGGTTCGTTTGGGCCGGATTGTCCGCTCGGCCCGCAGGGCATGATTCCAGACCCCACGGACGACGGGTTCCCCGGGCGATCGGTCGACCCGAGCCTGGCGGCCGGGTCCGACCCCTGCGACGAACAACCCTATTGTGGATTCCCGGGGTTAGGCGAACCCGCGATCCGATTCACCCGGGGGCACTTCAGGGTTGTGATTCTTGCGGAGTAACAAAACGGCGGAAACGTCGCGGCCTCGACTCAGACGCGACGCTTCTTCGGGGGGCGGCAGCCGTTGTGCGGCAGCGGGGTGACGTCTTCGATCGCCTTGATCGAGAGGCCGGAGGCCTGGAGGGCGGTGATCGCACTCTCGCGGCCGGAGCCGGGGCCCTTCACCTTGACCTCGACCTCTTTGACCCCGTACTTGGTCGCGGTGGCCGCCGCCGTCTCGGCCGCGCGTTGGGCGGCGAAGGGCGTGCTCTTGCGGCTCCCCTTGAACCCGACGGTCCCGGACGAGGCCCAGCACAACGCGTCGCCGTTCGGGTCGGTGATCGTCACCGTCGTGTTGTTGAACGTCGCCTTGATGTGCACAACCGCACGGCTGACGTTGCGGCGTGTCTTCCGTTTCTTGGCCTTGGCCACGGGTCCGTTGCTCCCTGTGCTCGTCGATCCTTAGGCGGACAATGGTACCAGAATGGACGGTGGTGGCGCGGGGCGCGACCGGCCCATGCCGGGGCGGACGGGCCGCCCCGCGGCACGGATCAGCGCATCTCCTTGACGCCCTTCTTCCCGGCGACCGTCTTACGGGGGCCCTTCCGGGTCCGGGCGTTGGTCCGGGTCCGCTGGCCGCGGACGGGCAGGCCCTTGCGGTGGCGCAGGCCGCGGTAGCAGCCGATCTCGCGGAGGCGGCCGATCGCCTGCTGGACCTGGCGGCGGAGCTGACCCTCCACGACGTACTCGTTGTCGAGCAGCGCGGCGAGCTTGGCCAGCTCGTCTTCGGTCAGGTCGCGGGCCCGCTTGTCGGGGTTAATGGAGGCACGCTCGCAAAGCTGGTCGGCGAGGAACGGCCCGATCCCGTAGATGTAGCGCAGGGAGATCACCGTGCGCTTGTCGTTCGGGATGTCGACACCGAGGATACGCGGCATCCTTCCAATCTCCGTGAATCGAATCAGATCAATCGACCGGGACGCCGGCGGGAGGGCCCGGGAGTGGGCCCGACGGTCGCCGGCCGGCGTCGGGCCGTTGACCCATTGGGTGCGGTGCAGTGTCGCGGCCGTCTCAGCCTTGCCGCTGCTTGTGGCGGGGGTTCGAGCAGATCACGTAGACCTTGCCCCGGCGGCGGACCACTTTGCAGTGTTCGCAGATGCGCTTGACGCTCGATCGGATCTTCATCGGACTCTCTGCTCGCTTTCGCTTCCGTTGCCGCCCCCGACACGGGTCCGGACGGCGTCCGACCCGCCGCGAGGCCAAGACCGACCGAACCCGTCGAAGGCCGAATTGGGCCAGTTTACCGTAACACCCCGACGCGCCGCAAGAGCCGAACGCCCGAAGTCTTCGATCAATCCTCCAGGGACGTTAACACGCGCGGGCCGTCGGGGGTGATCGCCACCGTGTGTTCGAAGTGCGCCGCGAAGCTGCGGTCTTTGGTCTCGACCGTCCAGCCGTCGTCGAGCGTGCGGACGTCTTTCGTCCCGAGCGCGACCATCGGTTCGATCGCCAGAACGAGGCCCGGTTCGAGGCGGATGTCGTGGCGCCGCAGGGCCTTGCTGACGAAGTTAGGGACCTGCGGCTCCTCGTGCATGTCCTGGCCGATCCCGTGACCGACGAACTTCTCGACGACGAACATCCCCTGGCTCTTGACGTAACGCTCCATCAAGCCGGCCACCTCCGACCAGGTCCGGCAACGTCCCATCGCGCGGACGGCGAGGTCGAGGGTCTCGGAGGTGACGTCGAGGAGTTTTTGAGCCTGGGGGTCGATCTTCCCGATCGCCAAGGTCACCGCCGCGTCGCCACACCAGCCGTTGAGGCGGCAACCGGTGTCGACCGAGACGATGTCACCCTCGCGGAGCGGGCGGCGGTTGGGGATGCCGTGGACGACCTGTTCGTTCACGCTCGAGCAGATGACGGCCGGGAACGGGGGCTTCCCCCGCACGGAACTCGGATAGCCTTTGAACAGCGAAACGGCCCCGTGCTCGGCGAAGACGGCGGCCACGGCCTCGTCCAGTTCGGCCGTCGTCACGCCCGGGACGGCGAGGGCTTTGACCCGCTCGTGCGCCTTGGCGACGACGCGGCCGGCCTCCCGCATCAGGGCAATTTCCCGGGGGCTTTTCAGCTTGATCACCCGCGCCTCGTTGGGTCGCAGCACGGCTCGACCTCCCGACTCCCCGCCCGCCGCTTCGGCCTCCGACACGGCGAGTCCTACAAGTGGGCCGCCGCCGTGCAACCGGCGGCGGCGTGTGAATACGATCCGGGGCTTAGCGCTTGCTCACCAGGCCGCCGTAGTTCCGCATGATCAGGTGGCTGT
>Ga0164243_10006906_pt1 | contig 17088 bp, 16 predicted proteins | sample OricompcompostOP_FD_108781 | JGI IMG/M metagenome (GOLD analysis project Ga0164243, IMG submission 108781) | Organic Plus compost microbial communities from Emeryville, California, USA - Original compost - Organic plus compost (OP) | ecosystem: Engineered > Solid waste > Mixed feedstock >... | reverse complement strand
TTCGCCGAGCCCCTCTACGACACGATCGCACTCATCCGCCGAGAGGGCACCACCCTCTCACCCGCCACCCAAAAACTCGCCGAACTCGCCCAGCACACCCTCCAGTCCAGAATGAGCGCTTCCACGTAAAAGGCCTCGCTTCGCGAGACTCATTTTTGCGCGTGCGGCCGCCGTTGTGGCTGGGCGCCGTTTGCGAAGTGCGGCGAGGATTCCGGGCATGGGCCTGTGCATATTCCTGGCGACGCCGTCGCGGTACCGCCAGGGCTCAAGGCGTCGCCTGCGGCGGGCATCCACCTAGGCCGCGCAAACGGCGGCCCACCACCCACGGCGACCCACGCGCAAATAAATCAGTCTCGCGAAGCGAGGCCATTAGCCCGGGGGTTATCGCGAAGCGAGGCCTTTAGCCCCGGCCAGGGCGGGCGCCTCCTAGCTCGGCTCCGTGGCGCCCACGGTTTCGGTCATCCGGGATAGCGGGAGCAGGCCCACCAGGCAGATCGCGGCGAGGACGATGTAGTGCGTGGGGAATCCGGCGTGGTCGATGATCCAGCCGGATACCGCGGCCGCGAAGACGCCGGAGACGCCCAGGGCGATGCCGATCATGATGCCCATCGCGGTGCCGGCCGACTTCGGTACCGAGTCGATGAGCAGGGCGTACGTCACGGGGAACGGCGCGTTCCGGAACAGTCCCCACGCGAGCAGGATGATCCACGCGCTCGCCGGGCCGCTGATGAAGATCATCGCGAGCAGCGTCAGAGCCCAGCCGATCACCAGGAAGCGGATGGAGAACTTGCGGCCGGCGTGGTCGGACCAGGTGCCCCACACCACCTGTCCGAGCCAGCCGGTCAGCCCGGAGACCCCGGAGAGGAAGGCCGCCTCGGCGAAGCCGACACCGTGCCGGGTGAGCTGCAGGGTCAAGAAGGTCACCGCGCCGGCCTCGGCCCAGAGGAAGAGGAAGATCAACGCGACCGACCAGCGTACGTTCGGGCTGCGCAGCGCCTCCTTGACCGGGGCGAGCACACTGCCGGGCACCCGGGTGGACAGCTCGGGCAGCGGGCGGGTCAGGCCGCGGCGGTCGATCCAGTCGTACACCTTCGCCTGGTTGCGCCGGGTGCCGACGAACGCCTGCGCCAGCATGATCGGGATGCCGAGCAGCGGGATGAGCAGGAACGCCTCACGCCAGCCGGCGAACCCGAGTACGGCGGCGATGAGCGCGCCGGTGAGGAACTGGCCGAGCGGGAACCCCGTATGGTGCACGCCGACGGCGAAGCCCCGGTGTTCCCGCGGCCACCACTCGGCGACCAGCGCCACGTTGACCGGTTCGGACCCGCCCCGGCTCATGCCCATCGGGATCCGCAGCAGGATGAACCCCGCGTACGCACCGGCGAACCCGAAGGTCAGCGCGCCGCCCAGGATGGCGAGCAGCATCGCGACGTTCCAGGTCCACGTCCGCCGGTACCCGGTGCCGATCCGGTCGGACGCCCAGCCGAACAGCAGGGCGCCGACGATCAGGCCACCGAAGAACACCGAGTTGACCAGCCCGCCCTGGGCCGCGTTCAGGTGGAACTCCTGCTGGATGGCGGGCAGGACGGCGGGCAGGATGCCGCCGTCCACCGCGGTCATCAGGATCGCGCCGGTGGTGATGACGAGCGTCGCCCAGGACAGGGGATGCGCCCGCGGAACCCATGATCTCGACCTCGGCGCTGACGGTGCGGACACGACCACCTCGCTGCCTGTCGGACCGGCGTGACCGCACCACATGCGCACGAACGACAACCTTGCGCTGGCGGGGGCCTCGTCCAGCTCACGGTTTGATCTTCGGCTGCGGCCATTGTTGACCGCCCCCCGTTCAAGGTCAACAGCCCGCCGATCAGCCCCGCGTCATCCGCGGCGTACGCGGCGGCCACCGCGACGCGCCGGTGATGAGGACCCCGCTCACTTCGCCTCCCGGAACCGGCGCCACTCCGGGCTGTCGGTCAGGTGGTTGTCGTACCGGTCCTGCGTGGCGAGCATCGCCTGCATGCTCTCCTCGCCGCGGTGCACCTTGACGCCGAGCCGGAAGTAGTCGAAGCGCGCGATGCCCGGCATGAAGAACAGGAAGTCCGCGCCGGAGTCGTCCGGCGTGGCGAACGCGTGCGCGGTGTGCGGCGGGACGACCAGGAGGTCGCCCGCCTCCAGCGTCGTGGTCTCCGTGCCGAGCAGGACGTGCAGCCGGCCCTCGACCATGAAGAACGTCTCCGGGCCGGTCACGTGCGTGTGCGGCGGCGGGCCGTCCATGCCGCGCGCCATCGTGGTCCGTACGGCGGAGACGCTGTGCGGGTCGTCCGGGTCGCCGTCGGCCAGCAGCCGCATGCCGACCTGCTCCACACCGAGCAGTTCGGCCTCCCCCGCCCGCGCCGGCACCGGCGCGTGAAGAATCGACATCGGGCACCTCCGAACCTCGTTAGGGCGGCCGGTGCGGCCGCCACCGGATCGACGGTCCGGACGGCGGTCATGTGACGGGGGTGCTACGGCCGGGGAGCCCTCGTGCCCACGGCCATGAAGAGCGGGTACGCGGCGCCGTCCTTGACCACCTCGTGCACCTGCTCGACGTGCACGCCGGTGAACCCGGCGGAGGCGAGCCGGGCCGTCAGGTCGTCGGTGTCGAACCCGTTGTGGCCGTGGAAGTCGCGGCCCTGGTGGAACGAGCCGTCCTCCTTGACGAGGTCGACCACGCACAGCCGGCCGCCGTCGTCGAGGAGCCGCGCGAAGCCGTCGAACACGGGCGCGAGGTCCAGGATGTGGTGCAGCGTCATCACCGAGACGATCAGGTCGAAGCGCTCGCCGGGGACGTCGCCCGCGGACAGGTCGAGGTCCCAGACGCGCGCGGTCGCGGGCAGCGCCCCGGACGCCACCTTGCCGTGCATGACCTCCCGCATGCCTGCCGACGGGTCCGCGAGGGTGATCGGCCCGACGCCGGACGCGAGCTCCTGTGAGACCAGCCCGGTACCCGCCCCGTACTCGAGGACGCGCGTCGACCCCGTCAGCGGCACCGCGCGGCGTACGGCCTCCGCCACCACCCGGGCACGCTCGATCTTGGTCTCGTCGTCCCAGGTCGCGGCCCTCTCGTCGAACGAGCTCACGCCACCTCGCCCTTCTCTCGGGTGATCGTGGCGCCCAGCCTATGCGCCGCCTCCGGTCGCCGCGTAGCCGAGCAGGCCTTCTTGGGTGACGCCGCCGCCTTCGCAGTCCGGGTCGGAGGAGACGAAGTGGTCGCCGAGCCCCTCGGTGTGGCAGCGGTACAGCGCGACCGACGATCCGCTCGACGGCTTCTCGGTGTGGATCCAGCCCTCGGTCTGCACGATCGCGTTCTGGTCGCCCTCGCAGCCGGCGTCGGCGGAGACGAAGTAGTCCGCGTCGCCGGCGCGGCACCCGTACAACGGCCTGGTGCCCGGCTGGGCGGTGGACAGCAGCCGCCAGTCGCTGCCGGGCTCGCGGGTGTACCCGGCGGGCGGGGTGCCGGTCGTGACGATGTGCCGCCCGGCGTCGGCGTACCGGACGAACGGCTTCTCCTCCGCCGCCTGGCCGGTGGTGCAGTGCACCGCGCGGCGCATCACCCGCGCGTTGTCCCAGTTCGGGTCGCTGCTGGGCCACTGCAGGTAGTACAGGTAGAACGCGCGGCCCAGGTCGGAGGCGTCCGCGCCGGTGCCGGCCACGCCGGCGTAGGCGTTGTAGTACCCGGGGTCGCGGAACAGCGGCACGCGCGGCGACCAGTCGCGCACGCCGTCCTCGGAGCTGGACAGCACCATCTCGCGCGGGGAGTCGGCCGCGGCCATGACGTAACCGCCGAGCGCGTCGCTGTGCGCGACCTGCGGCGCCCACGCCATCGGGCGGCCGGGTTCGAGGTCCGCCGCGTGCCCGCCCAACGCCGGGGCGTCCCAGTTGCCGTCGCCGGAGTACTTCTGCCACGGCACGACCGTGCCCTTGGCGGCCGCGTCGAGCACGTCGCGTACCGGGGCGCGGGCCACGGAGAGGGACGTGGACACCTGATGGCCGTCCTGCAGCCGGAAGTCCGGGAAGTACAGGCGGAAGTAGGCGGTACCGGAGTCGTCCTTGGCCACGCTCAGCCGGGACAGGCCGAGGTCGGCGTTCTCGAGCGCCTGGTCGCGGGTCAGCTCCGGCCGTACGAGCGGGCCGAGGTACGTGACCTCGCCGGTCGCCGGGTCGAGCCGGCCGAGGTGCAGCTCGGAGTAGAACTTGCCGTCGCCGAAGCTCTGCTCGAGGTGCAGCACCTCGAGGACGATGCCGCTGTCCGGGTCGCGGTAAATGGGGCCGCCGCCGGCCCAGCTGTAGCCGTCCGGAAGCCCCTTGATCTGCGAGGACGAGACGACGCCGTCGCGTACCGGGTCGTCCAGCGTGCCCTGGGTGATCACGTTGCGCTGCGGGTGCGCGGGGTTCGGGCCGTCGAACGCGGCGGCGGTGTAGAACCGGTACGTCCCGTCGTCCTGCCGCTGCACGTTGAGCGAGCCGTCCGGCCACCCGTTCAGCCCGAGCCGGTCGCGGGTCGCGTCGGAGACGACCTCCGTCGCCGGCCCGACCGACACGCCGGTGCACACATCCGCACCGGCCGCCGCGGCCCGCCGCTGCTCGGCCCCGGCCGGCGGGCCGACGAGCCCGGCGATCGCCAGGCCGGCCCCGATGACCGGGAGCGCGGTCCGCAGGAGGGAACGTCGCAGGTTCTGGATGTGCGCCATGCGCGCAATGAAACCGGCCGCGGCCGTACCGCCGCCCGAACATTCAAGGTATTTCGAAGCGTGTCGCGCTCAGCCCAGGGACCCGCTCGCCGCGCGCAGCTCGTCCAGGGCCTTCAGGAGGTACGGGGCGAGGTCGTCCTCGGCGGTGCCGTCGGACCACTCGGCGTATCCCCGCTTGAAGGCGAGGACGCCGAGCTCGCTGGCCAGCGCGGCGGCCGGATCGGGGACGCCGCGGGCGAGCAGCGCGGTGGTCATCGCGGCCGCCAGGCTGACGCTTTTGAGGGCGTCGCGCTCCTGGAGCTCGGTGCTGGCCGCGACGGCCGCCTTCAGGCGCGGGGCGAGCTCGCGGCTCATCGGGCCCATCGCGGTCGAGGCGCGCTCCAGGCCGACGGCGACCGCCTCGAGCGGCGCCGCGCCGGCGGGCGCCTCGGCGATCCCCTCGGACAGCAGCCGGCTCAGCGTCTCCTGCCCGGCCACCAGCAGCTCGCGCTTGTCGGGGAAGTACCGGAAGAAGGTGCTCTTGGTGACCCCGGCGCGCTCGGCGATCTGCGCGACCGTCGTGGCGTCGTACCCCTGCTCGGTGAACAGGTCGACGGCGGCCAGAACGAGGCGTTCACGCGCCCCTGGCTTCCACCGTCCCATAGGGCGATCATACGTGATGGGACTTTTGTCCCGTCACCCTGTAGAGTGATGGGACAAAGGTCCCATCACTTGGCGGGAGAGTTCCATGCGCGTATTCGTCACCGGCGGTAGCGGCCTGATCGGGTCGGCCGTTCTCGCCGAACTGCTCGGCAACGGCCACACCGTCCTCGCCCTCGCCCGCTCCGAGGCGTCCGCGAAGGCCGTCGAAGCGGCCGGCGCCGAGCCGCTCCGCGGCGGGCTCGCCGACCTGGACGTCCTTCGCACCGGTGTTACCCAGAGCGACGGCGTGATCCACCTGGCGTTCCGCAACGACTTCAGCAGCCCCGACGCCCTCGCGCACGCGGTCGCCGAGGAGAGCGCCGCCATCGCCGTCCTCGGCGAGGCGCTCGTCGGCACCGACCGTCCCTTCGTCACCGTCTCGGGCACGCCCGGCACACCGGGCCGCCCGTCCACCGAGGCCGACCCCGCGCCGACCGAGGGGCCGGTCGGCGGTCGCGGCCGCGCGGTCACGGCGGCGCTGGGCCTGGCCGCCCGCGGCGTCCGCACCTCGGCCGTACGCCTGCCGCGTACGGTCCACAACCAGGGCACGGGCGGTTTCGCCGGACTGCTCACCGACATCGCCCGCCGTACTGGCGTGTCCGGCTACCCGGGCGACGGCACCCAGCGCTGGCCCGCCGTGCACGCCCTCGACGCCGCGGTCCTCTTCCGCCTCGCCCTGGAGCGCTCACCGGCCGGCAACGCCTGGCACGCGGTGGCCGACGAGGGCGACCAGGTACGCGACATCGCCGCGGTCATCGGCCGCCGCCTGGGCCTGCCGGTGGAGTCCGTACCCGAGGAGACGTACGGCCCCCTCGGCCCGATCTTCGCCACCGACCAGCCCGCGACCAGCGCGCACACCCGCCGGGAACTCGCCTGGGAACCCCAGCACCCGAGCCTCCTGGAGGACCTGGAGAACATCCGGCCCTGACCACCGCCGTCGACCTGCAGCCTGACGTGGCCGGGGGCCGGTAGGCGTTGCGGACGCCTAGCCCTCAGCCGCGGTGGAAACACGACGGCCGGGTTCGGCTCGGCCGCCGGACTGTGACTGGTGACTACACCGCAGGCGACCAGTACACGGTGCACGGTGACGCCGTGGGCAGCGCCTTCGGGCCGGGCTCCCAGGTGCACAACCGGCACATCCGCGACCGCGCCGGCGCCCCGGTCCTCGAAGCCATCACCAACCTGCTCAAGCTGCTGCCGGTGGGTTAGCCGTACGGCGGGTGCGATCTCGTCAAGCTCGCGCGAGGTCCTGCCAGGGCACGCCGGTGTCGATGTCGATGACGAGGTCGAGCATGGTCCGCAGGCCCTGGGGGGTGAGCGGGCCGTGCTGGAGGGCGGCGATGTGGTTCGCCTCAAGGGCGACAATGCAGTCCTGCGCCCGTACGTCCTGGGCCAGCGCACCGGTCAGCGGCGGTGGCAGGGCCGCGCGGGCGAAGGTCTCGTCCTCGGTGGCGACGTGGAAGGCGGCGTCGAAGGGGCCGTTGTCAATGGTGGCCTTGCGGGTGAGGAAGTTGACCGCGGACAGCCCGCGCTTGGCGATCTGCACCCGCGGCCCCGGCACGCGGCGCGGAACGTAGACGACGCCGACCCGCTCGAACGTCGTACGGCGCGCGTGCGGCGGCCGGGCCACCTGCGCCGCCTGGAACCGCACCCCCCGGTGCACACCGGTGAACTGCGCCTGAATCCGCAGGTCGGCGCTCCCGGTGACCTCGTACGGCAGCAGCGTCCGCGCCCCGATCTCGCGATCCGGCGGCGCCGGACTCCACCCCTGCCCTCGGCAGTACGCGGTCAGCACCCCGATGCTCTTGACGGCCCGCCTGCGCAGGACGATCCCCACGACGAACCCACCGACGATGATGACCGGAACCAGCAGCAGCGCGATGGTGACCAGCGTTTGCATGCCTTCCCCACGGTGACCGGCCCGCAGCCGATTTGCCGGACATTGACCGGCCGCCGAGGGTACTCAATCCGCCATCACTCCCGCCACATTCACCGACCTGTCAGCCCGGCGGCCAGCCGGCAGGTGATCGTGACCGGTTCGATCACCGGGACGGGGAGTTCGTGCTGGAGGGCGTCGCGGAGTTTCACCATGCCCGCGCAGCCGAGTACCAGAGAACCGGCACCGGCCGCGATGGCGCGTTCGGCGGCCGTCAGGTACGGGGCGGTGTCGGGGCTGCCGGTGGTGCCGTGCAGGACGCCGGTGCCGGTGGGCTCGACGGCCGCGCAACGGGTGGTCAGGCCGCAGCGGTCGATCTGGTGGCGCTTCCGGGCGACCACCTCGGCGCCCAATGTGAGCAGGCCGAAGCGGTCGGCCAGGGCGCAGGCGGCCAGGAAGGACGTCTCGCCGATGCCGAGTACGGGCACGCCGGTCGTACGGGACTCGGTGACGCCCGGGTCGCCGTGGCAGGCGACCACCGCGGCGGCGATCACCCCCGACCGGGCCCGCAGGCGTTCGGGTACCAGGCGGGTGGCGGCGGCCAGGTCGGCGTCGGACTCGATGACCGGCGGGCCGTCGTCGAGCTGTTCCACCGCGAACCGCACGCCGGGGATGGCCAGCGCGTCCGTGGCCGCCGCGATCGCCTCGGTGACCGCGGCGCTGCTGTTGGGGTTGAGGACGAGCACCGTCGCCGTCATGCGGCCACCGCCGCCTCGGTGCCGCGCGTTCCCGCGGGTTCCAACGCGGCGGGTGGGTCGCGCCGGACCGCTCGGGTCACGGCGACCACCGCCAGGTAGCCGAGGAAGCCGAAGGCCACGCCCACGAACCAGGCGTACTCGTACAGCACGTGCAGCGGGCCGGTGAACTCGGCGACGAGGAGCAGCGCGATCCCCACGGTCAGCACGCCGATCCCGGCCGGGTTGAAGCCGCGCCAGCCGCGGTACCGGCCGTGGATCCGGTACAGCGCGGGGACGTCCAGCCGCCGGCGGCGGACCAGGAAGTAGTCGGCGATCAGCAGCCCGGTGGCCGGGCCGAGGGCGATGCCGATGTTGTCGAGCACCTCGTACAACGCGTCCGGGCTGGCCATCAGCTTCCAGGGCATGAAGCAGAACGCGATCACCATGGCCAGGTACGAGGCGCGCCGGAACGTGATCCACCGGGGCGCGAAGTTGACCAGGTCGTACGCGGCGGACACCACGTTGGACGGGATGTTCACCGACATCGTGGCGACCGCGAGCAGCAGCGCGCCGAAGATGTTCAGCCAGGGGCTGCCGATCGCCGCGATGACGTCCGTGGGGTTCCAGTACGCCTTGCCGAAGGACCGCTCGGTGGCCGAGACGATGATCCCGGCCATGCCGAAGTACACGAGGCTGGCCAGCGGCAGGCCGATCATCGTGCCCCAGAACTGGCCCCGGTTGGACCGCGCGAACCGGGTGAGGTCGGGGATGTTGAGGACCATCGTGGACCAGCTGCCCGCGATGTACAGGGCGAGCGCCGGGAAGAAGCCCTTGGCCAGGAAGCTCCCGGTGCTGGTGAACTTCGAGTGCGCCGACAGCATGGTGCCGACGCCGTGCGCGTCGCGGATCACCAGGACCAGGAGCACGGCCATCACCACGAAGATCGCGGGACCGGCCCAGCCCTCGAACCGCCGTACGGTCTCCATGCCGTGCCGGGTGACCAGGAAGTTCAGCGCCCAGTAGACCACCATGGTGATCCACATGTTCGTGGGCATGCCCAGCCACGTACCGGTGAGGTGGTCCCAGCCGGGCACGACCGTGCCGAGCAGCAGGTTGATCGCGCTGGCGGCCAGGTACGACTGGATGGCGAACCAGCCGATCGCGGTCAGCGCGCGCAGGGCTGTGACGATGTTGGCGCCGTACACGCCGAACGCGCTGCGCGCCCACACCGCGAACGGGATGCCGTACCGGGCGCCGATCCGGCCGTTGAGGCCGATGAACACGGTCTGGATGAGGTTGCCCGCGAGCGCGATGCCGAGCGCCTGCGGCACGGACATGCCGATGGCGACCAGCCCGCCGATCCAGGTGAAGTTGTAGATGTTGTGCACCATCCCCATCCACAGCGTGGCGTAGTGCCACCAGGTCCAGCGGCGCTGCTCCGGCGGGGTGGGGGCGAGGTCGCTGTTGGTCAGCGCCGCGTCGCCGGCGGGATCGGGCATGGGCACCTCTCAGGGGGTGTCGAGGTCGAGAAGGGTTTGGGCGAGCGCGTGCGCGCCCGTGGCGACCTGGCCGGTCTCGGTGAACTCCTCCGGGCAGTGGCTGCGGCCGTCCCGCGACGGGACGAAGATCATGCCCATCGGGGCGAGCGGCGCGATGTGCGCGGCGTCGTGCCCGGCGCCGCTGAACATCCGCTCCTGCCGGTGGCCGAGGCGGTCGATGGCGGCGGCGATGGTGTCCTGCATGCGGTCCGGTACGGGGACGGGCGCGACCGCGGACACCCACTCGACGGTCACCGTGCAGCCCCGGGTACGGGCGGCCTCGGCGGCGGCGGACTCCAGCAGCGCATGCCGCGCGTCCAGCCAGCCGGCGTCCGGGCCGCGGAACTCCACCCACAGCCGGGCCCGCTCGGGCACCACGTTCGCCGCCCCCGGCTGGGACTCGATGCGGCCGACCGTGGCGACGCCGCCGGCGGCCAGGCGTTCGATCGCGGTGACGGTCTCGGCCGCCGCGCAGAGCGCGTCGTGGCGCAGGTCCATGGGGGTGGTGCCGGCGTGGTCCGCCTGGCCGTCGACGGTGATGACCGCGCGGTGGATCCCGGCGATCGCGGTGACCACGGCCAGCGGCACGCCGTGCCGTTCCAGCAGCGGCCCCTGCTCGATGTGCAGCTCCACGTACGCCAGCACCTCGTCGGCGGACCACGCGCAGCGCAGCGCACCGTCCGGGTCCGCGCCGACGCGGGTGAGGCCGTCGCGCAGCGTCTCTCCGTCCGGGTCGGTCAGGTCCAGCTGCTCCGGGGTCAGCACGCCGCCGATGGCGCGGCTTCCGACGCAGCTCAGCCCGTACGGGTTGGGCTCCTCGTTGAAGAAGTCCACGACGCGGAACTCGTGCCGGGGCCGGACCCCGCTCTCGGTGAACAGGCGGGCCACCTCGATCCCGGCCAGCACGCCGATGATGCCGTCGAACCGTCCGCCGGACTCCACGGTGTCCGTGTGCGAGCCGGTGACCAGGGCCGGGCCCTCTCCGGGCAGTGTGCCGATGATGTTGCCGGCCGGGTCGGTGCGGACGTCGAGCCCGGCGTCGCGCATGCGCTCGGCGATCCATTTCCGCCCGGCGACGCCGTACTCACCGAACGCGCGGCGCGTCCAGCCGGGCTTTTCGGGGTCGCGGAACTCGGCGAGCGTGTCGAGGTCGGCCTGAATCCGCGCAGGCTGCGGCGCGGGCGCGAGGGGCGCGTTCATGATCGCTTCCTGGGTTAGGGGGCCGGTCAGAGACCGGATGCGTGGTCGCGCGGCGCTTCGGCCAGCGAGGTCAGCGCCTCGCTGAGCCGCGCGCCCGCGTTCTGGACCTGGACGAGTACGTCCTGGATGCGCGCGGGTTCGAGGCGGACCTGCGGCCCGGCGACGGACAGGCCGCACGCCACGGCCCCGCCCCGGAACACCGGCACCCCGACGCCCACCGCGTGCTCGTCGGCCTCGCCGTGGGTGACGATGTGCCCGTCCGTACGGATGTCCGCGAGCTGCCGGCGCAGCCGCCGTTCGTTGGGCGTGCGCGGGGTCAGCGGGCGCAGGCCCTCGGCGATGATGTCGGCGAGCACCGTGTGCGGCGCGTGCGCCAGCAGCACCTTCGCCGACGCACCGGCGTACAGCGGCAGCAGCGCGCCGCGCTGGAACGACAGCCGGATCGCGTGCGCGGACTCGACATGGTCGATGACCAGCGCGGACCGCCCGACGCGGGTGGTGAGCACGGCCGACTCACCGGTCTGTTCGGCCAGCTCGCGCAGTACCGGCGCGCCGAGCGTGAGCACCTGGTCCGACCAGCCGCTCGTCCGCGCCATCTGCGCCAGCCGCTCGCCCGGCACGTACGTGCCCTCGCGCGCCTCGACGAAGCCGTGCGCGACCAGCGACCGCATGTACCGGTACACCGTGCTCAGCGGCATGTCCGCGTACGCGGCGATGGCGTCCGCCCGCATCGGCCCGTTGTCGGCCAGCGCGCCGAGCACCTCGAGCCCGCGCCCGAACGAGGCGACGCCACCCGGGTCCGGGCCGGTCATCGTACGTCCCGCTCGTGCCGGACCAGCTCGCCGCGACCGGGCTGCGACCGTACGGCGCCGTCGTACACGACCTCGCCGCGGGAGATCGCCATGGTCACCCGGCCCTTGAGCCGGCGGCCGTGGTACGGGCTCCAGCCCGCGTTCGAGTGCAGGTCCGCCTGGTCCAGCGTCCACTCCACGGACGGGTCGAAGACGGCGATGTCCCCGTCGAGCCCGGGCGCGAGGTCGCCCTTGCGGTGCGCGATGCCGAACAGCCGCGCGGTCTTCCAGGTGGCCACGCCGACCAGGTCGGCCAGCGGCACGCCGCGCGCGAGCGCCTCGCCCGCGGTGACGTTGAACAGCGTCTCCACACCCGGCGCGCCGGAGGCGTTGTCGAAGATGTTCGGCTTGTCCTTCTTGGTCAGCGGCCACGGGGCGTGGTCGGAGGACAGCACGTCGATCTCGCCGCGGCGGAACAGGTCCCACAGGCCGGCGACGTCGGGCGCCGACCGTACGGGCGGGTTGATCTTGGCGCGCGGCCCCATCGCCTCCATGTCGTCCTCGCTGAGCAGCAGGTAGTGCGGGCAGATCTCCCCGCTCACCGGGTCGCCCTCGGCGGCGTACGCGCGGATCAGCTCGATCGAGTGCGGCAGGCTCATGTGGCAGAAGTGCACCTGCGCGGCCGCTTCCCGGGCGAGTTCGAGGACGTTGGCGATGGCCACCGTCTCGGTGACCGGCGGCCGCGACTCGCAGTGCGCGCGGGGATCCGTACGCCCGGCCTCCTGCAGCTCGGCCACGAGCCGCTTCACGATCTCGTCGTTCTCCGCGTGCACGCACACCCGCCGCCCCGTCGCCGCGATGGCCGCGAACACCTCGCGCAGCTCGTCGTCCGGCGTACGCGGGAACCGGTCCGGGTGGGTGTGGTACGTGGACACCTTGAACGTCACGGCCCCCGCCTCGGCCAGCGCGGCCACGTCACGCACCCCGCCGCCGGGCCGTACGGTCGCGAACAGCCCCACGTCGACGTGCGCCTCCTCGGCGACCATGGCCTTCTTCGCCTCAAGCCGCTCGACCGTCCACACCGGCGCGCCGTCGTCGAACGGCATCTCCAGGATCGTCGTCACCCCACCGGCCGCCGCCGACCGGGTCGCCGCCGCGATCCCCTCGGAGAGATCACTGAGCGAATGCACGTGCGGATCGATCAGCCCCGGCAGCACGAAGGCGTCCCCGACATCGATCCGCCGCGCACCGGACGCATCGCCCGCTTCCGGCCGCACCTCGACGACCTTGCCGTCGCGGATCCGTACCTCACCGCGCAGCAGCAGCCCACGGCTGGTCACCACGTGGCCGACGACGGACAGGTCACATGCCTCAGCATCACTCGAAAACGCCATGACCATGAAGCCTGAGCCCGGTTCTCACCTCATGGCAACAGCGTTCCCGCACATTGAGAACCCCTCCGGCCGTACGGCCGGCGCCGGGCGGCGCCCTATCGCGCGCCGTGGCGCGCGGCCTTCCACAAGCGCGCGCTCAGTTCCTCGATGCCCGATTTGAGGTGCCGCCGGTAGGTGCTGAACGGGACGCCGAGACGCCGGGCGGCGGCCTGCTGGGTGGGCGAAGCGCTGAGGTAGGTGGCGACGACCGCGTCGTGGCCACGTAGGGTCCGCTGATCCGTGCGCATCCCTTCCAGGGTGCTGCGCACGATCGCGCGGAGAACGGTGTCCGCGTCCTCGGCCGCGGGTGGCATCAGGCCGGTGGCGGCAAGTGGGCTGCCTGCGAGTCCGCCGCGCCGGCGCCACAGTCCAAGCGCCTCGCGTACGGCGTCGTCGAAGTCCGCCCGGCTCAGTTCGGGTGTCGCGGGTTCGGGGGCGGCGGCCGGGTCGTGGTCGACGACCCAGGCCCAGTACTGCTCGAAGGTCAGATAGCGCCAGTCGTTGACGAACACGGCGTAGGCGTGGTCCCCGACGACCGGTGTCTCGTCGATCTCGTCGGTGGTGGTGCCGAGCCAGGTGCGCCAGAACTCGGTGTCGCGGTGGACCACGAAGGCGTACGCCAGGCCGGTGGACCGGCAGATCGCCGCGAGGGACTGCCAGCTGGCGAGGTCGGTGACGGCGCCGGGCTGGGAGCCGTCGCGGGCCTCGACCGTGAACCGCCGGATCGCGACGTGCTGTCCCTCGGCGAGCGGCTCGACCCGTTGGCAGTGCCGCCAGGCGGCGGCGACGACGGGATCGGCGTCCAGGTCCTCGCGGCGCGGCGCGGTCAGGACGAGCCGGGCCGTGATGCCGACGGGTTCGCCGGTGTCGACGGCGCGATAGAGGGCGAAGCTCTCCGGCTGCCGCTCGTACCAGTGGCGCGCGATCGCCGCCGACTCCTCACCCTCGCGGTCGCGCACCATCGCGAGTGCCGTAGGAAGGTCCGCGGGCAGAAGAGGCGTGGACTCCACTCGATCGCGTCCGTCCCAGAGGTAGACGTGGGCGATGCGGGGCGTGTCCCGGTCGACGTACGCGAGACCGGCCATCGCCGAGAGCGCGTCCGGCGCGGCGACGTCGCGTACGCGACGCAGGAGACGGGTGCGCAGGCGGGTCCGTACCTCGTCGTCCTCGGCCGCGTTCCGCCAGCGCAGGTCGGCGGTGAGCGCCTCGCGTACGGCGTCGTGGGGCCGTACGCCGGCTCCGACGGACTCCACGTACGGCAGTGTCGCGAGCCAGGTGAACAGCGCCGCCGGGTCCACCCGGTCATCGTCGCCCAGCACGGCGCGCAGCAGGTCCTCGTCGGTCGTGAACGCCCGCGCGGCGACGGTGAGCGCCCGGCGATGCGTCGGTGAGGGGACGTCGCCGACCAGTTTCGAGAGCAGTGTCGGGAGGACCTCGGCCGACGGCGCCCAGGTCACGTCGCCTCCGGTCGGAGCCGCGACGGCCGCGGCGAGCGAGAGTACGAGCGGGTTGCCGCCGGCGAAGCGCAGTACGGCGTCCTGCTGCCGCGCGGTCAGGCCGGTCGCGGCGAGCAGCGCCGCCGCCGGTTCGCGGGCCAGCGGCGCCAGCTTGAGGACCGTGACCATCTCGGCCCAGCCCGGGTCGATGACCCACTGCGGGTCCGGCGGTTCCCGCCCGGCCACCACGACGACCGCGTCGGCGGGCAGCCCGGTCAGGAAACGGTCGCGCAGCCAGGCCTCGAGCCACTGGCACTGCTCGAAGGTGTCGATGATCAGCAGGGCACGGTGCGCCGTCGTCGCCGGGCGGGCGGCGGCTTCCAGCGCCTGGGTCGAGCGTCCGGCCACCCGGCCGTCGACCTCGACGACCGTACGCCCGTCCTGCTCGGCGCGCTCGGCGACCCAGCGCAGCAGCATCGTCTTGCCGATGCCGCCGGGGCCGTGGACGAACACGACGGAGGCCGCGCCGTCGTCCCCTCGCAGGGCGGCTTCGAGGACGGCCATCTCGGGCTCGCGCCCGACGAACGCGCGGGCCCGGGCCTGCCGGACACGACTGCCCAGCAGGCCCGGCCCGAGACCCTCTGACACGGATCCAGCCTGCCACGTCATCCGGCGTCGAGCCGGCGCAGCAGGGTGACGATGCCCGCCGTGACCCCGGGCAGGGCGACCCCACTGACGACGAACGCGGCACCCAGGCCCGCCCAGGAGATCAGCGGCGCCATGACGAGCGGCGAGAGGAACTGCCCGACGAAGATCGCCGAGACCAGGCCGCCGAGGACCCGGCCGCGTCGCGAGGCCTCGACCAGCTCGCTGAGCCACAGGTTGAGGTTCGGGATGATCAGCCCGACACCCACCCCGCCGAGCAGGACGCCGGCCAGCACCTGGACCAGGGATCCGGCCAGTCCGACGACGACCCACCCCAGGCCCAGCGCCCCGAGGCTCAGGACGGTGATCGACATCCGGCCGAGGCGGTTCCGTACCCGGGCGAAGCCCAGGGCGGCTACGGCGCTGCTCGCCGTGGACCCCGCCACCGCGACGCCGACGACAGGCGGCGACACCCCGAACCCCTGGAGCAGGAACGGCAGCTGGGTCGGCGCCATGAAGAAGACGAGGGTGCCGATCACGGCGAGAGCGAAGATCAGGGCGATCACGCCGCGCCGACCGCGGGCCGGCGCCCCGTCCGCGGGGCGCGACGCCACCGGATCGGGGACGCGCGTCTCACGGACCCCGGCGGCGGCGAGCGGCACGATGAGCACCGCGGCCGCGTACAGGAGGAACGGTGCGCGCCACGAGATGCCGGCCAGGACGCCGGCCATCGGCAGGAAGACGACGCCGCCGAGACTCGCCGCGGCGGCCTGCAGGCCGAGGAACCAGGCGCGGCGCGGACCGTCGAACAGATCGGTGATCATGGCGCTGACCGCGGACATGATCCCGCCGACGGCCAGCCCCAGCACCGCACGCGTCGCGAGCAGTACGCCGAGGTCGGCGGCCACGTAGCCGCCGACGCCGGCGGCCGCGTACAGCAGCAGCGACCCGACCAGGACCGGCTTGCGGCCGATGCGGTCGGTGACCGCACCGGCCACGGTCGCCGTCAGCCCGATCGCCAGCGACGTGATGGTCAGCGACAGCCGCACCAGCACGCCGCCGGCCGGGACGCCGGCGAAGACCCGGCTCATCTCCGGGAGACTCGGGGCGATGACCGCCGCTGCCATGATCGTCAGGGAGGCGCTCGCCAGCAGCGTCGCCCGGACGGTACGGCCCGGCGCCGCATCCGCAACGGGTGCGCGGCCGCGCCGGGCCGCGCCGATGGTGACGGACATGTCGTCGCCCTCTCAGCCCGGCACGTCGGCGGACGCACCGGTGTACGAGGGCAGCTCGGCGACGAGGTCGCGCACGTCGGGGATCTCGGCGAAGCGGCGCGCGTGCAGCGCGTCGATCTTCGCGCCGATCTCCGGGTCAGGGTCATCGGTGGTGTCGTAGGAAACGAACGACTCGACCAGCGGAAGCCCGATGCGATCGGTGTTCAGATGCGCCGGGTCGATCAGATACTGCCACAACCCATCGAGATCCTCGACCGCGAACACCGCGCCCCACTCGTACCCCTCGCCAAGGTCCCGCCCCACGACGAAGTGCTTCACCGCCTCGATCACCCGCCCCTGATTGCGCAGGCTCTCCAGAGCGCGCTCCCGCTCCTCATCACTGACGCCGGCCTTGAAAACGATCCGGTTGTGGTGGTAGATCATCGCGTCCTCCGAGCTTCTGGTGCGGTTTCTCCGAATGCTCAGATACTGCGTCCGCTCACTACCCAGCCCACAGAGGACACCGGTGCTCACCAGTGCTCAGCGATGCCCACCGAGGATCAGCCCATCCCGACCCGGAGGGGACCCTGATCGCAGAAACAAGACGAGCGGGCCACTCCTTCAAGGAATGTCCCGCTCAACGAATACTCTTCAAAAGCGCGCTCGGAGGGATTCGAACCCCCAACCTTCTGATCCGTAGTCAGATGCTCTATCCGTTGAGCTACGAGCGCTGGTTGTCACCAAGTCTAGCGGCTTGTGGGAGTGGTTCGTGCGCTCCCGTTCGGCCTCGTGAACGGTATCAGAGGC
>Ga0164243_10006904_pt1 | contig 17091 bp, 20 predicted proteins | sample OricompcompostOP_FD_108781 | JGI IMG/M metagenome (GOLD analysis project Ga0164243, IMG submission 108781) | Organic Plus compost microbial communities from Emeryville, California, USA - Original compost - Organic plus compost (OP) | ecosystem: Engineered > Solid waste > Mixed feedstock >... | reverse complement strand
TCCGTTGAGAATATCGGTGATGCGTCCGGATGGCACGCCAATGTCGAGCGACAGCCGGTTGGCGGAAAGTTTCCGCGCCGCGAGTTCGCGTTTGAGCAGTCGTCCGGGGTGTGCGATCGGCGCCATGATGTTCAGCCTTTGTGATAGTCCACGATCTCGACATTGAAAGCGTCGTCCTTGCGAAATTCGAAACAGATGCGCCAGCGCGCATTCACCGTCATTGCCCACTGGTTCTTGCGTTCGCCCTTGAGCTTGTGGAGACCGACGCTTTTAAGCGGACTCAGGTCCTGTAATGACTTCACCGCGTTCAGCGCCAACAGCAGGTCGATGGCGGCCTCAAAATCCAATCCGCGAAACTGGTGCGGCAGCTCGCCCTCCCAGACCTTGCGGGAGGCTGCGTTGGCCCAGGATCGTATCATGCACCGGTGATCTGTATCATGGCAGAAGTGTACTACGTTAAACGGTGAAATACAATTCCCGGCCGACGCACAAAGCGTTTCACATCGGCATGCCACCGGGACGCGGCGTCGGCGCGTCGTCAAGTGCGCAGCCATCCATGCTGTCGTCGAACGAGACCGGCCGCGTCACACCGGCGGGCTAACGCAGCAAGCGTAGCCCGGATGGAGCGCAGCGAAATCCGGGACTCTGTAATCCGTGCGCAATACTGATCCCGGGTTTCGCTTCGCTCACCCGGGCTACAATTTCTGAGACCCTCGCGGCACGTCCGCAGCGAACGAACAAACACACACTCACACCGGCGGGCTGGAGCGCCGGGTTCGCCTCCTCTCGGTTTTTGGACGGCAAAATTCCGGAAGGCTTCTTCGCGATTTCAAGAGGCGTCGCCAGCACGCAGCGTGAAAATTCCATCGAAGCTACCTTGACATTTTATTCCTATTATATGAATAATAACTTATCCCCCTCATCGAGGGACGCTATCTAGAGGCGTCAGGAGAGCGGAGCGGGATGCGGTTCCGGCGGAAGGGGTTTCGCAGACCTCGATCGCCGGCGGTTCTGGTGTCCAATCGGGCGGCAACGTCCGGTTCGCGATCCGGACCGCAAAACGCCGCCGGTGGAGCGCCGGAAGGCGCGGCGTCGCGCAAGCGGCGTCCTGCGTTGGCGGTGTCCGCGTTCGCCACGCGGGTATCGGCGGCGCAACGAAACGGTGCGCCGTCCGGCGCTCCGCCTCCCTCGGCCGTGCGCCGGGGTGAAGGGAATGGCCCGCGAGGGCCGGAAGTCGGCGGCGTCCGGCCGCCTTACCAAAGCCCGGGCAGGGTCGCGTTATGCTTGCGGAGACATGCTTGCGAAGCCGCGTCGCGGACCGTGCCCGAAAACTCTGCCGCCGCAAAAAACTCCGTCCCGCCCCAGGAGCGCTGCCGAGCATGATCCTTCGCGTGATCCTTCACATGACGACGTTGGATGGCGCTTTGCGGGTCGCTGCTGCCGCCGGGCGGAACCATCGCGCCGCCACAGCGTCATGTTCCGAAAGCGTTGCGGAGTTTTCCCATGTCCTACGCGCGGTTCGCGGCGATGGTCGCCACATCGACGGTGGTGATGTTCTTCCTCATGTATCTCAACACCTACGCGCTCGACCACGTGTTCTTCAGCCAGACGCGCGCGTGGATGGCGCTCGTCATGGGCGCGACCATGGCGGCGCTGATGCTCGCGTTCATGTGGGGCATGTACAAGCGCCGCGGCGCCAACATCGCGATCGTGATCGCCAGCGCGCTGGCGTTCGCCGGCGCGCTCTATCTGGTGCGCAGCCAGGACACCGTCGACGACGTGTCGTTCATGAAGGCGATGATCCCGCATCATTCCATCGCGGTGATGACGTCCTCGCGCGCGCATATCCGCGACCCGCGGGTGCGCAAACTCGCCGACGGCATTCTCGCGGCGCAGGTCCGCGAGATCGGCGAGATGAAAACGCTGATCGCCGACCTCGAGCGCCATCCCGTTGCAGCCGACGCGCCCGATCTGCCGCCGTCGATCCAGCCTTAGCGGCCGATCCGCCTCCGCGCTGCGGGACGGGACCTACTATAGCACCGCTTCGCGGCATAAAGTTCCGCCGATGGAACTTATATCAGCAACTTCCCGCCCGGGTTCCCTTGAACTGTTCCCCGGCATGATGCCAAAACCCGTTTTCCCGATCGAGCCCCTCACCCGAAACAGGAACCCGGCCATGACCGACGCCGTCCGCGTGACCCTTGCCGACGACATTCTCCACCTCGCGCTCGCGGCGCCCGAGCATGGCAATGCGCTCGACGGACCGATGGCGGACGTGATGCTGAAGGCGATCCGCGATGTTCCGGACACCGTGAAGGCGATCGTGCTCACCGGCGAAGGCGCGGACTTCTGCGCCGGGCGGCGGAGCGGCATGCCGCAAGGCGGGCCGAAGCTCACCGCGATCGACCTGCGCAAGCGCGTGATGGAACCGGTCCTCGACCTCTACCAGGCGCTCCGCAACACGCCGGTGCCGGTCATCGCCGCGGTGCAGGGCCGCGCCGCCGGCGTCGGTTGCGCGCTCGCGGGCCTCGCGGAAATCGCTATCGCCGCGGAGGAGGCGCAGTTCACCATTCCGGAGATGAATCACGACATCCCCCCGACCCTCGTGATGACGGCGCTGGTCGAACGCATTCCGCGCAATCACCTCGCCCGGCTCGTCATCACCCGCGACGCCATTGACGGCCGCGCGGCGCAGGCGCTCGGCCTCGTCAGCATTGTCGTGCCCGCCGCGAAGCTTTCGGACGAACTCGAGCGGGTGAAAAAAATCATCAGCGGCAACAGTGCTCACGTGCTGCGCGCGGTGAAGATGTTTCTCACCGCGTCGTCGGAAACCTCCTTCGCCACCCGGCGCGACTACGCGGCGATGGTGAATGCCGCGGCAACGGCGGAAAAATTCCGATGAAAATGGAGGGTGGGCTCAGCGAAGCCCACCCTCCTCTGCACATTAATGGCTGGGACGAGCGAGGTCCTGCCGGTTCCAATCCTGGAAGATCGTCAGCACTGCAATCAAGGCGACGATGGCGCCAAGAACGAAATGCCATGTCCTGAGCATGTCGCCATATCCAAAGACGAACGGCGAGACGATCAGCCACAGGCCGCACAGCAGTTCGAGCCCCTCCTCCCAATATTGCAAGGCGATCCGTTGAAGGAGAGCGAGCGCGATGACCAAGACGCCGACAATGACAGCGTTCCAGAACACGGCATCGTTGGCGACATGACCGACGATCCACGGACTAAAGCCAATCAGCACGCCAAGCAGGACGCTGATCCAGTCTTCCCAGGTGCGGTGAACGTTCAAAATTCCTGCCATGGTAACCTCCTTGATGTGAGGTACACCTTCCGCGGCAGAACCGGCTAACACCCTACGATCGCACGATCACACAGCTACTATCCGCCGCGTCGGAGTGTCTTCTCGTTAAAGCATAAGATGCACATTGGTACCGTTCAAGAGGGCGGCTAGACTAAACTCTCATCCGCTCCTTAACCCATATGGACAGTGTCTCGAATGCGTCTATCCATTTTTGAAGATCCGGCGCGTGCCCGGTGTGGCGTTCGGCATCGGTATAAATGAGCGTCAAGTTACCGCCGGCTTTGCGGTAAAGTTCAGCGAAACGCTGCGGTTCCGGGCCGCCGAATCGCCCTCTGCATCCCGGTTGCCATACGGATACTCCCTCAGCGGGGCTGCCGCGCACGCAGCCACATCAGCGCGATGATCGTCTTGGCGTCAATAATATCGCCTGCGTCGAGCCGGCGGAACGCCTCGTCGAGAGAAAGCTCGACCCGTTCGATGTCTTCATTCTCCGCCGCGACACCGGCAGGCCCGACCGGCGGATCACCTGAAATCTCGGCGCAATAAAGCGTCACGCGCTCGGACGACCCGCCGGGTGACACGTAAAATGTCGCGATCAACGTCAGCCTGCGGGCGCGATACCCCGTCTCCTCTAAAATCTCACGATGTATGGCGGACTCTGGCGTCTCGCCGACCTCAATCATACCCGCGACAACCTCAGTGATCCAACCAGCTCCGTTGGTGCACGCCGGATATTTGAACTGGTTGACCAGCACGACCCTGCCCCGCTCAACGTGATGCAAAAGCGCCGCAACGCTATCGCCACGCATAAAATTGAGCCGCCGCACGCGTGGGCTCATGGTGCCGTCAAACCGTTCATAGGAAAGACAGGCTTCCTCGACCTTGAAAAAATCGTCGAGCAGCAGGCGCTTGCTTTCGATATCGATGCGTCGGGGCATTATTCTCAGGCCTTCCGAAAAAAATCGTCGTCGCAACCCGGACGACCGATCAGGATGTATCCTGCGCGAATTTCATTCGCGCCCTCAACATCCCGATTTTCCGAAAGGCAACAAGCCGAATTTACAGTGGGGCGCGCGGGAGATGAGCCTGAAACTGCCGTGTGAATGGTCAGCGGTATTTAAGGTGCGCCATTCAATCTTTCGAAAATAAGGCTTCGTAAATAACTTCAGAAAATCCTGACGGCGCACGAACGGTGCGCCGCCAGGTCGATGAATAGATGGTTGGTTTCCAACGACCGAATGACATCGGGCGTGAAATTGCCTGACGCGGATGCGAGCTAGTTTTTGGACCGCCGGCGGCGGCGAACCAGCGTGAGCACCAGCCCTCCACTCGCGAACAATACGGCTGCGCCAGGCACCGGCGTTTCACCCACGTCCTCCTGATTCACAAACAACCGCACGTCTGTATTAAACGGATCCTGTGCGAACGGCGCGAAGACGTTGCTGAAGACAGCAGGCGAATCGACTGTCGTGTTGCCGACGAGAAGGTCGGCAAAGCCAGTTGCTCCAAACAGGCCGGACCCGAACACCAACCCGTAAGTGCCCGGCTGCAATATCAGGTCCAGCGCGGCCGTGGTGTCTCCGTCAACGTTAGGCGTGAAGACCACACTACCGAAAGTGATGCTGGCCATGCTCTCCACAGGCTGGGTCGGCAACCCAGTGATTGGATCAACAGCAACGATCGCGCCGAAGATCGAACCGCTCCCCGAGGTCTGGGCAGCATTGGCGAACGCCGCGCCGATGCTGGTGATGTGGGTTGCAACGCTAACAGAGAAATTAGCGCCGACCATCAGGCTGCCGCCAAAAACGCCGTCGCCGGCGGTGGTGCCGTCGCCCTGCAACACGAGCGAATTACCCGCAATGAGGGCGTCCGGATCGAGGGTAGCTGTCTGGAACAGGAGAGTATCGGCCTGGGCGGCCTGCGCGAGGACTGTCAGTCCGAGCAGCAGACTGCTCACAACAAGTTTACGACGCAACGAAATCATAGGTGCACTCCGTTATTTGAAAGGGATGGAAGACGATCAGCTTCACGCGGTTTTGAAGCCGGCCTCGACCATCAGACGTTTCAGTTCTTCAGCGTCAGCAAAGTGGTCGTTGTGCCACTGGTGGATTTCCTCGAGATTCGCCATCGGATTGGCTGCGCAGGATTGGCCGTAAGTCGGGCCATCTGGATTGAACGGCAACAAACCGGTGATCGCGGGCGGCAGGCTCGTATTCGCCGGGCCCGAGAAGTTCAGCGCGTTGACGATATTGCCCGAGGTCGCGGAACGAACACCCAGACCCGGCAAGCCGAAACGCCAGGAGATGAGGTTCAGGATGGCATTCGGATCGTAGACGCCATGGGCGACCGAGCCGCGGCGAGCGCGGGGGCCGATCAGAACACACGGCACACGGAAACCGAGATAGGCAGCCGGTCCGGTCGCCGGGTCAGTTACGTCGACATTGCCGACAGTCGCTTCGGCCGCGGATACCGGGGCCATCGGAGGCACGACATGGTCAGCGAAACCGCCCCATTCGTCGTAGTTGATGATGAACAGGGTGTTCGACCAATTCGGGCTGGTTCTCAGCGCCGTATAGATCGCGTTCATCAGGACCTGACCATTGCGGATGTCCGCAAGCGGATGGTCGTCGGTCGAAGTGCCCGCGCCTTCACCGGAGAAGCGGGGATCGATGTAGCTGATAGCCGGCAAAGTGCCCGCGGCCGCGTCGCTCAGGAACTGGCTGAACGGAAGCGAGATATCGGTGTATTTGGTCCCCCAAAGCGCAGTGAAAGCGAGGTCCTGATAGTAATATCGGGCCTTGACGCCCGCCGCCGCGGCCAAGTCCCAGATCGTTGTCAGGTTGGAACGTGTCGAGGTGTTCGAAACCCGATCGGTCTGCCCGCTATGCATATAGAAGCGGTTCGGATACGTGGACCCGAGAAAGCCGCTGAAATAATTGTCGCAGATCGTCCAGTACCGAGCGGCGTGAGCGAAGAACAAAACATCTTTGGCGCCGTAGTAGCCGACCGCGAAATGATCGCCGACTGGCGCCGTCTTCAGAAAGCCGTTCACTGCACCGCCGGCGAGATGGGTACGTCCACCGGAGAAGCTGTGGCTCGGATCGCGCGACGAGCAGTTCTGGTAAAGGGTCAGCGGCTGGCTATTGACGGTGTTGCCGGCGTTATCCACGAAGCTGCGGCCGGCCTGCACGCCGTTCGCGCCGGGCAGCCAGCCCAGCATGTGGTCGAACGATCGATTTTCCTGCATCAACACAACGATATGGTCGATCCCGGAAGCCTCCGGGGCCGGCAGCGCGGCTGCCTCAGAGGAGGTAATGGACAGGGACGAACCGATCGCGGCGGCACCGGCGAGACCGGCGACCGCCTTGATGACGTCGCGGCGCGACGCGCCGTCCTGTTCTTGAGTGGTTGTTTCTTCGTGCGGAATTTTAGTCATGACTTTTCGTACTCCAAGTGGCTAAAGCTGATTGGGAGAGCGGCGAATCCTCGTTTTAGATTTATTTTTGTTCGTATTGGCTATCTGCGACAGTTGAGCGTCGAGTTGCGCAAGCTTTTGTGTCAGAGATTTTTTTGTGCAAAGAATTTTTGCTGGCGTGCACGCGACGAGAGTGCAAGATTCTCGTCATGCACTTTCCAATAATGCAGGTTGTCGCTAATCAGGTTGTCGCTGCGTTTGACCGATGCTGCTTCGAAATCAGGAATGTTTCACGTGAAGGTCGCCGTCGTGACACACGTCGCTGTCCTGGCCAGCACCCTTTCGATCGTGCTCGTCCCGAACACCGTCCGTGCTGGTGAATTGAATTCCGCCAGGTCATCGATTCTACCTGTGCATCCCGACACGCCGGCTCTGACGACCGCCGACAGGGACGAATCCGTAACTGAGAGGTCCAATGCCGCCGCATCCACCTGGGACTGGCGCTTGGCCGGCATCGTCATAGGGCCAAATCTGCGAATTGCACTGTTCGCGCAGGTCGGCAAGACGCGCGCGCTATCAGTGGGTAACGCGATCGACGGTTGGACTGTGACGTCGGTCGAACAGGACAGCGTGATTCTGTCGTCCGCCGGTCAGATTCGCGTCATTCATCTCGAAGACATGTCGGGGGATGAAGCAACCGAGGCTGCGCGGCGGCGAGCGGAGGAGATCGCACGCTTGAACGCTCCCGTCGAGGCGGCCTTGCGACAGCAGGATACAGAGAGCGAGCAGGCCATGCACGACCTAGCGGAAGCAACGCGACGGATGACTGGCCGCTAGGGTTCGAGGCCCAATGGCTGCATCATGTGCTGAGCCGCCGCGCCAATGTCCCGATCGAGGATGCCGCCGATCACGGCCAGCATGCCAATATCGAGACGACGCGACGGCACTACGTCGGCGCCAATATCGAGACGACGGAACGGGTGATCAAGCGGCGCGTGGCGTTCCGCAAGCGGCAGCAAAAGACCGCGAACAAAGCGTAATCCGGTGATAAGGAACGGACCCGGCTAAGTGCTGGCGCGCTCGGAGAGATTCGAACTCCCGACCCTCAGATTCGAAGTCTGATGCTCTATCCAGCTGAGCTACGAGCGCGGCAGCGCTCTTATAGGGGATCGTTGCGGGAAAATCGAGCGACCCGAACTACGCCGCAGCGTGTTCAGGTTGCAGTCCAGGGGACGGTATGGCTGCGGATGCCGAAGCAGGCGTCGGCGCGAGCGGCGCTGACGATTGACGCGCCTGCTCCACACGGTTGCGCCCCTTCGCCTTGGCCTGATAAAGCGCGCGGTCGGCAGCGGCGAGCATGGCCGCAAGATCGGTGCCGACGCCCTCGGCCGTCGCGATGCCGATACTGACCGTCGAGTTTGAGACCTGAGCGCCGACGTGAACACGCCGCCCCTCGAAGTTGGCTCGGATGCGTTCGGCAACCTGCAACGCATTCGTCGCGGAAGCCCCCGGTAACAGGCAGGCGAATTCTTCGCCCCCCATGCGGCCTAAGAGATCGTTCGGCCGCAGCGTGCCGGCAGCGGTATCGCAGAAGGCGCACAACACGCGGTCACCGGTCTGGTGGCCGAACGTGTCATTGATGGTTTTGAACAAATCAAGGTCGAGTACCAGCACGGCGGCGGGCTTGCCTTCCGCCAACGTCCGCTGCAACTGACGCTCACCGATTTCGAGGAACGAGCGACGATTGGAAACGCCCGTCAAAGGGTCGATTGACGCGGTCCTGCGATATTCGAGCTCGAGGCGCTCCTTCGCCATGCTCAAGGCGAGAAACGCCAGACAGAAATGGTTGAGCAAAAAGCAGAATGTAAACACCGGCGCCCACGACAACTGCTCTGTCGCGAGGCCCGGCGGGAACGGCAGCCGGTCGGCGAATGGAATCCGCGCCAGAAGAAATCCGGCCTGAACGGTAAGGAACACAATCGCCGGCCAACGCGACATCAGTTCCTTGTCGCAACGCCAGGCTTCCAGAGCCGCAGCCAGGAGATAAGCCGCCGCGATCGTCGCCCCGATGCCCACGCGCACGCCCGGCGCCGCAGAGAATGTCAAAATGTGGCCCAGGGCCAGCCAGATCACGCCCCCCGCCAAAGCGAACTTGAGTGACACGGTACGGCCGGCGAAGTTGCGCACACCCGACCACATCAAGCCGAACGACGACAGGAAGAGCGCTCCGCCGATATTGATCGCGACGAATTCCGGGAGGAGCGATCGCGCCAGCAGCAATATGCCGCCGGCCGCTCCGATCACATAGGCTGCGCCCCAAAACGCCAGCGATGCCGTCTGACGGTTTTGCAACCATGTAAACAGCAACATGCAACCTGCCGCGAAGGCGACGAATGCTGTGACGGTCTGGAGTGTCGGAATATCGATATGCATGATGCCGAAATTACCCAGGACAATGGCGGCATCTTGCCCTGCCACCTAACAAAATCGCGATTGGCTTTGATATAGTCGGAATCGATTAATGCTGCGCTTGCGGAATCGACTAAAATTTGAAGCAGTGATGCGGTTTTTGTTAACCCTGTAATGTGAGGAGTTTGGAATGGACGTGAAAGCCGCCGTGGCATTTGCGGCAAAAACACCGCTTGAGATCGCCACTGTCCAACTCGAAGGCCCGAAAACCGGCGAAGTGCTGGTGGAAATCAAGGCGACGGGCATCTGCCACACGGACGAATTCACGCTTTCCGGAGCTGATCCCGAAGGCCTGTTCCCGACCATCCTCGGTCACGAGGGCGCCGGTATCGTGGTGGATACCGGTCCGGGCGTCACCTCCGTGAAGAAAGGCGACCACGTCATCCCGCTTTATACGCCCGAGTGCCGGCAATGCCCCTCCTGCCTCTCGCGCAAGACAAACCTGTGCACCGCGATCCGTACCACGCAGGGACAGGGATTGATGCCGGATGGCACGTCGCGCTTCTCGTTGGAAGGCAAGCCGCTGCATCACTACATGGGCTGTTCGACGTTCGCGAATTTCACCGTGCTGCCGGAAATCGCGGTGGCGAAGATCCGCGAAGACGCGCCGTTCGACAAGGTCTGCTACATCGGCTGCGGCGTGACGACCGGCATCGGCGCGGTGATCAACACGGCGAAGGTCGAGCCGGGCGCGACCGCGATTGTGTTCGGGCTCGGCGGCATCGGCCTCAACGTGATCCAGGGTCTGCGGCTTGCGGGCGCCGACATGATCATCGGCGTCGATCTCAACAACGACAAGAAGGCCTGGGGCGAGCGGTTCGGCATGACGCATTTCGTCAATCCGAAGGAAATCGGCTCCGACCTCGTTCCCTATCTCGTCAACCTGACCAAGCGCGGCGCGGACCAGATTGGCGGCGCGGACTATACGTTTGATTGTACCGGTAATATCACGGTGATGCGTCAGGCGCTGGAAGCGAGCCATCGTGGTTGGGGTGTGTCGGTCATCATCGGCGTGGCGCCGGCAGGCGCGGAAATTTCGACGCGGCCGTTCCAGCTCGTGACCGGCCGGGTGTGGAAAGGCACTGCATTCGGCGGCGCCCGCGGCCGCACCGACGTGCCGAAAATCGTCGATTGGTACATGGACGGCAAGATCGAGATCGATCCGATGATCACCCACACGATGCCGCTCGCCGACATCAACAAGGGATTTGATCTGATGCACGAGGGCAAGAGCATCCGCAGCGTCGTGGTGTACTGACCTCGTTATCTCACGCCCGTGCGTATTACCAAAGAAAAACGGCCCGCGCCGATCAGCGGCTGCGGGCCGAGTTTTTCGTGTTTTCCTCCGAACGGTCTTCTTTTTGCCGGCGGTCAGTGCGTCTTCCATCTGGCGCGCGCTTCAGCGCCGGCCTGTTTGAGATGGACTTTCTGATCGACGTGATCGACCCAGGCGAGCGGGATGAAATGATGTTCCCCGCCGGCGTCCGGATCGTCTTTCGCTAGCTTGACCTGATCCGCGCCTTCCATGTGATCGACTACGCCAACACGCACGCCGTCGGAACCGATTACTTCCATGTTCTCCTTGATGGCATTCGGTGCGACCATGAACGACACCTCCTGGTTTGGCTGCAGCGAAAAAACGTCCGCCAAACCGCATGGTTCCGGTACCTGAGCAGCGGCAAATTGTTCAGGGTAACGGCAACCTTTGGTGCGACTTTATGACCGCCCGGTAGCGTCGCCGAACCCGATCAGCGCCGCTTTTGCGATCGACCCCAACGGTACTGTTGCGTGGTTCGAAATGCCCGCTGAACAAAGGAACGTTTAAGCGGACAGCGCCGCCAGAATGCGCGCCCACGAACGCGTGCCCTTGTGGAACGAGGTCAGATCGAACTTCTCGTTCGGCGAATGCACGCGGTCGTCATCGAGCGCAAAACCGACCATGATCGTGTCCATGCCAAGCACACGCTTGAAATCGCCGACGATCGGGATCGAACCACCCTCCCCGATGGGGATCGCCTTCTTGCCCCATTCGTCCTTCAACGCGCCCAGCGCTTTATTCAGTGGCGCACTATCGTATGGCAGCGAAATCGCCGGCGCACTGCCGAAATTACCAAACTCCACCGTGCAATCGACCGGCAACCGATCACGCACGAACTTCTGGAATGCAGCGCGGATTTTCTCCGGGTCCTGATCGCCGACAAGGCGGAAAGAAACCTTTGCCATCGCCTTGCCGGGGATGACGGTCTTGGCGCCCTCGCCCGTGTACCCGCCGAGAATACCGTTGATCTCCGCGGTCGGCCGGGTCGCAATCTGTTCGAGCAACAGACGATCCTTCTCTCCCGCCGCTTTCTTGAGTCCGACCGGTCCCAAAAATTCTTCGTCGGTCAGATTGAGCGAGTTGAGATCGGCCAGAATATCTGCCGGCAGGTCATGCACGCCATCGTAAAAGCCGGGAATGGTGACACGACCATTCTCGTCATGCATGGCGGCGAGAATTTTTGCGAGTACGCGGATCGGGTTCTGCGCCGCGCCGCCGAAGAGTCCGGAATGCAGGTCGCGGTCCGCGCAGGTGAGATTGATCTGCTCGTAGACAAGCCCCCGCAGCGAGGTCGTCACCATCGGCGTCGCAGGATCCCACATGCTGGTATCGCAGACGAGCGCGAGGTCCCGCTTGAGTTCAGCCGCATTGTCCTTGACGAAACCGAACAGATGCGCGGAGCCGCACTCCTCCTCGCCTTCGATCATCATTGTGATCGGCAGCGGCAACTTGCCAGTCACCTGCCTGAAGGCACGGCACGCCTCGATGAAGGTCATCACCTGACCCTTGTCGTCGCACGCGCCGCGCGCGACGATGCACTTGCGCCCATCGGGCAAGGTGGCGATGCGCGGCTCGAATGGAGGCGTCTCCCACAATTCAAGGGGATCGACGGGCTGCACGTCGTAGTGGCCATAGAAGAGAACGCTCGGCGCGCTGCCGTTCGTATCCGACGCCGTGTCGGGTGACTTGCCAACCACCACCGGATGGCCGGCCGTCGGCCGCAATTCAGCGTGAAGACCGAGCTCGGACATCTCCTTTGCGACGAATTCCGCTGCCGTGCGGCATTGCGGCGCATAGGCCGGATCGGTCGATATCGACTGGATGCGCAGGAAGTCGAACAGCCGCGCCAGACTGCCGTCCAGATTTCGATCGATCTGCGTGAGAACTGCGTCGAGTTTGTCGTTCATTGCTTCACCGCCTTAAGACGCCGCCGAGCGTGCCGCGCACGATTTCCCGGCCGATTGTCTGTCCCATGCTGCCGCCAATCGACTTGCCGACCGAGGCGGCGACCGAACCCGCCGTCCGCGTCACAACCGTGCGTGTCACGTTACGCGCGATGATCTGACCGGTTGTCAGGCGCTGGCCGCGTTTGCGGTTGGTTCCGAAAACAGTCGCGACAATGGTACCAACTTTGTCGAGCCACGTCTCCTGCACCGGCGCGTCCGGCACTGGCGCAGCCTCACCCGGCACCGGCAACGTGTGCTCCTCGACCCGCTTGCTCAAAATTTCATAGGCCGAGATCGGATCCACCGTCTGGTCATATTTCCCTTTGACCGGCGACTTCGCGATCACCGCCTTGCGTTCCTCCGGCGTGATCGGGCCAAGCCGGGCCGATGGCGGACGGATCATCGCCCGTTCGACCACAGATGGGGCGCCATTCGCTTCCAGAAACGAGACCAGCGCCTCGCCCTTCGCAAGCTCCATGATGACTTTATAAGTGTCGAGCTTCGGATTGGCCCGGAATGTCTCGGCAGCCGTCTTCACCGCCTTCTGGTCGCGCGGCGTAAAGGCCCGAAGGGCATGCTGAACCCGGTTGCCAAGCTGTGCCAGCACTTTATCCGGCACATCGAGCGGGTTCTGAGTCACGAAATAGACGCCGACGCCCTTGGAGCGGATCAGCCTTACAACCTGTTCAATCTTGTCGAGCAGGGATTTCGGTGCGTCTGTGAACAAAAGGTGTGCTTCGTCAAAGAAGAAACACAACTTCGGCTTGTCGAGGTCTCCGACTTCCGGCAGTTCCTCGAACAGCTCGGATAGCAGCCATAGCAGGAACGTCGCATAAAGCCGCGGGTTCTCCATCAGCTTGTCGGCGGCGAGGATATTGATATAGCCGCGGCCATCCCTATCCTGTTTGATGAAATCGCCGAGTTTAAGCGCTGGTTCGCCCAAGAATTTCGCCGCGCCCTGGTTTTCCAACACCAGAAGTTGCCGTTGCACGGCTCCGATGCTTGCAACCGCGACATTGCCATAACGCGTACTGATCTCCTTGGCGTGCTCGCCGATATAAGACAGAAGCTTGCGCAGATCCTTGAGATCGACCAACCCGTTGGCGTCCACCCCGGTCAGTTCAGGATCTTCGTCCGCATAGCGGAACGCGATGTTGATCAAGCCTTCCTGAACATCATTGAGATCGAGCATGCGTGAGAGGAGCAGCGGCCCGATCTCCATGACCGTTGCACGGATTGGATGGCCCTGTTCGCCGAACACGTCCCAGAACATGACTGGAAATTGATCCGGCTCATAGTCCAATCCCATGTCCTTGGCACGCTTGACAAATGCTTCCTTCGCTTCACCCGGGGCTGCGATGCCGGAAAGATCACCTTTGATGTCGGCTGCGAAAACCGAAACCCCCGCGCGCGACAGACCTTCCGCCAATATTTGCAGGGTCACTGTCTTGCCGGTACCGGTCGCTCCGGCCACAAGGCCGTGCCGATTGGCCATCGGCAACAAAAGATATTCAGGCTTCTTGCTTTTCCCGACAAAAATCTTGCCATCCTGATCGAGTTTGAGGTCCATGTTCATTGTGTCGTCCACCATTCGCGCGGGAAACGAACCGAAACGCAGGCATCCGCAGCTTTTGCCCGCGATTGGCGCTTGTCGCGCTGCGAAGCAACCTGATTTGAAGTCTATCGCGTTCGACAGGGCTGCGCCAAGGCTCGTGCAAACCTGATTGGGCGGCTGCGCACGGTCGACGCGACATTCGGGCTGCTACAACATTACGATTTTATTGACCGGTGTTGCATGGACGCACTAGTGCCGACTTCATGCGGGTCTAAAGTCGTTGGCAAGTTCGCCGCAGAGCGAAACGCGGGGGGTTGATGAGTGATTTGGTTGATCGGGTCGTAACCGACGTCGGCATCGATCGAGGTATCGCCGAAAGGGCTGTCGGCATCATTCTCGATTTCCTGTCAAAGGAAGGGCCGGCCGATAACGTCCGGTCGTTGTTGGCGCGGCTGCCTGATCATCAGACGTTGATTGCGACGGCAGAGAGCGATGGGGGCATACTTGCCGGCATGGGGGGCATCATGGGCGTCGGCGCGAAACTCATGGGTTGCGGTCTTGATGTAGGCCAAATCCAAAATGTTGTGCGTTCGCTAGCACTCTATTGCAGCGAAAAAGGCGGCCAAGCCGAACTCGAGGCCATCGCGGCCGCCATTCCCGGTCTTCGTCAGTTCATGTGAGAAATTTTGCGTGTCGCTGGGTTCCGGCGACCGCGGAGCATAAGATGAATTATCCCATTACCGAACTGGACAGGATTGCCCCCGGAGTCGGAGAACGCCTCAAGGCCAACAAAATTCGCACCACCCAGCGGCTGCTCGAAGCCGCGAAGACCCACAAAAAACGGCTTGAACTGGCAAAAGCGACCGGAGTCCCCGCCAGCGCAATCTTGCGCTGCACCACGATGTCGGACCGGCTCCGTGTCAAAGGTATCGGTCGTGAAAACGCCGAACTTCTGGAACTCGCCGGTGTTAAGACTGTTCAAGATCTGCGTTACCGCAATCCGGCCAATCTCGCGCAAGCCATGGCGAAGGCGAATTCAAGGCACAAACTGTTGCGGGTCGCACCGACCGAGAAGATGGTGGCTGGCTGGATCGAACGCGCCAAGAAATTGCCGATTCAGGTCAGCTATTAGTCGCAGGCCGGCGTAAGAAACCTATGGCGTAAGAAACCTATACTGAGCCGATCCCGCCCGCCTTTGTTCCCCTCGCTTGACAGTCTCGACCGGACCGCGCAAAGCGACGGACATGAATGCCGCCAGCCCAGTCCCGAATTCCTCGTCCGCGTTGCGCCCGCCGATGCTGAGCATGCTTGCCGCAGGCCGTACCCTGGTTATGGGCATTCTCAATGTCACGCCGGACTCGTTTTCAGACGGCGGCAAGTTCTTCGATCCCGATATTGCCATTGTGCATGCTCAGCAGATGATTGCGGATGGCGCGGACATCATCGACATCGGGGCGGAATCCACTCGCCCCTATGGCGGAATGAAACCGGTGACTCTGGAAGAGGAACTCAAGCGGCTGGAAATGGTGCTGCCGGCTGCTGTGGCCCTTGGCGTCCCGGTCTCGATCGACACTATAAAAGCACGCGTTGCCGAATGGGCCGTGCAGCAAGGCGCCGCTATCATCAACGACGTCTGGGGTCTCCAACGCGACCCGGACATGGCGGCGGTTGTTGCGAGGACGGGCGTGCCGCTCGTCGCCATGAACAACCGCGAGAAGGCGGACGCGCCAGACATTCTGGCCCACATCCACGCGTTCTTTGCACGCACGCTCGAAATCGCGGACAAGGCGGGCATCCGCCGCGATCATATCGTCCTCGATCCAGGGATTGGCTTCGGCATGACACCCGATCAGAGCCTGACAGTCATCGCCCATCTCGCCGATTTCAAAAAGTACGGTCAACCGCTTTTGCTCGGCGCGTCGCGCAAACGATTCATCGACCGGGTAATCCCCGCACCGCCGGACAAACGGCTGGGTGGCTCGCTGGCGGTCGCTTTGCTTGGAGCACAAGCCGGCGCCGCCATCCTGAGGGTCCATGACGTTGCGGAAACCGTCCAGGCCCTGGCGCTTGCGGCCGCAGTCAAGAAAGCGCGTTGAACAAGAAACATGCGGCAGACATGAGCGACACGATCTTTGTCACGGGCCTGCTCATCCACGCTCATCACGGCGTGATGGAGCACGAGAGCAAGGTGGGCCAGCGGTTCGTGATCGATCTTGAACTGTCGCTCGACCTGAGCGAAGGATCACGCTCCGACCGTCTTGCCGACACGGTTTCGTACAGCGCCATTGTCGACACTGCGACTGAAGTTTTTACGCGACGCAATTATCGGCTGATCGAGGCGGCGGGTGGCGACGTTGCCGACGCCATTCTGGCGCGCTTTCCGAAGATCAACGTCGTCAAAATCACCGTCCGAAAGCCGCACGCGCCGATTGCGGCGATTTTCGGCGATGCCGGTGTTATCCTGACGCGCCGTCGCGAAGGACACGACAGTGGCTGAGGCCTTCCTCGCGCTCGGCGGCAACGTCGGCGATGTCCGCACGACGCTCGACCGGGCGCAGGATATGCTCGTCGATAGCGTAGATACCCGATTGATCGCAGCGTCATCGCATTATCGCACGCCGCCCTGGGGCAAGGAGGATCAGCCTGAATTCGTCAATATGTGCCTTTTGATCGAAACGGCGCTATCGCCACGCGCCCTGCTCGAACGCATGCAGGCTGCCGAACGCGCTCTGGGCCGCGACCGCACCACTGAAGTCCGCTGGGGACCACGGACGATCGACATCGATCTTCTGGCGTATGACGATCTGCAGCTTGACGAGAAGGAACTCACTTTGCCGCATCCCCGCATGTTCGAGCGCGCCTTTGTGCTGGTGCCGCTCGCGGAGATTGCAGGCGAGCGTGTCATTGGCGGTACGCGTGTGCGCGACGCGCTGGAAAAGCTTGACACCAGCAAGATCAAGCTGCTGCCGCCCCACCTCACGCAACTTGTGTGATCGAGCATGTCGATTGGCGCAAAGCGCCCGGCATGACACCGCGGACAGGCTGTATTATTTAGGCACCATGCCGGACAACGACATA
>Ga0164243_10006902_pt1 | contig 17099 bp, 20 predicted proteins | sample OricompcompostOP_FD_108781 | JGI IMG/M metagenome (GOLD analysis project Ga0164243, IMG submission 108781) | Organic Plus compost microbial communities from Emeryville, California, USA - Original compost - Organic plus compost (OP) | ecosystem: Engineered > Solid waste > Mixed feedstock >... | reverse complement strand
GAGGATGACCGGGATGTCCCGCGCGGCATGGATCCGACGGCACACCTCGGCGCCGTCGATACCCGGCAGCATCCGGTCCATGACGACCAGGTCGGGAGTGCGCACTGCGATCGCGTCCAGCGCGGCGAACCCGTCCGCCGCCTCGTCCACGACGAAGCCGGCGGCATCCAGGTACGTGCGCACGACCTCACGGACCGTCTCGTCGTCCTCGACGACCAGGACCCGACGGTCGGCGAGCACGGCCATCTCGGGCGGAACCGTGGACATGTGCCCATGGTATGCGGGGCCGGATGCCGCGTCCCGCCCGGCACGGACGCTGTCCCCGGTTCGTAATCCTTGAGACCCGTGTGGAGAAAGGGAGCCGCCGTAGCGTCGAGCCATGACTGTCGATGTCGTCCTGCCGTGCCTGAACGAAGCGGCGGCACTGCCCGGCGTGCTGGGCACGCTGCCACCGGGATTTCACGCCATCGTCGTCGACAACGGGTCCACCGACGGATCGTCGCGAGTCGCGCGGGAGCACGGGGCGACGGTCGTCGCCGAGCCGCACCGTGGCTTCGGCGCCGCCGCGCACCGGGGGCTGTGCGCGGCAACCGCACCCGTGGTCGCCTTCTGCGACGCCGACGGGTCGTTCGATCTCGGCGACCTGGTGCGCGTGTGCGCGCCGGTCCAGGACGGTGTCGCCGATCTCGTGCTCGGGCGGCGGCGCGCCACCGGGCCGGCGGCCTGGCCACCGCACGCGCGTCTGGCGAACCGGCTCCTGGCGCGAAGGCTGCGCCGGCTCACCGGCGCGGCGCTGCACGATCTGGGGCCCCTGCGGGCAGCTCCGCGCGAGGCGCTCCTCGGGCTCGAGCTGCGCGACCGGCGCAGCGGCTATCCGCTCGAGATGGTGCTGCGCGCGGCCGCGGCCGGCTGGCGGATCTCGGAGACGGACGTCACGTACCGGCCGCGGGTCGGGCGTTCCAAGGTCACCGGCACCGTGCGCGGCACCGTGACCGCGGTCGCGGACATGTCACGCCTGCTGCGCGAGGCTGCGGCATGATCACGGTGATCGTGATGGCGAAGGCATGCGAGCCGGGTCGGGTGAAGACCCGGCTGACCCCTCCATACACGCCCACGCAGGCGGCGCGAATAGCGGCAGCGAGCCTGGAAGACACCCTCGCATTCGTCCGTCGACTGCCCGTTGACCAGCGGATCCTGTGCATCGACGGGTCCGCGCCGACGGCCGCGGCGTTCGAGGTGCGGCCGCAGGTCGAGGGCGGCCTGGACGAGCGGATAGCGGCGGCCCTGGACGGATGCCCCGGCCCGGCCCTCGTGCTGGGGATGGACACTCCCCAGCTGCGGCCCGCCGACGTCGCGGCGCCGCTGGCAGCCTGGGCGGCCGGACGCACGGATCTCCCCGATGCCTGGCTCGGCCCGGCGACGGACGGCGGGTACTGGGCGCTCGGCCTGACGCGGCCGGACGGCGACCTCGTCCGAGGCGTGCGGATGTCGCATCCCGACACCGGAGCCCAGCAGCGGCGGCGCCTCGAACAGGCAGGGCTCCGCGTGGCGGCCCTGCCGCAACGGTGCGATCTCGACGACGCCGCCGCTCTCGCTCTCATCCGAACGGAGCTTCCCGCCGGCAGCAATCTGGCGATGCTGCTCGCCGAGCCGCTGCCGGCGGCATCGTGACCGTCACGGTGGAGACGGAGTTCGGCGCCGGGCCCGCCGAGCCCTATGAACGCGCGCTGCGCTCCGCGACGCCGACGCTGACGCTGCGAGACGTCGCGGAGCCGGACGGCCAGACATCTCTGGACCTCGCGCGATTCCTGTCCGGGCCCAGTGCACACGAGCTGCGGATGCTGCGCACCTGCCCGGGACCCGTTCTGGACGTCGGATGCGGGCCTGGCCGGATGCTCGACGCGGCGCTCAGGTGCGGGCACGCGGCGCTCGGCGTCGACGTGTCGGAGGCATCCGTGGCCCTCGCACGAGAACGCGGACTGCCCGCGCGCCGCCGATCCGTCTTCTCCGCTCTTCCCGACGAGGGCCGCTGGGGCACGGTGCTGCTGATGGACGGGAACATCGGCATCGGCGGCGACCCGCCCCGGCTGCTCGCGCGTTGTGCCGCGCTGCTTGCGCCCGGCGGCGTCCTGCTGATCGAGACGCACCCGCACGACACGCGGGACCGGCGCTTTCACGCCGTCCTGGTCGACGCCGCCGGGGCGACGAGCCTGCCCTTCCCCTGGGCCGAGATCGGCGCGCGTGCCCTGCGCTCCGCGGCCGGCGAAGCGGGACTGGCCCTTCAGCGCGAGTGGCGAAGCGACGGTCGCGCCTTCGCCCGCTACGTGCGCGTTGCGTGATGCCGTGCGGCTCGGCGGTCGAGTCACCGCGGGATCGGAGCGCTGAGCGGCCGAGCCGGCGCAGCGTCAGCGCCGTGACCGGCGGTCGCGGCGCACGAGCGCCCATACGACGACAGCCACCGCCGCGGCCACCACGAGCAGTGCTGTCAGCAGCCGCTGGGCATAGTCGCCATGCAGGATCGTCGGATTCGCGTTCCCCTGGCCCTGCGCGATCAGCTCGGCTCCGGCGAAGATCACGAGCGCACCGGCGACCATAGCGCCCAGCTCGATCGCGGCCGTCGCGCCGCGCGGCCATGCCCGCCCCGTCCGGCGCAGCCAGTGCCGCAGCACCGCGATCACCGGCACGAGCACGCCGTCGTGCAGGGCGACGGCCCCGACCAGCCACACCGCCACGCCGAGCAGCGCGCCCAGCGACAGGGTCTGCGCAAGCGCGACCACCCCGAACCCGGCCAGTGCGGCCCCGGCGACGACGAGGGCGAGGCGTGCGACGATCACCGCGCCTCCCGGATCGTGTGCAGCCACTTGGTCTGCAGGACGCCAGGGCGCCCGGGCGCGATCACACGCGCGGGAAAGCCGTGGTCGATGTCCAGCTCATGTCCGTTGACGGCGAGCGCGACGAGAGTCAGCGGATCGCGGGCATACTCCGCCGGCATCGTGGTCACCCGATACGGCCCGCGCCGCTGCAGGCTCGCCAGCTCCACGGTGCTGCCGGCTCGGATGCCGGCAGCATCGAGCAGATCGCGAAGCGGCACCCCGGTCCACTCCGCAGTGGTGCTCCACCCCTCCACACACGCGATCGGCAGCCGGGCAGAGGCCTGGCGCAGCGCCGCCAGCTCCGCGCGAGACAGCGCGAACGTGCCGGCGGGACCGGTGACCTCCAGCCGCCAGCCGGGGTCGGACGCCGCCGCCTCGACCTGCGCCTGACGGGCGGTCCGGTTCACCGGCAGAGCCTGTGGGCCCGCGCCCATGGTGCGCGGTGCGAACGCATTCAACGGAGCGAGCGGTGCGAACGACTGCCCCGCGGTCAGGGCCACGAGACCCGCCGCGGCGGCGGCCGTGCCGGCGAGGAACCCCCGCCGTCCGAGTCCCTGCTCGCTCACTGCTGCTCCTCTCGCACGTCCTCGGCGCCGTGGCGCCAGTGCCTGAGGATCAGCGGGAGCTTCACCCCGACGTGCACGAGCACGGCCCCCGCGAAGACCCAGGCAAGACCCCAGTGTGTCTTCGTGAACGAGAACGGCCACGGGTACCACTGGAAGGTGTTCAGCATCCCCATCACCACCTGCAGCAGCCCGGTCGCGACCAGGACCGCCACCGACGCCCGTTCGAGGAGCTGCCACAGGGACGCGACGGGCGGCCACGCGAACAATCGCGGATAGACCACCCACAGCTTGGCCAGCAGCAGCGGGATGAGAGCCGTTCCTGCGGCGACATGCAGTCCCTGCGTCCACGTGTAGAGCCCCACCGGCCGGGTCGGCAGCGCCAGTCCGGGGATCGGATGCTGGAGGAGATGGCTGTACAGCCCGGTGAGGAAGCACACGGCCACGCCGAGGCCCAGCACCCGTCCGAGCACGACGGCCGTGCGGGTCGTGCGCTCGGGGGCTCCGAGCGCACGGCGCACGGCGGCGAACCGCGGCGCGAGGGCCGCTCCGACTCGTTCCACGACAGCCATGGCGCCAGTGTGCCCGGCACGGGCCGGGCTGAGCCGCGGCACCCGGTGACGAACCGGAGACATCCGGCCGTCACCGAACCGTAAGGGTTCGGCCGTCCCCGGCTTCGGAACGAGATGCCACGGTGGAGCCATGACGACAACCGCCGCGATCGCCGTTATCGGCGGCTCGGGCCTGTACACGCTGCTGGACGAGGCGCACCGGACCCGGCTCCCGACACCGTACGGCGAGCCGTCCGACGAGATCGCGATCGGCACCTTCGGAGGGCGAGAGGTGGCGTTCCTGGCCCGCCACGGCCGCGCACACTCGCTTCCCCCGCACCGGGTGAACCACCGTGCCAACCTCTGGGCCCTCGCCCGCCTCGGCGTGCGGACCGTCCTGACTACCGCCGCAGTCGGCGCGCTCGATCCCGCCCTGGAGCCCGGGGACCTCGTCGTGCCCGACCAGCTCATCGACCGCAGCGGTCGCCGCGACGACACCTTCTTCGAAGGTCCGGAGGTGCAGCACCTGGCATTCGCCGATCCGTTCAGCCCACAGGCGCGGTCGGCGCTCGCGGCCGGGCTGCGCGCGTGCGGTGAGCGGGTCCGTGATCGGGCGACGATCGCCGTGATCCCCGGTCCCCGGTTCTCGACGCGCGCCGAGTCGCGGGCGCTGCGCAGTGCCGGTGCGGACCTCATCAACATGACGCAGTATCCGGAGGCGGCCCTGGCCGCCGAGCTGAATCTGGGATACGCGAGCCTGTGCGTGGTCACCGACCGCGACGCCGCCGACGGCGTCACGGCGGACGTCGTCCTCGACCGCCTCGCGGCCGCGAGGCCCCGCTTGATCGCGGTGCTCGATGCGGCGGTGCGCGCCCTGCCCGACGAGATCCCGCCCCGTGCCCTGATCGACGCGGCAGCGGTGCACGCGGTGCTCGCGAAGGACATCGAAGCCAACCAGGGCGCGGCGGATCAGGTCACCGGCACGGCGGGGACGCCCGCCTCGGGACCCGCTCGAGCCGGCGTGGGGATGCGGTGAGCGACATCCTGCTGGTGACCGGAGGTGCCGGGTTCATCGGGGCGCGGGTCGTCGCGACGGCGCGGGCTGCGGGCCGGCGGGTACGCGTGCTCGACTCGCTGCGCGCGGACGTCCACCCCGCGCCTGCGGGACCCGGCCACGAGTGGCGTCGCAGCCCGCATGGACGCGCGGGGTGTGAGGGATCGCGTCATGCGCCGTTGCCCGAGGACGTCGAGTTCGTGCGCGGCGACGTCGGAGATCCCGAGGTGTGCGCGGCGGCGCTGCGCGGAGTGACCGCGGTCTGCCATCTCGCGGCGAAGGTCGGACTCGGCGTCGATCTCTCGGATGCGCCGGACTATGTGAGAAGCAATGTCCTGGGGACCGCCGTGCTGCTGGCGGCGATGGCCGACGCGGGGGTGGATCGGATGGTGCTGGCCTCGTCGATGGTGGTGTACGGGGAGGGCCGGTACCGAGACGGGCAGGGACCGGTCGCCGCCGCCCCCCGCCGCATCGCGGATCTGCAGCAGGGGATGTTCGAGCCGCGCTCGCCGCGCACCGGCGAGCCTCTCGTGCCGGAGCAGATCGACGAGACCGCCCCCACGGATCCCCGCAATGTCTACGCGACCACCAAGCTCGCCCAGGAGCACCTGGTCGCTTCCTGGGCACGGGAGACGGGCGGCCGCGCCGCGCTCCTGCGCTTCCACAACGTGTACGGCCCCGGCATGCCGCAGGGCACGCCGTACGCGGGGGTCGCGGCGCTCTTCCGCACCGAAGCGGAAGCGGGACGCCCGCCGCTCGTGTTCGAGGACGGCGGGCAACGCCGCGACTTCGTCCATGTCGACGATGTCGCGGCGGCGAACCTCGCGGCGCTGGACTGGACCGCCGGCCAGGACGCGGGGGTGACCAGGGCCTTCAACGTCGCAACCGGCCAGCCTCGCACGGTCGGCGAGCTGGCCGCGGCGCTGGCGGCAGCCCGCCGAGCACCCGCCCCCATCGTGACCGGGCGCTTCCGCCCGGGCGACGTCCGGCACATCACCGCCTCAGGCGAGCGGATCCGCGCCGAGCTGAGCTGGCGCCCTCAGGTCGCGTTCGCGGACGGTGTCCGAGACTTCGCGACGGCTCCGATGCGACCTCCCGCGGCGGCCGGTCCGGAGCGGGTGCGGTGAGCGCCGCGCCCGCCGCTCAGAGCGCCCGGCGGCAGCCCACACGATCCGGACCCCGCTGGGGGCGACTGGTCGCGAGCGGCGTCGGGGTGTGCGTGCTCGTCATGCTGATCGCGATGCTGGTCCCGCTGTGGACCGGCTGGCAGGTGCATGCGCAAGGGCTCGCCCCGCTGCATGCCCGCGGCGACCTGCGGCTCGGACCGGGAACGCCGGCGGCCTTCCTCCTCGCCGTCGCCGCTGTCGCCGTCGCGCCTCGGATCGCGAACTGGCCCTGGAGACGGCTGCTCGCCGCCGTGTTCGGCTTCGGGGTGGCCTGGATGGTGAGCCTTGCCGCCGTCGACGGAATCTCCGGCTTGGGGGCGGTCCTGGAGCGACGCGGCGAATACCTCGTGCCGGCGCGGGGAATCCGTGATGTCGGCGTGCTGCTGCGCGAGTACATCTCGCGCATCCCGCTGCACAGCGATGAAGCCTGGCCGACGCATCTGGCGGGGCATCCCCCGGGCGCGGTGCTGTTCTTCGTGCTGCTGGTGAGGCTCGGCCTGGGCAGCGCGCTGGCGGCCGGACTCGTCGTGATCGCCGTGGCGGCCACCACTGCGGTCGCCATGATGATCGCGGTGCGCCGGCTCGCGTCGGAGCGGCTCGCGCGCCGGGCGGCGCCGTTCCTGGCCGCGGGGCCGGCCGCGATCTGGATGGCCGTGTCGGCGGATGCCGTCTTCGCGGCGATCGCCGCATGGGGTGCCTGCGCGTTGGCGGTAGCTGCGACGTGCCGGCGCAGCGCTGCGCGGATCGCATGGGGAGCGGCATCGGGTCTGCTCTTCGGATGGTGCGTCATGAGCTCGTACGGGCTGCCGCTGCTGGGCGTGCTCGCCGTCACGATCCTCTGGCTGGCCCGCTCGGCCCTGCCTTTGGTCGGGGCGATCCCGGCCGCACTCGCCGTGGTAGGAGCGTTCGCCGTCCTGGGGTTCCCCTGGTGGGAGGCGTATCCGGTGCTCCAGCAGCGGTACTGGGACGGCATCGCGAGCGCGCGGCCGGGTGCGTATTGGACGTGGGGGGACCTCGCCGCGCTCTCTTTCAGCGCCGGTCCCTGGGCTGGTGCGGCGGTCGCCGCCGCCGGCGTCGAGCTCGCCGGTGCGGCTCGGCGACGCCGTGTCGCGGCATCCTCCTTCTCGCCGATGCGGGCGACAGCCGGGACCTCTGCCCGGGTCGCGGTGGCCGCACTGACCGCGGCAGGGATGCTCATGGTTCTGGCGGCCGACGTGTCGCAGATGAGCAGGGCCGAGGTGGAGCGGATCTGGCTGCCGTTCGTGCCGTGGCTGCTGGTGTCGTCCGCGTTGCTCCCTGCGCGCTGGCGCCGTGTCGGGCTGGCAGGTCAGCTGGCTTTCGCGCTTGCGGTGCAGCACCTTCTCTGGAGCCAATGGTGACTCCATGCGGCAGGTGGCTCGGCGCGAGACCCGTCGTCCAAGCATGAGGGATGTCGCCCGAGCATGAGGGTTGGAGTGCCCGTCGCCTCATGCCGATCACCGGGTCACGCGGCGGTCCGCGCAGACCGTTCCGACCGGAGACCAAGAGGCACGGCCTCGCGGTCAGGGCCGGACGATGCATCGGAAGCCGATGTGCGACATGCCCGACGCGACCGGCTGAGGATGACGGGCGGCGGGCCGATAGCGCTGGCAGTAGTTCTCCGCGCACAGGTGCGATCCGCCTTTCAGCACGCGGCGCGGGGTCCGCGCCCCCTCCGGAAGCGACGGATCCTCGCTTCCGGCCGCATCGAGCACACGGGGAGCTGATGCCGGCCCGCAGCAGGTCCTTCCCGTCGTCTCCCCGTGATCGTCGCGATAGAAGTCCGATGTCCACTCCCAGACGTTGCCCGCCATGTCGTACAAGCCGTATCCGTTGGGCGGGAAGGAGCGCACCGGCATCGTCCGGCGCTGGCCCGGCGGCTTGAGGTTCTGCCAGGGGAACTCTCCGATCCAGTAGTTGGCCATCGGCCGCCCGAGCGGGGCGAGCTCATTCCCCCAGACGTACGTGGCCCCCGCGAGTCCTCCCCTCGCGGCGAACTCCCACTCCGCCTCGGACGGCAGCTCCTTCCCGGCCCAGGACGCATATGCCGTGACGTCCTCCCAGCACACGTGCGTCACCGGATGCAGCTGCCGGCCATCGACGGTCGAATCCGGGCCCTCGGGGTGCGCCCAGTTCGCACCGGGGACGTATCGCCACCAGTCTTGCCATCGAGTGAGATCGACGGGTCCGCGCGGCGGGGTGAAGACGAGCGAGCCCGGAACGAGCGCGGACGCGCGGATCCCCGGATAGAGTGCGGGATCGAGCGGCCGCTCTGCGACCGTGACGTAGCCCGTCTCCTTGACGAAGCGGCGGAACTGGGCCACCGTGACCGTGTTCGCGTCCATCCAGAACCCGCCGACGGTGACCTCGTGCACCGGCCCCTCCTCGGGGCAACCCTCGAAATCGGAACCCATGCGGAAAGCGCCCCCGGGAACCCAGACCATGCCCTTCCTCGCCTCGGAGCCGTGGGGCCCCGCAGCGAGGCTGCGAAGCCCCAGACTGCTCAGAGGGATCGCCGGCGTCGTCATGGGAGGACGAGCGAGGTGTCGTAGACATCCTCGGGCCTGATGGCGCCCTGTTTGAGGAAGCCGAGCGCGACCGCGGAGTCGATCACACCCTGGATGCCGTCCGGGTCGGCCTGGCCGCCGGCCAGGTAGTAGCCGCTGCTGATGAGACGCTCGTAGATGTATTCCCCGAGTTCGTCCGCCACGTCGGCGTCGAGCTTGCCGACCTTTTTGATGGTGGCGATGACCTCATCCTTGTTGGCGGGGTCGAGCATGTAGTCCAGCGCCTTCTGCTCCGCAGCGAACACCTTCTTCACGACCTCCGGGTGCTCCTTCGCGTAGGCATCCGTGGTCGACACCCCGTTGCCGTAGTACTTCTCCGGCGGCAGGTGCTCGACGAGGTCGTCCAGCTCGACGAAGCCCGCCTTCTCCGCCTGGAAGTCGTACGGCGCCGTCAGGATCGTCGCATCCACCGTCCCGGACGTGAGTGCGGCGAAGCGATCCGTGGACGATCCCGCATAGGTCACCGTGACGTCGTCCGGGAAGTCGAGGCCGCCGCGGTCCGCCATCAGTTTCGTGAAGTAGAACGTGTTGTCCTGCTGAGAGGCCACCATGACGGTCTTCCCCTTGAGGTCCGCCCAGCTGGAGATGCCCTTTTTCGCGTACACCTTGTTCGGCAGGACCGACGCCGAGGTGAAGAAGCGGACTTTGATCGGTCCGCCTGCCGCGACGGTGCGGATGACATCGCTGGTCGAGCACTCGCCGAGGTCCAGGGCACCGGCAAGCAGCTGTTGGCAGACCTTGCCCGACTGGCCTGTCACGACGGTCTCGAGCTTGATGCCCTCCTCCGCGAAAAAGCCCTTCGCCTCTCCGATGATGGTGGGCAGGGAGGCGACGGACTGGGACGTGACGCCGTATTTCACCGTGATGGTGCCGTCGTCATTCGCCTGCGCGCCGCCACCGCCGCTGCAGCCGGTCAGGCCGGCGATCACCAGGACGGCGCCGGCGCAGACGCCGGCGATGCCGCGGGCGTATCGCCCGCCGTGTACGTCGACTCTTCTCATCGACTGCTCCTCTTTTGTGTCGGGCCCTCGGATGCCGAAGGCGGGAAAGGAAGGATCGGGGCAACGGCGCCGGCCTCCTGAGAACCTCCGGTGGTCCCGGGCGCGTGGCCATGTCCACGGTTGGGCGGGGCCGAGTTCTCGAGGTGCTCCGTGTCGTAGGTGACGGCGTAGCGGTCGCCGCGCACCCAGGCGTATCCGAGTTCCATGAGACGTCCGTCCGCCGCGAACATCGAGCGCTCTATGTGCAGCGCAGGGGTGCCGGGAGGCACCCGGAGCAGGCGCGCGCTCACGGCGTCGCACGCTCGTGCCTCCACGGTCCTTCGGGTGCGCGCCACCGCGGCCCCCGCGATCCCGTGTATGACGTCGTAGATGGACTCTCCCGGTGCAGGTGGATTGTCCACGAGGACCGCGAATCTCCTGGCCGGAAGATGCGAGCGCCAGACCGTCTGCGGCGATCCGGCGACGAGCGTGACACGCTCCCAGAAGAGGAAGAACTCCTCCTCCGGCCCGAATCGGGCACGCAGATACGGCGTCGTCGGCACGATCTCCAGATCCACGTTCACGTTCTCGATGCGGGAGGTCAACTCGGGCAGAGCAGCGGCGAAGCCTGCTTCCGCGTCGTACTCCCTGACATGGCGTTGCACGATGAGCGTCGTGCCGATGCCTTTGCTGCGACGCAGCACTCCTTCGTCGACCAGCAGCGTCAGTGCCTCGCGCATCGTGTTGCGGGAGACGTGATACTCACGAGCGAGCTCCTCCTCGGAGGCAAGGCGGAACTGCGGCTGCTCGGACACGATCTGCGAGCGGAGCAGATCCCTGATGCGGGTCGCACGCTCCTGCCGGGATCGGGGCGAATCGGTCGAGCGGCTCATCGGCTTGCCATCGGCTTCCAGGTCGCGCGCGCTCCCACCGTCTCCTTCGCGAGGAGCAGGAAGATCATCGCCATGGTCAGGGCGAGCGCGGCGGTCACCCAGGCCGCCAGCCCATTGCCGCTCAGATCCACCAGCCCGCCGATCACGATGGGCCCGATGAGACCCCCGAAGTCCCCGAAGGTGCGGTAGACGCCTACGCCCATGCCGCGCATCATCGGCGGCACCACGTCCGCCAGGTATGCAGCCGGGGTCGAGCCGGAGAACCCGTTGGCGAGACCGACGACGACGAACGCCGCGAAGAACAGCAGCCAGTGATGCGAGAAGGCGAAGAGCGCATATCCGGTGGCCGTGGCCACGAGCGAGATCACGATGGGGACCTTGCGGGTCTTGTCGGATATGCGGCCGACGATGCGCACTTGCAGGAGGTTCACCACGGTCATCGCGCTGAGGGCGATCCCCAGCGTCATCGCTGAGACGCCTGCCCAGGAGTAGGCGACCAGCGGAACCAGGGTCTGCATCCCGCCGAAGCGGAGGAAGAAGACGCTGAAGCCGACCAGCGCGGCGGAGTCGAAGCTGGGGTCTCGGAACAGGTCTATCGGCTTCGCGCTTCCCCGCTCCCCCGTCCGCGTGGCCTTCGCCGCCTGCCCGGGAAGCCGCACCAGAGCGACGATCGTCATGGCCAGGCAGATGCCGGCAGCGATGAAGTAGGCCCCCCGCGGCCCCCAGAGGGTCGCCGTGATGCCGCCGAGAGCTGGGCCGAGCGCTCCGCCGGCGAGTTGGAACGCCTGCAGCGTGGCCATCGAACGGCCGCGGCTCTCCACCTCGGTCATGTCAGCGAGGAGGGACTGTCCTACCGTGATGACGACGCCGCCGAAGAGGCCGAGCACGGCCCGCAGCACGAAGAGCATCTCCAGGTTCTGCGCGCCCGCCGTGACGGCGAGGACGACAGCCACCCCTGTGGTCGCGGTGATGATGATGACCCGGCGGTTGCCCCGGTCCGCGATGATGCCCGCAGGGATGTTGACGAGCAGCCGGGAGATGCTGAAGGCCGCCACCACGATTCCGAGCTGGAAGGCGGAGGCGCCGAACTCCTCCGCGTAGACCGGGAGGACGGGGATGATCAGGCCCCACGACGCCTGGGTGAGAGCGACGAGCCCGCAGACGATGATCAAGGCGGCTCGGGGGGAGGCGGTCGAGCGGCCGCTCATGCTTCGAGCCTTGCCGACTCTCTCACCTGCGACTCGATCTCGCCCCAGATGTGATCCACATACGAGGTGAACCTGGGGTCGTGCTTCACGTCGAGCGTCCGGGGCCGGGGAAGATCGATGTCGAGCGTCGTCGCGATCCGGCCAGGGCGCGCCCTCATCACGACCACGGTGTCGGCGAGGAAGACCGCCTCATCGATCTGATGGGTGATGAAGAGAACCGTGGAGCCGGCCCTCGCCCAGATCTCCAGCAGCTCCTCCTGCATCACCTCGCGCGTCTGGGCGTCGAGGGCGGAGAAGGGCTCGTCCATCAGCAGCACCTTGGGTTCGAGCGCGAGCGAGCGGGCGATGTTCACGCGTTGCCGCATGCCGCCGGACAACTGATGCGGGTGCGCATCCCCGAAGCCCGAGAGGCCGACGAGATCGATCATCTCATCGGCCTTCGCCATGGCCGCCCGCTTGGCGACGCCGCGGGAGAGCAGGCCGAAGCCGACGTTCTCGCGCACGGTCTTCCAGGGCAGGAGCCGGTCGTTCTGGAAGACGAAGCCCATCTCCGCGTTCGGACCGACGACTCTGCTGTCTCCGACGACGACGACGCCGTCATCCGCCCGGATCAGGCCTGACAGGATCTTGAAGAGGGTGCTCTTTCCGCAGCCGGAGGGCCCGACCAGTGCGACCACCTGCCCCGGTAGGACGGTGACGTCGATGTTCTGGAGCACCTGCAGAGGCTCCGCCTGTCTGCGGGCGAAGGCGTGCGAGACCCCTTCGATCGTGAGTACGGGGCGCTCCCGCACGGAAGTCGTGGTTGCGGTCATGACAGTCCTCGGCTGTTCGTGGATGGGGGGAAGGGCGACCAGGGTCAGGCCTGTCGCCAGGGGGCGAGCTTGTTCTCGATGGCCTGGGCGATCGCGGTGAGCACGACGCCCGCCACCGCGAGCACGATGACGCAGACGAACAGGCCAGACATGTCGAAGGCGAGCTGGGCCTCCTGGATTCGCAGGCCGAGTCCCGCCTGGGCGCCGAAGAGCTCGGCGACGACGACCCCGATGATGCACTTGCCGATCGCGAGACGGATGCCGGTGAGGATGAACGGGAAGGCGGAACGGATGTAGACCTTGGCGAACAGTCCGAAGCCCTTGAGCCCCATGATCCGCGCCATCTCGACGAGATCGGGCGGAGTCTCGCGGACGCCGGTCTCCGTGTTCACGATGACGGCGAACACGCCGACCAGTGCGATCACGATGATCTTCCCGACCGGGTCGAGTCCGAACCAGAGGATGAACAGCGGGGACAGCGCGATCGTGGGCGTCGCGTAGAGGGCCGAGATCCAGGGCTGAAGCACCGCTTTGATCCCCGGCGACAGCGCGATCATCAGCCCGACGGGGATGCCGATGACGATCGACAGGAGCATCCCGCCCCCGAACTCCTGGCCGCTGACGCTGATGTCGTGCATCAGGTCCTCATTGGCGAACATCGTGCCGATGCGCTGCACGATGTCGATGGGACCGACCAGGAAGAGCTTGTTGTCCACGATGAAGCGCGAGACGAGCTCCCACACGGTGAGTCCGAGTACGACGGAGGCGACGGAGATCCAGCCCAGTCCTTGGATCGCGAACCGGCGCTTTCGCACGCCCTGCCTCGGCCGCGGACTCGGCTTCTGCTGCTTCTCGGTCGCGGCGACGCGGGCCGGGATCCCGACCGGGGTCGCCTCGATGGTGGCGTTCGTCATGTGATTACTCCCGTGTGGTCGCTCGTACGGATGTCGAGGTCAGGCGAGGCGGGTGAAAAGGCCCGGGTCGTAGTCGGGGCGCATGTCGCTGCGGAACTCCCACAGCACCTTGTCGGGCGGGTACGCGCCATCCCACACCCCATCGAGCCAGGTGAGGATCGAGAGGAATGCCTCATTCGACTCCCGGTGCCGGTATCGGCCCGGCATCGTGTCATTCAGCCAGCCATGCGGCATGTCCCGCCAGATCCGGAAGCTGTAGCTCTTCCGATGCTTCTCGAGGCTGTCACGCAGCCGCAGCACGTCCGGCACGCTGCATACCCAGTCGGCTTCGGCCCACACACCGAGGAACGGCGCCGTGCAGGCCTCGATCATGTCCTCGTACGGCACGGGACGCATGTCCTGCGGGGCCGTCCATTCGCGCTCCTGGCACCCGCCGTACATGATGACGTTGGCGGTGATGTCCGGATTCACGGAGTTCGCGAGGATGGGGTACGCGCCCGAGGCGCAGATGCCGACGACGGCGACCCTCTCCGGGTCGCCCCCGTTCTCTTTCGCGTAGTCGATCGATGCCGTGATATGCCGCTGGATCGTCGTGTCCGGCGCATCCGCACTGACATCTCCGCGTGCCAGGGCATCCTTGTCCCCGTCCCAGTCGGAATACAGGTCGGGGGCGATGCCGAGGTAGCCAGCGCTCGCGAACTGCTGCGTCAGGTCGCACGTGTGCTTGACGAGGCCGTACCGTTCGTGGCACAGGACGATGATGGGCTTGAGGGCGTCGCCGGGCGCGATCGAGACGAAGGCGTCCGTCTCCTCGGCGATCGACCTCATCCCGCCCGGTGCCAGTGCGGACGTGTCCATCTCAGACCGCCGCCCCGGCGAGCTCCCGGCTTTCGACCCGGTAGCCGTCCACCCACTCCAGGACCTCGTCGAGGGGCAGCACGTCGGCGTACTTCTCGTGCATGTCGAAGAGGTTGATCGCGCGGCTGGCCTCGTGACGGTCGTACGTGCACTCCTCGGCCACGATGACGCGGTACCGGTAGGACGCGGCCTCCACGACACTCGCGCGCACGCAGCCGGAGGCGCTCTCGCCGCACACGATCAGCGTGTCCACGCCCAGCCAGTTCAGGAGCGCGACGAGCGGTGTGCCCCAGAACGCGCTCGGAGCCGTCTTCTGCAGGACGACCTCGGTGGGCAGCGGTGCGGCATCCGGCATGATCTGCGATCGGACCGTGTCAGCGGGCTTCGAGGGGACCAGCATCCCGCGGTTGTCGCCGGCATGGACCATCTGAGACCAGCCCATCATGTTGTTGCCGTGCATGGCGGTGATGTGGATCACGGGGATCTCCGCAGCGCGGGCGTGCTCGAGAAGTGTCTTGACGTGGGCGAGAGCCGTCCAGGCGTCGTCTCCCATGGCGGAGGGGTTGATTTGATCGCCTCGAGCAGAGGGACCCCGGGCTCGCTGAACACGCCCTGGTAGTTGTCGATCATCAGCAGTGCGGGTTTCGAGCCCCAGCCGACCGGCTTGCGCTTGTTGGCGATCGCGACGTGCTCCTTGTCGCGGTCGGTCAGGAATGAATCCCATACTCGGGTCATGGCCAGGCTCCTCGATGTCGATCGCAGTGGTTACGACCATCAGATTGCCGGGAGCTTGTGTCACGACTATTTCGCCGTCGCTACGGATTGTTTCGCCACCCATCACGCCCTGTTCGCATGAAGAAGTCGGGCGATCCGCCGGTTATCGTCCCGCGGCGGCAGTCGCTCTGCCACCTGGGACACGAACCGCGCCCCGCCCGGAGGGCACCGTCCCCGGCCCTGTCCCGGGCCGCCGCACCCACTCAATAGACTTATGCGGTGAACAAGCCCCGCCTCTATTCCGGAATGCAGCCTTCGGCCGACTCGCTCCAGGCCGGCAACTACATCGGGGCGCTTCTGCAGTGGCGGGACCTGCAGGAGACCTATGACGCGTTCTTCTCGGTCGTCGACCTGCACGCGCTCACCCAGCCGAACGACGCCGCCGAGCTGCGAGCGAAGACCCGGCGCACCGCGGCGCAGTACATCGCTGCGGGCATCGAGCCGTCCCGCTCGACTCTGTACGTGCAGTCGCATGTGCCGGCCCATGCCGAGCTGGCCTGGGTGCTCTCGACGATCACCGGGTTCGGCGAAGCCGGCCGGATGACGCAGTTCAAGGACAAGTCGCAGCGCTACGGACAGGAGGCCACGACGGTCGGCCTGTTCACGTACCCGGTGCTGATGGCCGCCGACATCCTGCTGTACCAGACCGACATCGTTCCCGTGGGCGAGGATCAGAAGCAGCACGTCGAGCTCACGCGCGACCTCGCCGAGCGCTTCAACAGCCGTTATGGGAAGACCTTCACGGTGCCGGTGCCGGTGATCCAGAAGGAGACGGCCCGCATCTACGACCTGCAGAACCCCACCGCGAAGATGTCGAAGTCGGCTGAATCCGACGCAGGAGTGCTGTGGCTGCTGGACGATCCGAGCAAGACCGCGAAGAAGATCATGCGGGCCGTGACCGACTCGGAAGGGTCGGTGCGGTACGACCGTGAGAACAAGCCGGGCGTGTCGAACCTGCTCGTGATCTACGCCGCGGTGACGGGCCGGGAGATCCCCTCGATCGAGGACGAGTACACCGGCCGCGGATACGGCGACTTCAAGAAGGGCCTGGCCGAGGCGGTCGTGAACGAGTTCGGTCCCGTGCGCGAACGCGCTCTGGCCCTCCTGGACGATCCGGCCGAGCTCGACCGGGTGCTCGCGGCGAACGCGCGACGGGCCGCCGAGGTGGCCGAGCGGACCCTGGCCGACGTGTACGACAGGGTGGGCCTGCTGCGCCGCGTCTGAGCCGGGCCGCCGTGCGGCATCCCACACGGTAGCCTGGCCGGATGCAGACCATCGTCCTGCGCACCGCGCGGCTCCAGCTCGCCCCGCCCACCCCGGACGACGCCGAGGCGATCACCGCGGCGGCACAGGACCCCGAGGTGCCGCGCTGGACGACACTGCCCTCTCCCTACACCCTGCGCGACGCACAGGAGTTCATCGAGCGCAGCGCAACGTGGTGGGACGACGGGACCCAGCTCAACTGGGCGATCCGTCGCGACGGCGAGTGGGTCGGCATGATCGGGCTGGCCCACCTCGAGCAAGGCGGGGCGGCGGAAATCGGGTACTGGATGGCCGCTGACGCACGCGGGCAGGGACTGCTGACCGAAGCGGCACGATCGGTCATCGACGTCGCGTTCGGCTCTCTTCGCCTCGTGCGCATCGAATGGCGCGCGGTCGTCGGCAACATCGCGTCGGCCCGCGCCGCCCGTTCTCTCGGCTTCCGCTACGAGGGGATGCTGCGCCAGGCGCTGTCGGATCCGCGCGGCCGTCACGACGGATGGATCGCCGGGCTGCTCCGCGACGACGACCGCACGCCGCAGGACTGGCCGATCCTCTGAGCCCGAGACTGCTCCCCGTGGCAGGATGGGCGCATGCCCGAGATGCCG
>Ga0164243_10006901_pt1 | contig 17099 bp, 13 predicted proteins | sample OricompcompostOP_FD_108781 | JGI IMG/M metagenome (GOLD analysis project Ga0164243, IMG submission 108781) | Organic Plus compost microbial communities from Emeryville, California, USA - Original compost - Organic plus compost (OP) | ecosystem: Engineered > Solid waste > Mixed feedstock >... | reverse complement strand
CGGAATACGTGTACAAGACCGGTGCAGCTCACGGCAAACGCGTTCAGGCCTTGGCCGGAGCCAAAAACTACACGATCGTCATGCCGGACGCGGATTTGGACCTGGCCGTCAAGGAGATCATCAGCGCGGCGTTTGGCTCTGCGGGCGAGCGCTGCATGGCGTGTGCCGTTGTCGTTGCCGTTGGCGATGTCGCGGACGAACTTGTCGCCAGACTGTCTGCTGCAGCGGATCGGATCAAGATCGGCAACGGCCTTGACGAAGGTGTGCTCCTTGGTCCGGTCATTCGGCAGTCCCACAAGGAACGGACGATTGGCTACATCGAAAGCGGCATTACCGAAGGAGCTGTGCTCGTCCGGGATGGCCGTGAAGATGCGGCGGCGAGCGGCGAAGGCTTTTTCCTCGGACCCACGATCTTTGATCAGGTGAATGGCGAGATGGCGATTGGCCGAGATGAGATTTTTGCGCCGGTCTTGTCGGTCATGCGGGCGAAGACATTGGAGGAAGCAATCGAACTCGCCAACCGCTCGGAGTTCGCGAACGGTGCTTGTCTGTTCACAAGCAGCGGCGCCAACGTGCGGACCTTCCGCGAGACCATTGACGCCGGGATGCTGGGCATTAATTTGGGCGTGCCTGCCCCGATGGCGTTCTTCCCGTTCTCCGGTTACAAGAAGTCGTTCTACGGCGACTTGCATGCGAACGGCACAGACGGGGTCGAATTTTATACGCGCAAAAAAATGGTGACCGCTCGCTGGTTGTAACCAAGCTGAAGCTAAGTGGGAGGAACGACATGGATAAATTAAGAATCGGCGTCATCGGCGCCGGGAGAATCGGCAAAATTCACGCGGACAATCTCAAACGACTGCCGCAGGCAGAGGTCATTGCGATCAGCGACTTGTATGCGGACGCCGAATTGGAGAAATGGGCAAGGGAGAGAGAGATTCCGCTCGTCACAACAAGCAGCGACGCCATTATTCATCATCCCGACATCGACGCGGTATTCATCTGCTCGTCCACCGACAGCCATGTTCCACTCATCAAGAGTGCTGCGAGAAACGGTAAGCATATTTTTTGTGAAAAGCCAATCAGCATGGATATCCGTCAGACGGAGGAGGCGCTGGAGGAAGTGCGCCGTGCCGGCGTGAAGCTGCAGGTCGGCTTCAACCGCCGCTTCGATCACAATTTTCGCCGCGTCCGCGAGCATGTCGAGTCAGGGGCCATCGGTGACGTACATCTCATTAAAATTACGTCCCGAGATCCGAGCCCACCTCCGGAAGCCTACATCGCAGTGTCCGGCGGCATTTTCATGGACATGATGATCCATGACTTCGACATGGCGCGCTATTTGTCCGGCAGCGAGGTGGTGGAGGTGTCCGCGCAAGGCGGGGTGTTAATTGATCCCGCATTTGCGGAATACGACGATGTTGATACGGCGATCGTGACGTTGCGCTTCGCCAATGGGGCGCTGGGCGTGATCGACTGCAGCCGTCAAGCGGCGTACGGTTACGATCAACGTGCAGAAGCGTTTGGATCGCTGGGTGCAGCATTTGCTGACAACGACTACGCCAATACGGTGGTGTTGAGCACATCGTCAGGCGTGCAGAGCGATAAGCCGTTGTACTTCTTCCTCGAGCGGTACAACGAGGCGTACATTTTGGAGACGCAGCAATTTATTGACTGCGTGTTAAGCGGCACACCGGTTCCAGTTGACGGTGAGGACGGGTTGCAGGCGGAACGGATCGCTCGGGCGGCGAAGCTGTCGCTTCAGGAGCGCCGGATCGTCAAGCTGTCGGAGCTGGATCTTGCTGGATCGGTCCATGCTGAACGCGAAGGGAGATGAGAGGATGTCAAATCTAATCGTTCGTCCTGAGAAGGGAGGGCCGGGCCAGCATCCGCTGCTATCGGTGACGCCGGAATCCGCCGGTTGGAGCTATGTCGGGTTTGAGGTGTACCGGCTGAAGCCTGGGGAGACCATTGAACGGAGTACAGAGGATCGGGAATACTGCTTGGTGATTATAGAAGGGAAAGCCCATGTATCAACGGCGGAGACAAGGTGGGAGTCGGTTGGCGAGCGGTTGAGCGTATTTGAGCGGATTCCCCCGTATGCGGTCTATGTGCCGGGCGGCAACCGATACGAAGTTGAAGCGGTAACCGAGTTGGAGCTGGGGGTCTGCCATGCTCCGGATCGGAAGAGCGGTCATCCGGCCCGTTTGATTGGGCCAGAGGATATGGACAGCGAAGTCCGGGGAGAAGGGGCAACGCAGCGGTATATTCATCACATTTTGCCGGAACAGCAGCCTGCGGATAGCTTGCTCGTTGTTGAGGTGTTTACGCCTGCAGGACATTGGTCCAGCTATCCCCCGCACAAGCATGACCAGGATGCCTTGCCGGATGAAGCGCTGCTGGAGGAGACGTATTATTATCGGGTGAACCCGCCACAGGGGTTTGCCGTTCAACGTGTGTACACGGATGACCGGTCGCTTGATTCAACGATGGCGATAAGAAACGGCGAGACGGTGCTCGTACCAAAGGGCTATCATCCGGTGTCTGCACCTCCCGGTTACGATGTCTATTACCTCAACGTCATGGCTGGTCCCGTCCGAACCTGGAGGATCCGCAACGATCCGGAACACGCATGGACGCTTGAATCGGCAGGAATGCGCCAGACTCAACCCGATTGAACATTTGCAAAGGCAAATGAATCGTCGGATAATAGCTCCATAGAGAGCGGTAACGCTCGGACTACTATCCGATAATAAATGAGGTTGTTTATGAAAGGGACTACGATTTACGACGTTGCCAAAGAAGCGGGCGTGTCGATTGCGACGGTCTCCAACGTGATTAACGGCAAAGGCAACGTGGGCAAGAAGAAGCGGGAAGAAATCTTTAAGGTAATGGAGCGACTTCAATACAAGCCCAGCGTCATCGCATCCGCTTTGATGGGGAAGAAGACGTATACCCTGGGGCTGCTGATCCCGGATGTGTCGAACCCGTTCTTCTCCGAAATCGCCCGGGCTGTGGAAGATATGGCTCATGAGGAAGGGTACAGCGTCATTGTATGCAGCACCGATAATAACGACGAACGCATCGAGAAATACATCAAGCTGCTGGAGCAAAAAAGCGTGGACGGCCTGCTGATCGGCACCGGCGTTGAGAACGCCAACATTATTGCGCAACTGTCCGAAAATTCCGTTCCGATCGTAATGATCGCGCGGGAGGCGTCGGATATCAATGTGCATCGTGTGCTGACGGACGACTTTAAGGGCGGTTCGCTGGCGGCGGGGCATCTTCTGCAACTTGGCCATGAGCATGTTGCTATCTTGTCGGAGAGCACGAAGTTCAGCAGCAGTAAGGAGCGTGTGAGAGGGTTCCGATTTGCGTTGTTCGAGGCCGGAAAGACGCTGGACGACGAGCGGATCGTTGCCTGCCAATCCACGATCATGGACGGCAAGCGAGCAGCGACGACGCTGCTTACGGGGCCTAATCCGCCGACAGCGATCTTCTGCTGCAACGATATGCTGGCGATCGGTGCGCTGCAGGCAGCTAGGGAATGCGGTGTCCGCGTCCCGGAGCAGCTGTCGATCATCGGCTTCGACAACACGATTTTGTCAACGGTCACGAATCCGACGCTGACCACGATCGCCCAGCCGACGGACGAAATGGCGAAGCTGGCCTTTGGCTTGCTTCTCTCTTCGCCGGACGAAGGGAGCGAGGACATCAAGCAACGCATCGTGATGGAACCCAAGCTGATCGAACGGGAATCTACGGGACCTGTGCAACACGAAGCTGCCGGCTGTTAAGGCCGGCTCGCAGCATCGTGCCGCAGGTATGCCGCTACTTTGCAACCGTATCGCAGTTCTTACCTACCAACCCTACCAACGCTTTAGTCATCCTTGTCCTAAAACTCCACATAACAAACGCATATAACCTATCCATCGTAATCATCACTCACCGTTGCATCTATCCAGATACCAGCACTACCTCCAAACACAGCTCTTACCGCCAAAAATCAGGACTCATCTTCGCAAGAAATTGAATAAAAAAACTCTTCAGATATGGGACCGATATACAACTGCAACTTCGGATTTCCAACTTTTTCATCCAAAACAATATTAAGCGCTTACAAAATGGAGGGGCGGAAATCTCGTGTCCATGGGTGATTGGCGCTATGGGAAGCCGCTGATTCTTGCGGGGGGGTGAGGCCGAGGCACTTGGAGTGCCAAATGACAGCCAGAAGGGCAGAACAGGATGCCAAATCATTAATGGAGGGGTTAATCGTGAAAAAGTCCGGAATGTTAGGGACGCTTCTTTTAACGATAGCTGTCATTTTCGCAGGATGCGACGGGAATAATGCGGCGGCGCCCGATGCAGCGAAGTCCAACAATTCATCGAAGGGCGAACAGTCGAAGCCCGTGGCAGGCGGAGTCAACACGGACAGCAAGGAAGCTCCCGAGCTCGCGAAACTCGTGGCAGAGGGCAAGCTGCCGAAGCTGGAGGAGAGACTCCCGAAGGCTGAAGACATCATGGTCGAGCCGGTCGTGGAGGAACTTGGTCAATACGGTGGAGACTGGACGATGGCCTGGACGGGGCCGGGCGATAAATGGGCTGTCGGGCAGCCGACAGAGGAGGCGTTGTTCCGCTTCAATGCGGACGGCACCGGGGTGGAGCCTAACGTAGCGAAGAGCTACGAAGTGAACGAGGACTCTACGGTGTTTACGATTCATCTGCGCGAAGGCATGAAATGGTCGGACGGCATGCCATTTACAGCCGATGATGTGTTGTTTTATTGGGAGCACATGCTGACCAAAGAAACGTTTGGCAAAAAGATCTATGACGCCTATTACTCGGTAGATCCAGTCACAGGCGAAAGAGCGCTCGCAGAAGTGAAGAAGGTCGACGACTACACCTTCACAGTGACGCACAAGTATCCGAATGTACAGTTCCTTGAGCGGGTTGCGATTGATAATAAGTGGTTTTTTGCACCGGCGCACTTCCACAAGACGATCCTTCCAGAGTTTGTTGGCGAGGCGAAAACAGCCGAAATCGCCAGGGAGTGGGGCTATGAGGATGTGAAGGCGTTCCTCGTCGACACCGGCTACTATTACTGGCTGCATCCGCAAATTCCAACGCTGCGCCCTTGGGTTGCCGCCACGGATCCAAACAGCGACCAGTTCGTGATGGAGCGTAACCCCTATTATTGGAAAACTGACGCCGAAGGTCGTCAACTGCCTTACTTGGATCGCATTGTCGTGACCAAGATTCAAGATCCGAGCCAGATTTTGCTTGGTACGCTGGCTGGCAACTACAATCTGGCAACCTTCGGGGCTAAAGACTTTACGATTCTGAAGGAAAACGAGAAGAAGGGCGATTTCCGCGTATTGCAATGGACCCAACCCAGCTGGACGAGTGCGGGGATTCAGCTCAATCAGACGACGAAAGATCCGAAGCTGCGCGAGCTGTTCCGGGATATTCGTTTCCGCGAGGCGCTGTCGATCGGGGTGGATCGCAACGAGATCACCGAAATCGTGACGAACGGCATCGCCGACCCGGTGCAAGCGTCCGTTCCTGAAGGAGTGTTCGGATACCAAGAGGGCTGGGCGCAGAAGTGGGCGGAGTATGATCCCGAGCGCGCGAACCAGTTGCTGGATGAAATCGGCCTAAAACGCGGCAAGGATGGCTTCCGCACGTTCCCGGACGGCTCGGATCTGACCTTAACGGACATCGAATCCAGTACAAACGCCGACTCCTTCTTGGAACTTTTGAAGAAGTATTTTGAGGATATGGGACTCAAGTTCAATGTGAAGGTTGTCGAATCCGGTGCATATAACGATCTGAAATATGCCAACGAGGTCCCGATAAACACGGAAGCGATTTCTGTCGTGAACATCTCGTTCCGCCCAGATACGCTTGTGCCGCTGCGTGTGATCACACCGTGGTTTGGTCATTACGGTCTGTATACGGAGTCCGGCGGCAAAGAGGGCTTTAAGCCGGAAGGGGATGTCGCCAAAATTTTGGATCTTTGGGCACAGCTCAAGGCTAGCAATTCCAAGGATGACATCAATCGCATTGCGAATGAAATCTACAAGGTTCATATGGATAATCAGTGGGTCATCGGTTACGCCGGACCAACGCCAGCGCTGGTTGTCGCCAGCAACAAGATGCGAAATGTTCCGGAGAAAGCAGTGTGGGCCGACGAATTCCGTTCCTTAGGACACGGGCATCCGGCGCAGTTTTTCCTGAAGCAGTAACTCGGTAGGGAGTCGGCGGCGGGGAATGAAGGACTCCCCGTGCCGTTCTTCCATCCTGAAGGCACGCGTTAATCGCATTGGAGGGGACTGATGACAGATGCTTCAATATATACTCAAGCGGATTGTATTGGCCATTCCGGTCGTGATCCTGATTTCGTTCATCGTCTTCTATATTATTCAGCTTCCTCCCGGAGACTACGTGTCTACTTATGCGGCGCAAATGGCAGCCGCGGGCGACAACATGACGGCGGAGGAAATGGAGGAGATGAGGGAAAATCTGGGGCTTAGCGGACCCGTATACGAGCAGTATGCGGTCTGGATCAAAAAAATCGTGCTGCACGGTGATTTTGGCTTTTCCTTTAGCTACAACAAACCGGTGTTAGACGTGATTAAGCAGTATATGGGGCTGACGTTGGTGGTCTCGTTTGTTACGTTGTTTTTTCACTATATCGTTGCGATTCCGATTGGCATTTATACCGCGGTTAAACAGTATTCCGCCGGGGACTATTTCTTCTCAGGTCTCAGTTTTATCGGCATGGCGACTCCCAACTTCCTGCTGGCTATCATTCTGATGTTCTTCTCGTACAAATGGTTTGGGGACCCGCTGCTTGGACTGTTCTCGCCCGAGTACGTCAATGCGCCGTGGTCGATGGACAAAGTGGTGGATTTGATGAAGCATTTGATCATCCCTGTGATCGTCATCGGGATTGCGCATACCGCGGATTTGATCCGCGTCATGAGAGGCCAGATGCTCGATGAGCTGAACAAGCCGAGCATCGTCACCGCCCGCGCCAAGGGCGTATCCAATCTGAAAATCCTGTTCAAATACCCGACGCGCTCTGCCTTGAACCCAATCGTAAGCACGCTGGGCTGGTCATTGTCCTCGATTTTTACCGGTTCGACCATTACCGCGATCGTACTGAACCTGCCGATCCAGGGACCGGTCATGTACAAAGCGCTGCTGAGCCAAGATATGTACCTGGCCGGGACATGGCTGTTGTTTATGGCGCTGCTCACCGTGTTGGGGACGTTGATCTCGGATATTTTGCTGGCTTGGCTTGATCCGAAAATCCGTACAGAGTTCAGAGGTAATTGACTATGAACCCATCGACGATATTTAAGAAAAAAACTCCGACAAACAACAAAGTATCGAGGCCGGCGAAGCGGAAAAACAACATTGATCTGAACTACAGCTCGCAATGGAAGCTGATGTATCTGCGGTTTAAGAAGCACAAGCTGGCCCGGATCAGCCTGGTCATTCTCGGAGTTCTGTATCTTGTCGCGTTGTTCGCTCAATTTATTGCACCTTACAGTCTGCAAAGCTATGACAGTAAATACGTCAATGCGCCGCCGACGTTGCTGCGTTTCGTTGACGCCGAGGGTAAGTTCCATCTACGCCCGTTTGTCTATGAATTAAAGTCTGATCGGGACCCGGAGACGATGCGCAAAATCTTCGTGAACAACGAGGAGAAGACCTATCCGCTGCAGCTGTTCGTCAAAGGGGAAGAATACAAGTTTCTTGGATTGTTCCGTACCGACATTCACCTGCTGGGGGTGGAACAGCCGGGCCGGATCTTCCTGCTAGGCACGGATGGGATGGGGAGGGATTTATTTTCCCGTATCGTCCTGGGCAGTCAAATCTCGCTGTCGATCCCGCTGGTCGGGGTGGGGATCAGCTTCGTGATCGGCCTCATCCTGGGCGGCATCTCCGGTTACTTCGGCGGCTGGATTGATTCGCTAATCCAACGGATCATCGAGATTATCCGCTCATTCCCGACGCTTCCGCTGTGGATGGCGTTATCGGCGGCGATTCCGCCGCGCATTCCGGTGGTGACGATGTATTTTTACATCGTAATTATCTTTGCGTTGATCGGCTGGACCGATCTGGCACGCGTTGTCCGGGGCAAGTTCATCTCGCTGAAAAATGAAGATTACGTCATCGCCGCCAAAATTGCCGGAGTCAGCGACGCCAAAATCATTATCAAGCATTTGCTGCCCGGATTTATCAGCTATCTCGTTGTGGCGACGACGCTGGCGATTCCCGGCATGATTCTCTCCGAGACGGCCATGAGCTTCCTTGGGCTGGGTATCCGCTCTCCGGCGACTAGCTGGGGCGTATTGCTGCAGGAAGCCCAGCAGATTGAGAACGTCGCTTTGTATCCGTGGAAGTTGTTCCCGCTGGGGATCGTGATTCTTACCGTGCTGACTTACAACTTCCTAGGTGACGGGATGCGGGATGCCGCCGATCCGTACAAGAAATGATCTGACGATACTATGAAGCGAGCGAGGTGACCGTATGACAACACAAACCTTAGTCGAGCAGCCGCTGCTCTCGGTACGAAACTTGAAGATCCGCATCCAGATGGACAACGGCGTCATGCATGCTGTTGACGGGGTTGATTTTGATATCTATAAAGGGAAGACCTTAGGGCTCGTAGGTGAGTCCGGCTGCGGAAAAAGTCTTACCAGCCGCTCGCTCATCAACCTGAATCCGAAGGAATGCGAGACGACGGGCTCGATTGTCTACCGTCCAACCGACACCAAGGAGGGGAAGGAGGTTGACATCCTCTCCCTTGAACCCAATGGCAAGGCTATCCGCTCCATTCGCGGCCGCCGCATCTCCATGATCTTTCAAGAGCCGATGACGGCCTTCTCTCCGATGTATACGATCGGTAATCAGATTGTGGAAGCGATTCGGATACACCGGACGAAGGATAAGAAGGAAGCCAAAAAAATCGCGCTCGAAATGCTATCCAAGGTCGGTATTTCGGACGAGGAGAAGCGGTTCGATCAATATCCGCACGAGTTTTCGGGAGGCATGCGGCAGCGCGCGATGATCTCGATGGCGCTGTCGTGCAACCCCGAGCTCTTGATCGCCGACGAGCCAACGACAGCGCTGGATGTGACGATTCAGGCGCAGGTGCTTGAACTGATGCGGGCGCTTCAGCAGGAATTTGGCATGTCGATCTTGCTCGTCACGCACGACCTTGGCATCATCGCTCAAATGTGTGACGAGGTCGCGGTGATGTACCTTGGCAAGATCGTCGAGCAGGCGCCGGTGAAGGAATTGTTCCGCAATCCCAAGCATCCGTACACCAAAGGCTTAATGCGATCGATGCCGCGGCTTGGGGGCGGCAAGGAGAAGCGCCTCGAGTCCATCGAAGGCTCGGTGCCGATGGCGATCGACATGCCGCCGATGTGCGGCTTCTATGAACGCTGCAAGGACCGCATCGAAGGGGTCTGTAATGCGGCCGCCGTGCCGATGACCTCGATCTCCGAAGGGCATTCGGTCAGATGCTTCCTGTATTCGGAACCGCAAGGAGGCGAAACGCCATGACCAACGCGCTGCTTGACGTCGTCGGGTTAAACAAAGAATTTCAGGTTAAGCCGAAGTCAGCGAAGATCTTCGCGAAGCCAACAAAGGTCCAAGTCCTGAATGACATCTCGTTTGAGATGTACGAAGGGGAGACGCTAAGTATCGTCGGGGAATCAGGTTGCGGTAAAACGACGCTAGGTCGTTGTCTGGTCCGAGGGATTCCCGCTACCTCCGGGCAAGTCATTTACCGTACTGAGGAGGATGAACGCGTTGACTTCTTGAAGTTAAAGGGGAAGGAAGCCAAGCGGCTGCGTAGAGATATCCAGATGATTTTTCAGGATCCGTATTCCTCCCTTAGCCCGCGCATGAGCGTGTTCGATATTATTTCGGAGCCGCTCGTTGCGAACTTCAAGCTGAGTCGAGATGAAGTTGAGGAGAGAGTGAAGGATATCGCGGAAAAAGCCGGCCTCAACCCCAGTTACCTGCGCCGCTACCCGCACGCGTTCTCCGGCGGCCAACGGCAGCGGATCGCGATCGCTCGTGCACTGATTATGAAGCCGCGGCTCATTGTCTGCGATGAGGCGGTGTCCGCGCTGGACGTGTCCATCCAAGCGCAGATCATTAATCTGCTTAAGGATCTGCAGGAACAGTTCAAGATTACGTACTTATTTATCTCGCACGACTTGTCCATTGTGCAGAACATATCAGATCGTGTGGCCGTCATGCACTTGGGACGTATTGTGGAGTTGGCGCCAACCAAGGAGCTGTTCGAGGCTCCCAAGCATCCATATACGGAAGCCTTGATGTCGGCCGTGCCGCAGCCTGATCCGGAAGCGAACCATAGCCGGATCATTTTGGAAGGAGAGGTGCCAAATCCGGCCCATCCGCCAAGCGGCTGCCATTTCCATCCGCGTTGTGCTTACCGGACCGAGAAGTGTATGCAGCAATCGCCGGAACTGCGAGAGATTAACAGCGGCCATTCTGTGGCCTGCCACTATGCAGAACAATTAAACTTAAGAGGTGTAACGATATGATTGTTGAACATGCCCCAGCAAATCCGAATCCGAGAAAGCTCATTATTTTCCTGGATTGCGGGGATACGATTATTGACGAAAGCTCGGAGACTCGAGACGAGGAGGGCATCGTACTGGACGGCCGGGTCATTCCCGGCGCGGACGTGATGGTCAAGACATTGGCGGAGCGGGGATTTCGGCTGGCTATCGTCGCCGACGGCGCCGCGCAGTCCTTCAAAAACCTGCTGACCCGAAACGGGATCTATGAATGCTTCGAGACGCTGATCTATTCCGAGAACATCCGGGCCACGAAACCCAGCCCAAGGATGTTCAAGGCCGCGATGGGCGCCATGGAGTTGGAGGAAGCCGATATCCCCCGAATCATTATGGTCGGCAACAACCTCAGCCGCGACGTGAAAGGAGCGAACGCACTCGGCATTACGAGCGTGTTCCTCAGCTGGACGCCGCGTTATCCGAAGACGCCGGCAGACGATTCGGAGATTCCGCGTTACACGATTAAGACTCCTCTTGAGTTGATCGAGCTGGCAGAAAAATTGGATAGACAACTATCCTCGTGATGAAAAAAGCGGGACGCAGCGGAGCTATTCCGCTGCGTCCCGTTTTTGGTTTTAACGATCGGTTTAGTGGCCCGCACTCAACGCAGCGTTGCGGCCGGCCGTATATCCGGTTGAGAAAGCTGCCGTAATGTTATATCCGCCGGTATAGCCGTGAACGTCCAAAATTTCTCCGCAGAAATAAAGTCCTGGCATCAGCTTCGATTGCATCGTTCTAGGATCGATTTCTTTTATATTCACACCGCCGCCCGTTACGAAGGCTTCTTCAATCGATAACGTTCCGTAGACCCGAATCGGGAAACGTTTAACCAACTGGGCAAATTGCAGCCACTTTTGCTTTGGAATATTCGCGTAAGTCAGGAGAGGGTCTAATTCGGCTTTTTGCAGCAGGATCGGGATGATTTTCTCTGGCAAATACGCTTTTAATACGTTTTTAATTGATTTTTTGGGATCTTGTTCAGCAAGCTTCAGCGTTTCGTTGTAGACTTCATTCTTCGTTTTATCAGGAGTAAAGTCAATGGAAACTTCAATATTGCCAGTGCCAAACTGCTTTAGCGCTTTGACGACGAACTGGCTGCACCGTAAAGCAATTGGTCCTGATATCCCGAAGTGTGTAAACAGCATATCGCCATAGTGCTCGATCAGCTTCTTGCCCTTAGGGTTCCATACGGAAAGGGAGACGTTTCTTAAGGACAGCCCTTGCAGCTCCTTGCTTTGGATAAAAGGTTCATTCGAAGTAAGCGGAACTTCGGTCGGGAACAGTTCAGTAATCGTGTGACCGGCTTTTTCGGCCCAAGCATATCCGTCACCGGTCGACCCGGTATGCGGGACGGATTTGCCTCCTACAGCGATAATCACCGCATGGCTCTCCAGCACTTCTCCGGTTTTTAGCTTGACGCCCACAGTTTGACCATTGTCGTAGAGCACTTCTGCGACGGGGCTGTTGACCCGGATTTGTACGCCTTGCGAGCGCACTTGGTTGATCAGCGCATCGACCACGGTTTTGGCTTTATCAGAGACAGGGAACATTCGCCCGTTATCTTCCTCTTTGAGCTTGATTCCAAGTCCTTCAAAGAAAGCGATGATCTCTTTATTGCCGAACGTGCTTAAAGCACTGTAGAGGAAACGGCCGTTACCGGGAATAAACTGGATGAGCTCATCCAGCTCCTTGTTATTGGTGACATTACATCTTCCGCCGCCGGAGATGCCTAATTTCCGTCCTAACTTGTCTCCCTTGTCCACTAAAAGAACCTTTGCACCCTGCTCACTTGCCGCGATGGCGGCCATCAGACCGGAGGGGCCGCCGCCGATGACGATGACATCTGCTTTTTTCATGTAGATATCCTCTCTATTTGTACTATTCTTACTATTTAATAAATCATGAATTATTGTAAAACTTTGTCGGCTATGATTTAATCGAAACTAGAGTCGTATTCTTGTATTCTTCCGCCAGAGGAGGGAGAACGTGGATGTTGTTAAAGAGATCCTGCTTCAAGTCCTGATCGCCAGTTTGCCTGCATTTCTATTTCCGTTGACGTTTGAGAAAACGAATTGCTGCTGGCCTCATAACAACCGTAGCACTGAGGGACATTCATACGCCGTTGGCTTAATGTATACCTGCTTGTCCAGCATGCTGCTTTGCGATATCTTTGCCTCACGGTTATGGGAAGTTATCCCATTAAATTTCGGGATATTGCCCCTTTTTGCTCTCATGCTGTATGGTCGGTTCCGGGACGGGGTTGCTTTAGCTCTGCTGCAGATCATACTTCATCCTCTGTTTGCAGTAAATTACACCCTTATCGGGTTTATCATGGAGACGGGAATTCTCCTGTATCCATTTGTTCTACTCACTTCCCGTTATTTCAAAAGAACCGGTCGCCAGGGCAAAGTGGCCATCCTCTCTCTTTACTTTATGGGCGGAGAGACGATGATTGGCATGTCTCCATTTTTGACCGGAAGTCTATCATTTAATTCAGACCTTAACGCTTTAACGAATGGATTCATTAATGTGTTGGTCACGATGGTAGTTGGCAGCTTGTTCGTTTACATGATCGAAAGCACCATGGAGAAGGAGAAGCTGCGCGGCCAAGTGATGGAGCTGTCGCGCGAATATTTCCGTGAAGCGGAGAAGCTTCAACAAATGATGGACGCTGCTCCATTAGGTATCGTTCTGTTGGATCAACAAGGTTATATTATATCGATAAATGAAACGTTTCTCCAACTCTATCGGACGTACCAAAAAGAGCCGAACGAATCGCGACGCGAGGATCTGCTGCTGCGCCGGTTGAGCGATGTGCTCAGCGGCGTGCCGATTGAGTCCATCGCCTCCCGAGTCGAGCAGTCGCTCGAAGGGCAAACGAAAGTGACCGACTTGATCAAAGCGGATAATCATATTTATTTTACCAGTACGTCTCCGATTCAAAAAAGCAAATCCAACGAAGTGATCGGTGCGGTAGCTATCGTTCAGGATATCACCGAACTGGAAACGCTGCGGATGGAGCTGAACCATGTGGAGCGGCTGAGTCTGGTGGGTCAGATGGCTGCCGGGATCACGCACGAAATCCGCAATCCGATGGCGGTGGTGCGGGGCTTTCTGCAGCTCATGCGGGAGAAGAGCCCGCCAACGCTTGATCATTATTACCGGATCGTGATGGAGGAGCTCGATCGGGCCAATGGCATCATCAATGACTTTCTTTCCCTGGCGCAGAATCGTCCGGTTGAAAGCGAGAAATGCCATCTCCACGATATCATTAAGGAACTGACGCCGTTGCTTTGGGCAGATGCGAACCTCCGCGGTCAAACGATTGAGGTCAAGCTGGATGATTCCATGCCGGAATTGTTGCTGAATGCCAAAGAGATCAAGCAGCTGATCTTAAATCTGTCGCGTAATGCGATGGAGGCGATGACCGAAAAAGGGCAGCTCACTATAGAGACCCGCGTTACTAATCAGGGGGGCCTCCTGATGGTCAGCGACACAGGGCCTGGGATTCCTTCCGGGCAGCGAGAGAAGCTGTTTGAGCCATTTTTTACGACGAAAGCGAAGGGAACAGGGCTGGGGCTGGCGTTATGCCTTAGCATCGTCGAACGCCACGGCGGCAAAATTACCGTCGATTCAACAGAGGGTCAAGGCACAACCTTTACCGTTCTTTTCCCACTCTCTTAAGTCGGGGTTGGGTCATTTGACGTCGATCAGCAGAGTTGCTTTCCTTCCCTATGAATGTATAATTAAATTAATCTGGCTAAGAGCGAGGCGAGTGCGAGAGCTCAAAATAGAGCCATATGATTATGCATAAGGAGTGATGGGTAATGTCGATGTCATTTGATCAATATATGAGAGACATGGTACAACCGATGAGAGACGAATTAACCGTGCTGGGGATTCAAGAACTGCGTACGCCGGAGGAAGTCGAAGAACAGTTGCCTAACGCGAAAGGCACTGCGTTGGTCGTTGTCAATTCCGTTTGCGGATGCGCAGCGGGACAATGCCGCCCGGGCGTAGCAAAGGCGTTGCAGCATGATGTGACACCGGACCACTTGTTTACCGTGTTTGCCGGTCAAGATAAAGAAGCTACGGCGAAAGCACGCGAATATTTCGCACCGTATCCGCCGTCTTCGCCTTCGATCGCTTTGATGAAGGACGGCGAGCTCGTCCATTTCATCGAACGTCACCAAATTGAAGACCGTTCGGCTGAAGAAATCGCCGCTGATCTGACCAGCGCGTTCGACCGCTTCTGCCGATAAGCTGTAGCGGCCGTTAATCAGTCGCTTTCGCCCCGCCATCCAGCTTGTCTGGATGGTTTGGGGCGTTTTTCGATTTAGGGCATACTACTGACATGAAATGTTATATCTTGGATGTGGAGGGATTTAAGATGAGTTTGCAGCAGGAAATCATTAAACGGCTTGGGGTTAAACCTGTCATTGATGTGGATGAAGAAATTCGCCGTCGGGTTGACTTTTTGAAGGAGCAGGTCAAAGCGGCACGCACGACCGGTTTATTAATCGCGATCAGCGGCGGGATTGATAGTGCAGTAACCACCGGCTTGTGTAAACGGGCAACGGACGAGCTGACGCAGGAGACCGGCCAACCATACATGACACTGGGCGTATTCCAGCCTTACGGGAAGCAGGAGGACATCGAGCACAGCTACGAGGTGGCCAAGGCGTTTGGCCTTGAACATACCGTGGAGACGAATATTGAGGAAGCCGTAGATGAAATCGCCCTCGAAGTCGAGCACAGCCTGAAAAATATCGGGCAATCCCGTCACCTCAGCCCGCAAGGCAAAGGTAACGTGAAAGCACGGACCCGGATGGTCATGCAATATGCGCTGGCTTTTGAGCTGAACCTGCTCGTTGTGGGTACCGACCATGCGTCAGAAGCAATTACCGGCTTTTACACCAAATGGGGGGATGGAGCCGTTGACGTGACGCCGCTCAGCTCGCTGAACAAACGTCAAGTCCGTCAGCTTGCCGTCCGCCTCGGCGTACCGCAAAGCGTAATCGACAAGGCGCCAACCGCTGGTCTGTGGGAAGGACAAACGGACGAGAAGGAGCTCGGAATCAGCTACGAAGATAACAGCGATTATCTGGAAGGCAAGCAGATCGATCCAGCCGTCCAAGAGCGCCTAGAGGCCTTCTACCGCAAGACTGAGCATAAACGCAGCCCAATCCCAGGCATTTAATTCAACATAGGCGCAGGAGTGTCGTTGTGTGATAGGCATGGACTCAAACGGCACGCCATCGCCAATTAAAGTTATCGCCACCCTCAACGCGTTACGCGGGCCCGGGCGCTATTGCCCGGAGCCCGCTTTTTTTCAGGAAAAGTGTACGCAGCTAGTATTCCGGCCGCCCTCTTTCAATGATTATCCCGTTGCCTCAGGCGGTGAGTGAAACAAAGTAGCAGATCTGCACGGCAGTAGTTATTACTAGCAAGGGAAATTGGTAGCAATAAGAAATTGCAAGAAAATCAATGGGTTGAGATCGTTTCAACAGGGGGACTCTGGCCTATTCTCTCTTCGCCACCCTCTTTTGATGATTATCCCGTTGAGTCAGTTAGTGGAATGGAAGAAAGAGAAGGGATGGGAGTAGACGCGCCAGTACTTCCATTAGTATCATTAGTAACTCACTCGTATACAATAAGCATCGAGCAAGTATTTAAGAATCAGTTAGAACAAGCATCGAATAAACATCGAATAAATATCGAACAAGTACTAGCAAGCACTACCAAGCACTAGTAAGTATCTAATAAGTATCTAAATTAAGTATCTAAATAAGTATAGTATCTAAATAAGTATCCAATAAGTATCCAATAAGTATCCCATTAGCCCCCTTACGATCATAATCACATAACCGTCCACTAGCATTTTGCACCATAATAGCACCTAATAAGCACCTAGCACCTCCCTAGTAAGCACCTCACTAGTGTCTCATTGCCACCTCATTATGACCCCACTCATATCTCGATAGCATAGTAATTTTAAGCCGCTGCTGTAAAGAACGGCTTCTGATGGTGCGCGTTCTGATGGCGTTTGATTAACTGGCGGTAAGGGATTGCAGGAATGGATACACACATCTGCAGCAGGGAAAAGCGCATTTCTTGTTCGGAATCTGACATACGTAGGTAACGGCGGACGGTGTATTCATTCAAATAGGCTTGCAAATGGGTTAGCCCCAAGGCAACATAGGTACGTTTCAGCGAATTCCACGCCGCTCTAACTTCTTTGCGCAAAGGCAAATACAGTCGAAATGCCAAAGGGAATGACTGAACGGTAGAGGTAGGGACATCGATATGCTTATGGATGAACGCGGCGACATCGTGCTTGTTGGCTCGTTGTCCGTCTCCTCTTGTGTCCGATATCAATTGAATCTTCACTCGCTCCGGCTCGCCAGATTCTGTAACCGTGCATCCGGCGACAACCGGGGTGGCATAAGGCTGAGCCGCCGGATGATAGCG
>Ga0164243_10006899_pt1 | contig 17106 bp, 9 predicted proteins | sample OricompcompostOP_FD_108781 | JGI IMG/M metagenome (GOLD analysis project Ga0164243, IMG submission 108781) | Organic Plus compost microbial communities from Emeryville, California, USA - Original compost - Organic plus compost (OP) | ecosystem: Engineered > Solid waste > Mixed feedstock >... | reverse complement strand
TGGCGACTATCTATAAATGGAAGAACAAAGTAGGAATCCCAAAATGGGCTTTGTTCTAACCGCGTTAGTTTTGAGGCCAGGTAGGTTTGTTGTCTTTCATTTTTTGGAGGGTTTCAGCGAAAATGTGTTCGTCTTTAGCTCCTTTCTTTAAGTCGAGTGCTTTGGTCTCCCATTCTATCGCTTTTTGTGTTTGTTGAGTTTTGTAGAGCAGATTGGCGTAGGTATCAAAGATCTCGGGGGAACGATCCCAATTGTCAATGCTATATTTGACAACGTTGACCGCAAAATTCAAAATGCCTGGATCGTCGACATGTAAGAAAATATCCCAAGATAGATCATTGATTATATAATCCGGATGCTGTAGTGCTTTGGTAAAATATAAGACATAAAATTTCCCATAATTATCCCAGTCTGGCGTAAATCCGTCATATCCGCCGTATTGAAGCATCCTTTTCCCCAAGACTACCTCTTCGCCTATATCACCATATTTTGTCTTCATTTCCGTTTGGATTTCTGACCAGTTATTGGATTTGCCATCTTTATACTTGGTCGCAAGTTCTTTGAATATAATTTTTTTAATAACATAAATAGACGTAAAGCGCCCCATAACCGAATCGATAGTAGTTGCGTTGTTTTCAAATAGCTTAAAACCGTTATCGTTTGAACTACGAGTTATAAATTTTATAAATTTTATATTTTCCGAACTAAGCGGTGTTTTGATGACATTAAGAAAAGCATTTCCGGCGTCCGTAGCGACTTGTTCATTTCCTTTTTTGATTGCGGCTAAAGTAAGAGTTCTTAAAAAGGCCGAATCTTTTTTCCCACTTTTAAAAGTTTTATAAAGAATTGTAATGTCAGGATCGTTCTTTTTGCTGTCTAATACTTCTCCGACAAAAAAGTCCTTATCAGAAAGATCCTTAGTAGATCTTACAAGTCTACCATTAATTGACCTGATAGTGTCAGGGTGTATCTTTATAATTTTCCGGTCATAGGTAATTAGTCCATTTTCTTCACCCTCTACATCAAATGGTTGTGTATAAATTGATGCACTTAGGCCTGCTTTTTCAAGTTTTACCAAGGAGTCAGTCATCTCGCTATATATTTTTTTAAAATTTTCAGCTGTAGAGTTTGTATATCCCCATCCTTGTATATCATTCCATTCATGTTGAATAACTGACACGCCTGTGCCTCCAAATTCTCCTATCACTTTAGCTTTACCAGGAATATTTGGTGTATTTTTAGGAAACGGATAGGAGTGAATGTCTACTATATGGCTGTTGGGCCAGGGATCTGTAGGGTTTTGCCGCAATTTGTTATCGGTATATAGCATTTCTCCGGAATGACCATTGACTAACCTTGTTGAATCATATTCCTTTACCCACTTTGTCAAAGTACGTTGATTATATGAACCCCAACCTTCATTAAATAAAACCCATGTCACTATGGAAGGGTGATTATATAAGTAATCAATAGTTTCTTTTACTTCCTGTTCGAAAGCTTCTTTGGCACCACTAGGCAAGCCGTGAGGAGGATTAACAAAATCCTGCCAAACCAATATTCCTAACTTATCTGTATAATAATACCATCTTTCGGGCTCAATCTTAATGTGTTTCCTTATTGTATTGAACCCCATTTGTTTGATTGCTTTTATATCGTAGACCATAGCTTCGTCGTTAGGAGCGGTATATAGTCCATCTGGCCAAAACCCTTGATCAAGGGTACCTAGGTTATAAGTGTATTTATTATTAAGAAAAATTCTGTCCATCCCCTTTTCATCTTTTTGAATATCAATCTTCCTCATTCCAAAATAGCTACTCACCTCATCATATTTATTGAGCTCGGAGGTTAACTTAAGTGATAAGTTATATAAGTATGGGTCATCAGGTGTCCATAACCTTAGATTGGGGATAGAAATATCTATATTACCCAGTGAGGAGCCTTTTGTTATATTTATATATTTAGTTATATTGATTTTATCTGCTAAGTCAATAGTTATTTCGAGCTTCATATTAGTTAACGCCGGATGGTTTAATTTAACAAACAACTTTGCTGCACTTTTGCCTATATCTGGCGTAATATGTATTGAAGAAATATGTATTTTATTTAATTGCTCTAACCACACAGTTTGCCATATTCCGCTACTGGCTGTATAATATATATTTTCTGGATTTAGGGTCTGTTTTCCGTGTGGATTAATACTTCTATCTGTGGGGTCATAAACTTTTACTATTAATTCATTTTGTCCAATGTGTATAAAGGGTTCTATTTCTATGCTAAATGGTAGGTATCCTCCTTTGTGTTCACCTGCTTTTTTGCCATTTATGAAAACTTCTGTTTTATAGTCAACGGCTCCAAAATTAAGCAAACAGGATCCTGTTAATTCCGAAATATCAAAATAACGTTTATACCATATATATTCACTGGGCAATACAGCTTTCTGGATACCGGATAATTTAGATTCAACAGGGAATGGTACCATTATTGAGTCTCTTCCAAATGATGGCTTAGGTTTGCTTGTGTCTTGAATTGAAATACACCATTTACCATTTAAATTTATCCATTTTTTTCTCTCCAACAGCGGTCTTGGGTATTCTGAGTGGCCTATGCAGCATGTGTTCTCTGACCATTTTGTTAGCATGCCATTATTCGACGGCTGAATATATTGCGAAAACGTTTCTAAGGAAACAGCTACAAAAGAAAAAAAGCAAGTCAACCATTTAATCAATTTCATTATTTCTTATTTTATTTTTGGTATCCAGGTGTCTGTTTAATATTCGGACTGAAAAGGAGTTCTGCGCCATCGATAGGATAATATTTTTTATAGTTATTCCATACACCTCCTTTTTCCTGGGTTACGATAGTCATAACTTGATCTATCTTATTGGTCCGCTTTAGATCTAACCATCTATCCCCCCATTCTGCGAATAATTCTACTTGCCGTTCATGCAATATTGAGTCGATAAGTGAAGTTTGGTCATTGCTAAAGATTGCGTCTAGTCCTGCCCGATTTCTGATAATTTTTAGGTCTTCAAGAGCAAGGCTTAATTTACCTTGTTGAGCCCGCGCCTCTGATCGGATGAGATATTGTTCAGATAGTCGAAGGATCATAGTATATTCTGTCAATTCGTCTGTGGGTCGGATTTCTTTGTAGCTCTGGTACTTAAAAGGATAATAGTATGTAATTCCAGTACTCGCGATACTTGAATTAATCCAGTTTAATTTCCTTAAATCACCATTTTCGAAGCTTTTTAATAGATGATCGCTCAAATATATAGGATGGGAGAACGTGGGCGCAGATCCGCTTGGAATGACATAATACGGTGCATAGGCTGTATTGAAATTATCAGCTAATGGTTGTGATTGCAATATTGCTTCAGAACTATTTCTTTTAAACACTTCGTTAAGACTACTAAGGTTAAAAGTGGCGGTATTTGATATGACTATGGTAGATTCTTCCTCAGCCATAGCCCAATTTTTATTATATAGATACGCTTTAGCTAAGAGTGCCGAAGCTGCCCATTTAGTTGGTCTTACTCGCTCTGTTGTAGGGTTCATTAATAGGCCATCAAGAAAGTTGTCGCTTAAAAGATCTTTGGCTTCATTCAGATCACTGATTATCTGTTTCCATATTTCGCTTTGATTACTATTTCCAATAAGGGAGTTTTTTGTGTAGTCTGTTGTTAAAATTAAAGGTACATCCCCATATAGATTAACGAGGTAGAAATAGCAATATGAGCGCCAAAATTTGGCCTCACCAATAAGTTGTTTTCGGACTGATTCGGTAAGGGACGTTGAGTTACTGATACCCTCAATAGCGTCATTAATCTTATATAGTACGGTATATGAGGCTTTCCAAATATTAACTGATGAGATATTATTTTGGTCTAAATTATTCTGAAAATATCCGGTTAAAGTTTTATTAAGAGCCGTGTTGAAAATTATCATTTCGTCGCCTGAAAGACCTGTTATTAAAGGAATAGAAGGTAGATACAGACCATCTACAGCACCATAAGATATTGTTGTCATGATTGTGTTCAGGACAGCAATCGAAGTCCGGTCGTCAGAAAATACAACATTTTTTACTAGTTGATTATTAGGAACTTTTACTTCAACCAGTTTCTTACATGCGATATTGTTTATTGTTATTGCAAATATAATTGCAACATTTGTTATCAATAGATTGTATTTTTTTTGAACTAGCATTATTTTATACTTTTTTCAGTTATTGTCATAATGTTGCCTTAACACCGATATTATAAGTTTTTAGTGGAGGTAGTGAATTAATTGTCGCGGGATCAAGACCTTGTTTGAAATTTGTAATTACGAACGGATTCATAAGTTGAAGATATATACTACACATTTGTAGGTTTAATGCGTTTTTCCATCTAGTTGGAAGTTCCCAGTTGAGGTTTATGTTATTACATCTAACATAGTAAGTATTTAGATATCCTTTATTACTCCTTGCATATACGCTGTATTGATAGTAATTTGAACTTAAGGCGGTGTACCTTTGGTAAGCCGTATTTTTATCACCAATCGTTTTCCATCTATCAAGGAAATATTGTGGAACATTCAAATTGAAAGCTCCCGGTTCGTCAGGGGGAAATGGCAGTGCTATGTAACGCTTGTCGAAGGAAATCCCAATATTTAATGTAATGCTCCTATAGTTTAAAGTATTAAAGAATCCGCCATAAAATTTTGGATCCGCATTTATAAGTATGGTCCTGTCTATTAAATTTGGATTGCTTGTTACATTTCCCTTGCTATCGTAAAACTGGTAAACACCGGTTGTATCGTTAATTCCTGCTGAATTATAGACTTTAATAGTGTTTATTGATTTCCCGATTATATAGGAATTTGCATATGGCGTATTGTCTATGTTTGGAAAAGAAACCAGTTTGTTTTTCGGAACTGTAAGTGTCGCATTCGCTGTCCAACTAAATGACGGGTTTTGGAAAATGATGCCAGTAACATTTATCTCCCAAGATCTGTTTTGGATCGTAGCTGGCAAATTAACAAACACCTGAGAAAAGCCGGTAGTTGATGGAAGAGGCATTGATACCAACTGATTTGATGATTTGTTAAGTGCATAATTGAGATTTAGAGAAAACCTATTGTCGAAAAATCCTGTTTCAAGCCCAATCTCAAATTTTTTAATGTTTTCCCATTGTAAATATGGATTCGTAATTCCAGATGCGGCTAGGCCTACAACACCTTGATAGGGTCTACTAGATGGTGTACTGGAGTATAGTGTCAGATATCTATAGTCTCCAATTTGGTCGTTTCCACTAGTACCATAACTACTTCTAATTTTACCAAAACTTAGGAATGGTATTGCTTGGCTAATAAATGGTTCTTCGGTAAATATCCATGCTGCACCAATTGAACCAAATGAATGAAATCTGTTTTCGGGACCGAATCTTGAACTTCCGTCTCTCCGCCCGGTAAGATTGACTATATATTTCCCACCGTAGTTATAGGTCAGCCTGCCGAAAAGAGCATTATATCTATATATTGTGTTACTAGAACTAATTACTGATAAACGACTGGCAGATGAAATGTCTTCTATAACTAAGTCGTTGTTGAAACCTGCAGCTAAAATATTTTTTCCAAATAATTTTGAATTTGTGATAGTTGATCCAATCAAACCCTCAAATGAATGGCTATTCAATTGTTTCTTATATGTGAGCGTAGGTTCTATATTCCAATTAGTCGAAATTCCTTGTTGTAATTGCAGTGAATTGGTAAACCCAAATGCTATAGTTGCTGGCGATAAGGATGAAAGTGGCTTGGTGCCAGTTCCGTCATTGTCTATACGAGAAAAACCAAAACTGCTCGTTAGTTTTAAATCTTTTAAAATCTCGTAGGAGAGATTAAGGTTGGCGGTGACGGATGTCGTTTTTAATCTGTAGGTGCCAATTCCCGCTGCAATCGGATTTTGAAAAGTTTCGAATCCGTTGCTGTCTTTTTGCCAGTTAATGGTCCCATCGCTATTGAAAAGCTTTGGGGCGACAGGAGATAACAATAACGCTTGACTAACAAAGTCGGTGATTGGCAGGTTGTTTTCATCATATAGAATGTTTCCGATGAAAACAGATTGAAACCTTTTATTGGGAGTTGTACTTGTTAAACCAATATGGACAGCGCCTCGCCGATCATTTCTTTTGCTGTAATATTGCGGAAAAATGTATGTTTCATTATAGTAAGATGCGCCGAGAATGCTCCGTGTGTTTTCGTTACCTCCTTGTACGGAAACCTCAGCTAAGGTATTTGATCCTGTTCCTCCCAATAATTCCTTCTGCCAGTCATGTATTACTGTTGTATCCCAGACACCATTGAGATCGTAGTCAAATGAGCTTGGATTGGGGTCACCATCATTTTTTAATGCTTCCCGTCTCATTTGAAGATATTCGGATGCACTCATCAGATCTAATTTTCGGCCCACTTTTTTTATTCCACTTTGGATGTTCACTGTAACGCTAACTTTCCCAGCTTTGCCTTTTTTTGTGGTAATCAATATTACGCCATTTGCCGCCCTTGACCCGTAAATAGATGTGGCGTCTGCTCCTTTAAGAACATCTATGCTCTCAATATCGGAAGTGTTCAAATAGCTAAGTGGGCTACCTAGTTGGGAGTTGTTGACGGAGCCATTTTGCCCTAGTATTGGAGAAATTGCCTGGCTATATGAAGGACCTGCTGGAACTGATTGTGATGGATAAGGAACCCCGTCAACTATTATTAGAGGGTCGTTACCATTTTTTAAACTGTTTTGTCCTTGTATTCTTAAGCTTATTCCGGCCCCGGGAAGCCCGTTTGATGGCCTGATATCAAGACCTGGCACCCTTCCCTGAATGGCCAAAATTGGGTTCGTGACAGGGAGATCTTTCAGCTCTGATGCTTTAATTGTTGTTACATTACCGGTATTATTTCTTCTTGTAGTTGTACCATAAGCGATGATTTGAGTTTCATTTAGACGGTTGATGAAGGGATTTAATTCTGCAATAATCTGTTTGTGGTCTGCTATCACTTCTTTGGTTTGAAACCCGATTGAAGAGATTAGTATATTCTCTCCTTTGCTAATTCCTGAAAGTGTAAAGCGCCCTTCTGCATCTGCGGTTGTACCTTTATTACTCCGTTTTGCAAATATTGTTGCTCCTGGTACAGCATTGCCACTTACGTCCCTGACTATGCCATTGACACTGTTGGATAATGGAATAGAGTCTGAGGGTATCTCGCTATATTCTTTCAAACCAACGTAAATGCTTTGGGAGCCAATTTTGCAGATTAGGTTTTTTTGATAAAAAAGGAACTTGATAACATTGAGTACGTCTTCCTTGTAAAAGTTAGTGCTGTATCTTCTTGATTCATATTCGTCTTTAAGTTTTGAAACGAGCTGCAATCGTAATCCTGTTTGAGTAGTGATTGCATCTGAAATTTCTTTTAATGTTACGTTCTCAACTTTTAACGTAACCAATCTACTTTGAGACAAGGCTATACATTGACGGTTAAGTAGCAATAATAGAAAACCCATAAGAACAGAGACGAGCAGTTTTTTTATATGCTGGTATAATAATTTTGTTTTACCCATAATATTTTTTTTTGGACCCTCTAAATCCTAATACAAATAATTATGTGGATGGGTACTAGAGAAATGATGGAAATTTTTGGAGTGCATTTTTTTAGGTGAATGGAGATTGCAGTATCGGTATATAAATTTGATTTTATAATTGCTGCTACGTTAGAAGTAGTGATGAGCGAATTTATTTATTATGTTTATTTAAATTTATAAGTTGTTCATTTTATTCTATGAAAAGCAGAATGGAAAACTTAACCCCCATGAGTATTCTTTTTGATAGGAAGGAAAACAGGACATTTTTATTCCTGGCACTAGCTGCATCAATAATTATTTTTATTGTATTTAAATATTTTTACCCTTATCCAAATTTTATTCATGGTGACTCATTTGTTTACATTTCAATGGCATATTCCAATCCAAAGATTGGAACCTATCCAATTGGTTATCCGATGTTTTTACGTTTGTTTAGTGTATTTAGTACTTCGGATACAGCATTGGTGGCATTTCAATATTTTTTTTTACAAGCGGGGATAGTATTCTTTTTACTAACAGTTTTTGATTTGTGTGGCTCGCTGAAAATCACGAAAATCATTGCTTTTTTATTCTTTTTATTGACTCCTGTTAATATATATCTGGCGAATTACATTTCTAGCGATAGTATATTTTGTGCTCTAAGTTTAATATGGTTTGCTCAGATAATAACTGTTATATACCGCCCTACCAGGTTATTAATAATAAGCAACGCCATAATTCTCGTCCTCTTATTCATGATTAGATACAATGCATTATTTTATCCGCTTATTACCTTGACTGCTTTATTTATTGGAAATGAAGCGAGACGGCTGAAGCTAATAGGGATGTTGCTGAGTTTAGTTTTAATTGGATTATTCATTCGATATACACAGAATGACTATTTGAGGCTTAGTGGTCATAGACAATTCTCTCCCTTTTCGGGTTGGCAACTTGCTAACAATGCGCTTTATTCTTATAGATATGTTGATAGCAGTAAGAGAAAAACGCTACCAGTAAGGTTTCATAAACTAGACAAAATGGTCCGAAATTATTTTGATTCGACAAGGGATGTGAAAAAATATCCCTGGGAGACACTTGAGGCTAGCACAGTTTATATGTGGGATGCTAGGTCTCCTCTATCACTATATGCGGACGATTTGATAAGAGATGACTCTGTTAAAGGAAAGCTAAGGAGGTGGGCTAAAGCCGCTCCGATAATGAAAGAATATGGAACGGAATTGATAAAAACATATCCCTCAGAATTTATAAATCACTATCTGCTGCCAAATAGTATGAAATATTATGCCCCGCCGGTTGAATTTCTCGAAGTATATAATAATGGAGTTGACAGTGTTAATGATATTGCAAGTACTTGGTTTAACTATAAAAGTAATAAAATATTTACGAGGGCAAGCGAGGGTGCCGCTGGATGGCTGTCCTACTATTCAGTAGCCGTCGGGACGATGAATGTGTTATTGCTGGCAAATGTTATAAGCTTTTTAATTTTGAAATTCTACAAAAGATTTGAATATATAAATAAGTTACTGATTCTCATATTTATATTATGGATGACAAATTTTACATTTAGTGTTTTTGCCTCGCCAATAGCTTTGAGGTTTCAGATGTTCGCCATCTTTGTATACTCTGCGCTCGTTTTTGTCCTTATGGAACGTTTGATTCTTATTGCATTCGAGCGAGACGTATGTGCGAAGATCAATTACAAAGATAATGGTTGGCATTCGGTATTTGGCGAACAAAAATAATATATGGTATGAGATATATTGGTATGATATTGATTGTATTGATCTCCGGATCTATCTTTTATTGGCTTGATGGGTTTACTAAAAATATTGCTTGGATTGGCGCTAGTGTTTCGGAAAGAAGTTCATCTGTTTTAGAAGTAAATGAGCGAGAGACAATTCCGTCTACGTTTATAATGGCAGTTGATAGTGCAAAGATTGATTTAAAGGAGTTGCCCCGGCGTAGCTTTCCAATGGTACTAATCTACTTTGACCCATATTGTCCTGTATGTCATCAACAGATCATGGAAATTATAAAACATAAAGATGAGCTACGCAGGATCAATTTTTTCTTAATTACGCCATTCCCTTTCTATCAAATGATTAAGACATATAGGGACTTTAAACTTATTAGTTTTCAGAATATAAAAATTGGATGGGATATTGAGCATCGGTTGAGTAGAATATATTCCATTGATAAGGTGCCTAGTGCAATTTTTTTTGACAAAGAAGGGCGATTGATAAATAGGATTATCGGATTTGTTGGATACAAAAGAATATTATCAGAGATTAATAATTAATTAGTTGCGCAACATAGATGGTGTTTATCGCTATCGATGGGATAACCGAAAACCATTATAAAAGAGTAGGTGTATTAGTAATCCAAATTTAGCTTTTTAAAAAAAAAGCATCTATCATTATGAAACAAGCAAAGTTTGTGTTAACAGCTACAGTAGTTTTAGCGATCGTAGGTGGAGCTATCGCTTTCAAATCTCGCACTAACGGTGTTAGAATATTCAAACAAACCACTACTACCGGTCCATGTGATCAATTACAAGCTGGTAGGTATTTGACAACTACTGCAGCTACTGCTACAACAGTTTCTTTCGCTACTGTTGCGACCACTAATCCTTGCCCACTTGTGGACAAGACTATCAAAGTTGAATAGTAGTATGCTTTAACCTTTTTAAATTAGGTTATAGTCCAGCCGTCTCTTTGAGGGGCGGCTTTTTATTTGGTATTAACAAGCTGGGTTGATTTTACTGCTCGATACATGTAAGCTGCTTGTTAAAATATGTTTAGCACTTCCATTTACATATGCAGACACTTCAGGTTCCTTGCTTGATAAGAAAAATAAAGACATGATGTTTGCTGAAACCTGTTACTTCTGAATATTGGATCTACCTGCCTGAGATGTTATTTTAATACTGATCCAATAATCAGAAATTTGTCTTGAGGTAATAAACTTATTTGGGTGACGAATGGATCTTTTTCTGTTAGATATTTTAATGAGACTGCATGTTCATTACATAGATATTAAGGAACTTTATTGTGGTTGTTATTTAGTGGAAATTTCTTCATAGTGCGGAGGAGTTTTGATGCAATGTGTTTACTAATACTTACAAAGTGTTCTTGTTATGAAATGAAATGTTTTACCTCCGTCTTGTTGTTATTTACGCTAATTAAAAGACCAAAGTGAATTGGTACAATTTCCTTTTGGGTCGATATTATTTACAAATGGGAGTGCCGAAAACCATTATAATAGAGTAGGTATATTTAGGTAATTTAGATTTAGCTTTTTGGTAAAAAGCAAATTATATTATGAGATTAGCAAAATTACTGATGGTAACTGTCTTAATGCTATCTATAGTTGGCGCTGCAGTTGCTTATAAGAGTCGGTTTGTTGGGAAAAGGGTATTTGTTCAGACATCTTTTGTAGGCCCCTGTAATATCCGTCTAACGGGTTTTTATACTACAACGGCCGATGTACTCGTGACTTTTATGACTTTCTCGACGTTTGCTAGTGCTGGTTCGTGCTTGCTATATGACAGGGTACTGCGTATAGAATAGTCCGTCGTTAGATTTAAATGCGAGGTAAGAAGGGACTTATAGCACCTTACCCGAATAATGCTTATATTAGCAACGTAGATTGTTGGTATTTTGACGTTTGTATTTTGATAGATTAGGTTTTGATAACTATAATTCCCTTTTCTCTTCTTGATTTGATTCCTTTCGGATATTGGATGGATATGAATTATTTCTGTATAATGTTCACGAATTCTTTTGCTAATCAGTGGGTTAATTATTACTTGACAAACGCGCGTATTTACTAATTTTATTTACTATATATTAGTAACGGATATTCGATATTTCTGTTGGCTGCAAGTTGATTGCAACGTTATTGCCGAATTTACATTGTTTGTAAATTCTAGACATGAACCGAGTTGTTTTTATATTTCTGTTTGTTTTGTTTTCCGAAGAGCTTTTTCCTCAAGTTGCCCCTAATAGAATTAGTGGATTTGTTATTGATAAATCTACTGGTAGGCCTCTAGAAGGTGCTTCAATAACTTGCCGGAATACAGATGATACATTAATACGGATAGCGGCTACCAGTTCAAAGAATGGATATTTTATATTGGATGGTATTGTTTCCCATAAGCCTGGATTCTTGTTAATTAGTTTTGTTGGTTATTTTCCTCAGAAGATTTTAATAGATACAACGCATTCGACTTATCCCATCACGATTGCGCTTCAAAGAAGTACTATGGAGCTGCCGGCTGTTGTAGTCAGTTCTGGGAGATCTATTGTGGTTAAAAAAGATACAATAGAGTTCGATGCGTCGCATTTCTTAGGAGCAAACGAAAGATCTTTAACTCCGGTGCTCGACAAAATACCAGGTTTTTTGGTGATGCCAGATGGAACGTTAAATTTTAATGGTGAGAGAATAGAGCGCATACTTATAGATGGAAAGGAGTATTTTGGTGGCGATATTAAAATGATATTGGCGAATATTAACCCTGAGATGATTAACAAAATTGAAGTAATAGATAAATACTCGGAAGAGTCGCTGTTAAAGAAGGATTTTCGAAATAAAAGTAAAGTTGTAAATATTTCCATTAAGGATAACAAGCGAGATATACCAAACGGAAGCTTTTTAGGGAGTTTTGGAAATGATAGCAGATACTTTTTAAAATCTGTTTTAAACAAATTCTCGATACGTAGTCAATTTGCCGCGGTTTTATCTGTAGACAATGTTGGCGGAAATATTGAAAATCCAGGAGGCAATGGACTGGATCAACGTAACTTGTTAGCTGCTGTTAACTACTCGAGCGATCTTTCCTCAAAATTCAAGTTATCGGCAGGATATAGATCACTGTCTAATTATGATAAAACAGAAGTGGATATCGAGCGACGGTATTTATTTGATGATTCCAGTTACTATGTGAAGCAAGAGAGACGTGTTACCAACTCTAGATTAACAAACGTAATTGATTTTAATTTTGAGTATAAAATAGATTCTTCAAACAATTTTTCCTTAAAGAATAGTTTGAGTATTGGCAAAAGTAAGCTGTCATCTCTGTTCTCAAATGGTACCTTTGATAATGGGTGGAGTTTGATTAATTCAAGTTCTGTTAGTAATATGAACGACGGAAAGGGAAGGGCCATCTCAAGTGAGCTTATTTATAACCATTTATTTTTACGTAAGGGTAGAGAACTAACATTTGATCTGGCTTTGGATTTTGGTGGTAGCACAGGGTACGATATTAATCGGGCCAATTATTTTTATTATAGAAATGACACATCTGTGAATACCTTGTATACTGAGTTTGAACAGAAAGGAGATGATTCAAATGATGCAAGAAAGATCAGAGCCACTGTTTCCTATAGCGAGCCATTGAGTAAGAATCTTTTTTTTATATTTTACGGCGGGGTTATTGGCGAAAGCTATCCCTCACGTAGAAGATTGTATGATTTTGATAGTGTAGCTAAAACCTATTCTGTATTGAATGATAGTTTAAGTTATAATAGATACAATCATACATCTTCAGTGTATTCTGATTTTTCTTTTCGATATGTTGTTAATAATATTAATTCTGTTATTGGTGTAAGATACGCTAATGTATTTATTTCATCACTTACCAACAAAATTGAGGTCATCAGGAGGACAGGAAGAGTGCTCCCGTTTGCATATTTTGAGTACAATATTTCATTGAGAAAGTCTCTAGTTTTAAATTATGATACAGAATGGATGTTACCTTCCTATGAGCAGCTAAACCCTACTCCCGATAACTCTAATCTTGCTTTAGTAAGAATTGGAAATGATCAATTAATACCTTCTTACTCCCACAAGTTTTCTTTAGTCTACAAATCTAGCCAACAGAATCCTTATAAAACATTTAATATATCTTTGTTGTCTACAATCGTCACGAATCAAATAATTGACGGGGCATGGATATATAATGGTAAGCGATTTATACGCCCATCTAATGTCCAAGGTAATAGTAACCTTGCGCTAAAATTTGTTAACACTTTTTCGAACAGAGATCTGAACTTATTTGCTGACCTGATTGGAGGTATTCAATACGATCGGAATGTATTTGTTACGGCAGCAACTGAAAGTACCAATGACGTCTTGTCGACGTCCCTTGGTTTTAAAATAAATTATAAGAGAAAGAGAATCTTTAATATTAATGTGACGGGTAATGTAAATTATTCGGTTGTGGCGGCATCGGGAGATATACTAAGGCTTTGGACTTATTCTAGCGCTTTGAATACTGAATTAGTTGCGTACGGAATATCATTTAAATCAAGTTTATCCTATTTTGGAATTAATCAAAACAATTCTAGTTATGTAAATGGTAGTTTATATTTATCTAGGGCCTTTTTCCAAAAGAAGAAATTTGAAGTTAGAGCACAGGCCGTCAATTTATTTAACCAGAATGATGGAGTTAACAGGTCTACTACACCAACTTATATTGAGGAATTTAGAAGTAGAAAAGTGGGAAGATTTTTTTTATTAGGAGCTGCATTCTTCTTTTAAGGAAATTATTCTACCTGAAGGTTATCCAATGAATTTTAAAAAATGTATGAATTAATAGTACTCTTTCTGGCTCTTATGGGTATTTATTAAGAGCTAGGAACATTATTTTTTAATAGAATGATATGGTAATTAGAAAATATATATCAGTTTTTATTTCTTGTTTTTTCGTTGTTTTTATCTTACTGTCAGTGTGTAACGTCGGTTCGTGCCAAAAACCTCCCATTGACACTAATGCATATAAGAGATGGACGGTATTGAAATCGCCCTATCTTGCTAGTAATGGAAGATTTTATAAATATGTGGAGTATAATGATGTGCTTAAAAGAGCTTCTATATTTATTAAGGCAGTAAAAGGTAACTGGACATTGGCTTTGCCGGACGGACAATTGGAATTTGCTGCTAACGATAATTATGCAGTTTTTAAACGAGGTGACTCCTTAACTGTTTATAAACTAGGAGGGGATATTTTTCGCCAAATTAGATATTCCTACTCTTGGATTCCTAGCTTTAATAATTGTCGCTATTTACTATATCAACCGATAGAAAGACCTCAAGACCTGATTGTACTGGATTTAGAGAGGAAGATTGAGCGAAGATTTGATAATGTTGGTAAGGTGCGTGATGGTAAGACGTTAAGCAATAATAGTGGAATAGTTCTTAGGGCCGTAATTAATGATTCTACCCAACTAAAATACATTGATTTAAAGGAAAAGGTGCTATTTCAAGTAAGTAGGGAGAAAAGAGTGTCGTCATATTGGGTAAATCCAAGTTTGGCAAGCGAGATTGTATACATGGCGGGAGACGGAAATGGGTCGGATAATATATATGTGTATGAGACCAATAATAGAACATCGAGACTCGTTAGAGCAGGGAATACAGGCACAAGTACGACAGTTGGAATAGTAATTGACGGGTTTAATGACGAAAATCAGCTTAGCGTGAGAATTGATAGTTCAAATGTAAAGCACCAAGTATACAAAAATCCGATAATGGCTGATGTTGATATTTGGAGTTACAAAGATGATGATGATAAGTTGCCCGGAAGTGCCAAGGCCAGATTCGACAGGTTTAGTAAGCCGCTGCTTTTATCATTAAGAGACGGGCTACTTTATCCCGATGTAAAAAATGATGAAATTATGTCTTTTATTGAAGCGAATGCATCTTTGGATAGTTTGGTTATTTATGCTATTTCTCCCCAAAAAAAATATATACTGTTTAGACAAAACGACGACTATTGGTCCTATGAAGTTGGGTCGAAAATTAGGAGAAACTTGACAGAGGCAATAGATAATGATTTTTTTGGTAACGAAGAGAAAGACGATGACTTTTTTTTCCCTCAGGGAGGTTTTGTTGCTTGGGATGCAAATGAAGATGCTGTTTTTGTGAAAGACGAATTCGATGTATGGAAATTAAGTATGAAAGGGGCTTTTGAGCCGATTAACATAACTAACGGTTATGGGCGGAGAAATAAAAGAATTTTTTATCTGGTAAGTAATATATCACTTGACAATAGAACTCCTATAGTAGAATCTAACAAAGGAATGTTATTTAGTGTTTTTGATACAAAAGATAAAAAAAATGGCTTTTATTCAAAGCCAAATCTTAATAGTGCCTCTGAGCCGGACTCTTTGATACTTGATAATGCTATGTATTGGGTACCCATAGCACCACTTTCGTTCACAGGACTATCCATGACAGACTATAAACCGCAGAAAGCTAAAGATGCTAATTTATATCTTGTAGCAAAGTCGACTTCCCAGCGGTCACTGAATTTCTTCCTCACGAGGGATTTTAGAAGTTTTACGACATTGACTGATAACGGACCCGAAAAAGATTATAACTGGTTAACAACGGAACTGATCAGTTGGTATAATAATGAAGGAAAACGCCTTCAGGGAATAGTATTTAAGCCTGAAGATTTTGATTCTACAAGAAAATATCCTGTCATTTTCTATTATTATCGCAAGGGTTCAATGCTTTTAAATGAATATTTGGAACCCAGGGAATGTCCGGGTTGTATAATTGATATTCCAACCTATGTAAGTAATGGATATCTTGTTGTTGTTCCTGACATTCACTTTAAAAAAGGTGAACCAGGAGAGAGTGCATTGTCCGCCGTTGAGTCCGTGGCAAGATTTGTTGCTACCCGCCCCTATGTAAATCCAAGAAGAATGGGAATTCAAGGATGTAGCTTTAGTGGATTTACTACTAATTACATCGTTACTCATTCAGATCTTTTTGCGGCAGCTTGTTCGGCATCCGGTTTATTTGACTTTATAAGCGGCTATAACTCATTTAATGCGGGGGAACCTAAACAATCTCAATTCGAAAAAGGGCCGTATCAGATTGGTGCGACGCTTTGGGATAATCCTAGGGCTTATATTAATAACTCGGCGATTTTTAGTGCGAGCAATCTTACAACGCCATTTTTAATGATGCATACAACAGCAGATGGATTAGTTCCAATGTTTAACGCTATGGAATTTTTTCTCGCTGCTCGTAGGTTGGGGAAGAAAACTTGGATGCTTCAGTATGGTAATGGTCAAGACCATGTTCTTGAAGGGCAAGAGGGAAAGGATTTTAATATACGTATGCGCCAATTCTTTGATTATTATTTAAAGGATACTTATCCTCCAAAATGGATGACCGTCGGCCGCCCTTTCATGCTTAAGAATATTGACGATGGGCTTGGTCTTGACTCTTCAGGAACTCAACCATGATTGATTTGTAATAAGGTATAATGAATAAACTGTTATGCCTTATTACAAATTGCCGACACTATTTAAAATTTAGCTGCGAATTTTTTTCTATCTTCCCTAATCACCATAGAAAAAATTCCACCATGAAACACCTCCTCACCGTCACCCTCCTCGCCACCTCCCTCCAAACAACCGCCCAACTCCTCCAACCCGTCCCATTCTCCCAAGTCGCTATCACCGACCAATTCTGGTCCCCAC
>Ga0164243_10006898_pt1 | contig 17107 bp, 11 predicted proteins | sample OricompcompostOP_FD_108781 | JGI IMG/M metagenome (GOLD analysis project Ga0164243, IMG submission 108781) | Organic Plus compost microbial communities from Emeryville, California, USA - Original compost - Organic plus compost (OP) | ecosystem: Engineered > Solid waste > Mixed feedstock >... | reverse complement strand
GCCGGCCAGGTGGCGGGCGCGATCGAGAACGCGGAGGTGATCGACGAGCTCGATCGCGCCAACCGCGGCCTCCGCGCGATCCACGAGGTGGCGCGCGTCGGCACCGAGCACGAGCTCTCGCGCGTGCTGCCGCGCCTGCTCGAGATCGCCGCCGCCACCACGGAGAGCGATCGCGCGGTCATCTTTCTCGTGGACCGCGCGCGCGGCGAGCTCGTGCTCGCGGGCAGCCACGGCGCGTCGTGCGAATTCGACGCCCCGCCCCCGGGCGGCTTCCGGACCGGCCCGATCGCGCACGCGCTGGAGTCCCTCGAGCCGGTGGTGCTGCAGGGACTCTCGGGCTCGATCCGCGAATCGGCGCTCGTGCCGCTGCGCGTGCAGGGCCGTGCGAGCGGCGTGCTCGCGCTCGGCCGCAAGGGCAATCGCCCCTACGAGGAGGCGGAGCTCTCCGCGGTGCGTCCGCTCGTCGCCCAGCTGGCCATCCAGGTGGAGAACGCCCGCCTCTTCTCGGAGACGCGGCGGCAGGTCGACATGCTCTCGGTGCTCTACGGCCTCGGCCGCACCATCGCCGGCACGCTCGAGCGCTCCTCCATCGCCGACGGCGCGCTGGCGCTCCTCACGGAGCGCCTCGGCATCGACGCCGGCTGGATCTACGTGCACCACGAGGACCGCCGCATGCTCGAGCTGGCGGGCCACCGCGGCCGCTCCGGCGGCGATCTCGCCCATGCGCTCGGCAACGCGCTCGCGCTCGATCGCTCGTCCGTGTGCGGCACCTGCGCGCTCGAAGGCCGTCGACAGCTGGTCGATCTCGCCTCCGCTCCCGACGCCTCGCCCGTCGCCCGGGCGCTCGGCATGCGCCACCTCGCCGCATTCCCGCTGCTCGTGGACGAGCGTCTCGTCGGCACGCTCACCGTCGCCCGCGGCGACAACCAGCTCTTCCGCGAGGAGGAGCTGCATCTGCTCGAGAGCTGCGGCGCCCAGCTGGCGGTGGCCCTCGAAGGCGCGCGCCTCTTCGAGGCCGAGCGCCAGCGCGTGCTCGATCTCTCGCGCCTCAACGAGCTGGGCGGCCTGATCTCGCAGCAGCTCGAGCTGCCGGCGCTCCTGTCGGTCGGCGTGGAGCACCTCGAGCGCCTGGTCGGCTCGCCGCAGGTCTTCCTCTCGCTCCTCGAGCCCGACGGCGGGCCGCTCCGCGTCGTGGCCTCCAACCTGCGCGAACCGGGCCTCATCGGCATCGCGCTCGGCCGCGACGAGCCGTCCGCCGGCGCGGCAGCCATCCGCGAGCTCCGGCCCGTGCTCCTCGACGATGCCCTCGAGGATCACCGGGGGGCGCGCGCGCTCGCGCTGCGCTTCGGCCAGCGCGCGGTGCTCGCGGTGCCGCTCATCTCGCGCGGCGAGCCGATCGGCTGCGTGACCCTCGCCCACGAGGAGCCGGGCCGCACGTTTTCCCTCCCGGCGATCGAGCGCGCGGTCGCCATGGCGAACCAGCTCGCGGCCGCCATCGCCAACGCGCGGCTGTTCGAGGAGGAGCGCCACCGCGTGCGCGAGCTCTCGCTCCTGTCGGAGCTGGGGCGCATCGCCAGCGGAACGCTGCAGCGCGAGGTGCTGCTCGCCGAATCCGTCGGCCACATCTGCAGCGCGCTCGGGTTCGAGACGGGCGCGGCCTGGGTGGTGCAGCGCGGCCGGCTCGTGCGCGCCACGGCACGGGCAGGCGACGAGGCGCAGACGCACGACGGCGAGGCGCTCGCCGAGGCGCTGGCCGGGCGCGCGCTCGAGAGCGGTGCGCCGGCATGCGAAGCGGCGCCCGGCGGCCTCTTCGCCTGCGCCGTTCCGCTGCTCGCCGGCGCCGAGGTGGGCGGCGTGCTCGCGTTCGTGCGGCGCGGCAGGTCGGTCACCGACGCCGAGCTGCGCACGCTCGGCGCCGCGGCGCCCGAGCTCGGCGTGGCCCTGCAGAACGCCCGCCTCTTCGACGGCGCGCGCCGCCGCGTGGAGGAGCTGCGCCTGCTGCTCGACATCGGCCGCGCGATCACCGGTTCGCTCGACCTCGACCAGATCCTGGAGACCTCGGCCGGCACGCTGAGCCGCATCATCGACGGCTCCAACGCGTTCGTGATGCTGCTCGACGCGGCGTCCGGCGAGCTGCGCGGCTCGGCGTGCTCGAACCCCGCCTGGCGCGAGGAGTTCCGGCGCGTGCGCATCCCGCTCGAGGAGCCGAGCATCGCCTCGCGGTGCGTGCGCACGCGCGCGCCCGTGTCGATCGCCGACATCGCCGCTTCCGACTTCCGCGACTCGGTGCGGGTGGCGCATTTCGGCGAGAAGAGCGTGCTCGCGCTGCCGCTGCTGGTGCGCGACGAGCCGATCGGCTGCGTGGTCGTCGACGAGACGCGGGAGACGCGCGCGTGGACGGAGTCGGAGGTGGAGCGCGCGACGCTCATCGCCAACCAGGTCGCCGTCGCGGTCGCGAACGCCCGCCTCTACGACGACCTGAAGCGCAGCTACGGCGAGCTCGCCCGCACGCAGGAGGAGCTGGTCAAGCGCGAGCGGCTCGCCGCGCTGGGCGAGCTGTCGGCCGTGGTGGCGCACGAAGTGCGCAACCCGCTGGGCGTGATCTTCAACTCGCTCGGCTCGATGCGAAAGCTCCTGCGTCCCACCGGCGACGGCGCCATGTTGCTCGACATCGTCGAGGAAGAGGCCGATCGCCTCGACCGCATCGTGCGCGACCTCCTCGACTTCGCGCGCCCGCACGAGCCCGCCCTCGAGGCGGAGGATTTCGGCCTGCTGCTCGCCGACACGCTCCAGGCCGCGCAGGGCGATCGCGTTCCCGAGGGCGTGAACGTCGAGGTGCAGATCCCGCAGGATCTGCCGAAGCTGCGCATCGACGCGAGGATGATCCGGCAGGTGCTGCTCAATCTCGTGCTCAACGGCATGCAGGCCATGCCCCGCGGCGGAACACTGCGCATCCGCGCCGAGCTCGAGCCGCACCGGCGGCCCGTCGTCCGCATCGAAGTCGCCGACACGGGGACCGGCGTGCCGCACGAACTCGCCGCGCGCATCTTCCAGCCCTTCTTCACCACCAAGGCCGCCGGAACCGGCCTGGGTCTCGCCGTGGTCAAGCGCTTCGTGGAAGCGCACCGCGGCACGATCACCTTCCATTCCCGGCCGGGCGAGGGCACCACCTTCGTCCTTCGGCTGCCGGTGGACGAGGCTTCGTAGCAAATGGAGTCGGAGGACCTTTCCCTCGCACGGGGACGCACCGCACGGGCGCGCATCCTCGTCGTGGACGATCAGAAGAACATGCGGGCGACCACCGCCATGGTCCTGCGCCAGGAGGGCCACGACGTGGCCGAGGCCGCGGACGGCGACGAAGCGCTGCGCATGCTCGACCGCGAGCCGTTCGACCTGGTGCTCAGCGATCTGCGCATGGCGCCGATCGACGGTCTCGAGCTCCTGCGCCGCATCTTCGAGGTGGCGCCGATCACGCAGGTCATCCTGATGACCGCGTACGGCACGATCGAGAGCGCGGTGGAGGCGATGCGCCTCGGCGCCGCCGACTACGTGACCAAGCCGTTCAAGGAGGGCGAGCTTCTCGTCCGCGTGAACAAGGCGCTGGAAAAGCGCCGGCTGCTCCACGAAGTCGGCCTCTTCGCGGGCGAATTCCGCGAGCGCTACGGTCTCGAGAACATCGTGGGCAACAGCGCGCCTGTGCGCGACCTCATCAGCCGCATCGTCCGCGCCGCGCCGTCCGAGACCACCGTGCTCATCACGGGCGAGTCGGGCACGGGCAAGGAGCTCGTCGCCCGCGCCATCCACGCGGCCAGCCGCCGCGCCGGGCGGCCGTTCGTGCCGGTGAACTGCGCCGCCATCACGCCCTCGCTGCTCGAGAGCGAGCTCTTCGGCCACGCCAAGGGCGCGTTCACCGGCGCGCTGCGGGCCCGCCGCGGCCTCTACGAGGAGGCGGACGGCGGAACGCTCTTCCTCGACGAGCTCGGCGAGACGGACACGGCTTTCCAGGCGAAGCTCCTGCGCGCGCTGCAGGAGAAGGAGATCCGCCGCGTGGGCGAGTCGGTCCCCGTCCACGTCGACGTCCGCGTGGTGGCCGCCACCAACCAGGATCTGCGCAAGGCCGTGGCGGAGAAGCGCTTCCGCGAGGACCTGTTCTATCGCCTCAACGTGGTGCCGATCCGCGTGCCGCCGCTGCGCGAGCGGATGGGCGATCTGCCGCTGCTCACGGCCCACTTCCTCGCCCGCTACAACCAGCGGCACGGCACGCGGAAGCGGCTCAGCGAGGCGGCGCTCGACAAGCTCCTGTCGCACGACTACCCGGGCAACGTCCGCGAGCTCGAGAACCTGATCGAGCAGGCGGCCGCCCTGTCGGCGTTGGAGCAGATCGACGCCGACGACTTCGACTTCGCCCGCATCGGCGACCGCCCGGACGGCGGCGGCTCGAACGAGGTCCGGCGCCTCTCCGACGTGCTGGACGACGCCGAGCGTGCAGCCATCCAGGCGTCCATCGTCCGCCACCCGGGCGATCTAGCGGCGGTCGCCCGCGAGCTGGGCGTATCGCCGACGACGCTCTGGCGGAAGATGAAGCGGCTCGAGCTCTCGGCCGACCTCGCCCGGAGCAGTAGCCGAGACGGGTGATCCGAACGAGGCCCGGCAGGCCCGATCTTTCACTTCTGCAATCCCGGCTTGCAGCGTTGCAAGGTCGGGGCAGGGGTGCCGGGCGCCAAACCGCATCGCAGGGCCGCCAGCAGGCCAGGCGCTCGTGGCACGGCGCCTGCACTATCAACCGAACGAAGCGTGGCCGGTGGTCCAGAGGTCGGTCCCCCCCCACCACTTCTACCGTGCCTGCTTCCTCGTGAGCGGGCCTGGCGCACCCCCCCCCAGCGCCAGGCCCGCTCTTTTTTTTCCGCCCGAGGCGGCGGCGTCCCCACCCCCGTGGTTCCTTACCTCGACGCACGAGCGAAGGTTTTCCCTTCAGCCGCGTCGGCGCCGTCTCGCACGCGTTTCAGTTCTGCAATGCGAGATCGCACAAACGCAACGCCCCACGGCGCCGAACGGCTGCAGAAGCCTCCTGCGGGACGATCCAGCGCTGGCATGCACTGTGCACTTCTTTCCGACCGAAGCTCGACGGCAGCGCCGCCTGATGGTTCCCCCCCCACCACTTTCGGCGCGCCGTCGGCTTCGTTTGACCGAAGGCTCGGCGCTTCCCCCCAGCGCCGAGCCTTCACTTTTTCGGGATCCCGGATGGCGCCTTCCATCCTGCTGATCGACGCCGACGCCAACTTCCGAAGGGCCCTGCGGGTTGCCCTTTCGCTGGAGGGCGTCGCCGTCGGAGAAGCGGCGACCCTGGAAGAGGCGCACTGCGCCATGCAGCAGCGCCGCTGGGATTGCGCCGTGGTCGACCTGCTCCTGCCCTGCGGCGAAGGCCCGCGGGTGGTCGAGCTGGTCCGGTCCCGCGGTGCCCCCGGGCTCATCGCCTGCAGCGCGCACGTGGAGCTCCTCGCGCCGCTCGAGGGACGGGCGATCCTGCTCGAAAAGCCCTTTTCGCCAGCGAGCCTGCTCGCATGCGCCGCGCGGTTCCTCCACGCGGGCTCGCGCGGGCGCGTCGAGCCGAACTGAAGGCCCGGGCATCCGGCAGCGATGGCCGGCCAGGCGTGGCAGCCGGGTTCCGCGCCCGACGGCGGCCTGGCCACCCGCGCACCTGCCCCAGGAACGACGAACGCGCCGGCGAGCCCCGAAAGGCCCGACCGGCGCGTCCGTTTGCGCCAGCGGCGCGCGGCCGATCAGCCCCCGCCGAGCAGGGCGGCCGACGCGCGCACCGTGTCGCCGATGAGCGACGGCAGCACGCCGAGGAGCACGGTGCCCGCGGCGGCGGCGGCCAGCGCGATGCCCATGTTGGCGCGGGTGCGCGGAGGCACGCCGACCGCCGGCTCCGGCTCGCGCATGTACATGTAGACCACCACGCGGAGGTAGTAGTACACGCCGATGACCGAGGTCAGCACGCCCACCACCGCCAGCGAGTAGAGCTTGGCGTCGATGGCGGCCTTGAAGACCCACAGCTTGCCGACGAAGCCCGCGGAAGGCGGGATGCCGGCCAGCGACAGCATGAACACCGCCATGGCCAGCGCGAGGCCGGGGTGCGAGCGGGCGATGCCGGCGAAGCGGTCGAGATCCCAGCTCATGGGGCCCTCGCCGCCCATCCGCTCCAGCGCCGCCACCACCGCGAACGCGCCTGCGCCGGCGAAGGTGTACGAGGCCAGGTAGTACAGGATGCCGGCGCCGGCGGCGGCGCGCGCGGTCGGGTCGGCAGCGGCGGCCACGGCCACCAGCATGTAGCCTGCGTGGGCGATGGCCGAGTAGGCCAGCAGGCGCTTGACGCTGCGCTGCGGAACCGCCAGCAGGTTGCCCACCAGCATGGTGATGATCGCCAGGACGCCGATGACCTCGCCCCAGCCCGCGCCGAGCGTGCCCTCGAGGGCACCGCCGCCGAAGCCCACGGTGAGGATGCGCACCAGCGCGGCGAACGCGGCCGCCTTCACGCCCACCGCCATGAAGGCGGTGACCGGCGTGGGCGAGCCCTCGTACACGTCGGGCGTCCACATGTGGAACGGCGCGGCGGCGACCTTGAACAGGAAGCCCGCGGCGACGAACGCCAGGCCCGCGCCCATGAGCACGCCCATGGAGCCGGACTGCGCGATCTCGACGAGCGAGGTCTTGCCGCCCGAGGCGCCGTAGACCAGCGCCGCGCCATAGAGGTAGAGCGCCGACGAGAACGCGCCGAGGATGAAGTACTTGAACGCGGCCTCGGCGGAGCGCGTGCCACGGCGGTTGTAGGCCGCCAGCGCGTAGGTGGCGACGCTCATGATCTCGAGCGCGACGAAGAGCGACAGCAGGTCGGTGCTCTGCGCCAGCAGGACCATGCCGGCGGCGCCGAACATGGCCAGCGCGTAGTACTCGCCGCGCTCGGCGTCGCGCGCCTGCAGGAAGGCGGCGGCGACCAGCGCGGTGATCGCGAGGCCGACGCAGACGATGACCGCGATGAAGCCCGCGAACGGATCGGCCACCGCGAACGAGCCGCGGCCGGCGGACTTGAGGAGCGGGGTGGCGGCGCTCGAGAGCATCGGCGTCGCCGAGAAGCCGGCGATCGCCGCCACGGCGACGGTGTACCAGGCCTGGTAGCCGCGGCGATTGGAGTCCTGGAACACCTCGAGCATCAGCAGCACGAGGCCGCCGAGCACGAGCAGGATCACCGGAGCGAGGCCGAGGAAGTCGGCAGAGGAGTACTGGGGCATCGCTGTACCTTGCTCGCCTTACTGCTGGGGCGCCGGGGCGACCGGACGGAGGCCCTGCGGAAGAAGGTTGTTGCCCGGCGCGATCGGCCGCACCCGCGGCGCGATCTCGAGCACCTGGCGCGCGGGGGCGCGCTGCTCGCCCGGAAGCGCGAGGGGAGCGGCGACGACCGGCGCCACGGAGGCAGGCAGGTCGCCGGCGAGCTCCGGCGCATTGCGCTCCATCAGGCTCACGAAGCGGGCGACCGACGGGCGGGCGAGATTGAGGAAGGGCGTGGGGAACAGGCCCATCACGAAGATCAGCGCGATCATCGGCGCGAGGACCATCCACTCGCGAACCGTGAGGTCCTTGATGTGGCGGTTCTCTTCGCGGGTGATGTCGCCCTGCCACACGCGCTGGTACATCCACAGCATGTAGACCGCGCCGAGGATGACGCCGGTGGCGGCGAAGGTGGCCCACCACTGACCGCCCGGCAACTTCGAGACGAACGTGCCGGTGAGGATCAGGAACTCGCCGACGAAGCCGTTGGTGCCCGGCAGGCCGATCGACGACAGCGTCACGATGAGCCACACCGCGGCGAACGCCGGGATGACCTTCGCGATGCCGCCGTAGTCGGCGATGAGGCGCGTGTGCTGGCGCGCGTAGATCATGCCGACCATGAGGAAGAGCGCGCCGGTGGAGATGCCGTGGTTGAGCATCTGGTACACCGCGCCGGTGACGCCCGCCGTGGTGAACGCCGCGAGGCCGAGCATGACGAAGCCGAGGTGCGCCACCGAGGAGTAGGCGATCAGCTTCTTCATGTCCCGCTGCGCCATGCTCATGAGCGAGCCGTACACGATGCCGATGACCGCCAGCGCGACGATGACCCAGCGCAGCTCGAAGGTGGCCTGCGGGAAGAGCGGGAAGGCGAACCGGTAGAAGCCGTAGGTGCCCATCTTGAGCATCACGCCGGCCAGGATGACCGAGCCGGGCGCCGGCGCCTGCACGTGGGCGTCGGGCAGCCACGTGTGCAACGGGAACATCGGCACCTTCACCGCGAACGCGAGGGCGAACGCGATGAACAGCCAGATCTGCACCTGGGGCGCGATGCGGAGCGCCAGCATCGCCACGTAGTCGAACGTGCGGGTGCCGGTCTGCTCGCCGGTGAGCCAGTACAGGTAGATGATCGCGATCAGCATCAGCAGCGATCCGACCATCGTGTAGATGAAGAACTTCACCGCGGCGTAGATGCGGTTCTCGGAGCCCCAGATGCCGACGATGAGGAACATCGGCACGAGCATGAGCTCCCAGAACACGTAGAAGAGCACCATGTCGAGGGCGACGAGCGCGCCCAGCATGGCGGTCTCGAGCACGAGCGCCGCAACCGCGAATTCCTTGTTGCGGAACGTGATGGTGTCCTTCGCGGACGCGATCACGATCGGCATGAGGAACGTGGTCAGGAGGATGAGGAGGAGCGACACGCCGTCGATGCCGACGTGGTAGCCGATGCCCAGCGACGAGACCCAGGGGACGTTGGTCTCGAGCTGGAAGGCCGCGGGAGCGGCCGCGTCGAACTTGCCGAGAAGCAGCAGGCTGACGAGGAAGACGACGACCGAGCACCAGAACGCGATGCTGCGGCCGAGCTTCCCATCGGGAACGGCGAGCACCACCAGCGCGCCCACGAGGGGCAGGAAGGTGACGATCGTGAGGAGGTTCGCGAGAGCGCCGGTCACGATGCTGCTCCTAACCGAGGAAGACCCAGAGGATTGCCACAGCCGACACCGCCATCACGACGGCGTAACGCTGCACGTTGCCGTCCTGGAAGTAGCGGACGATCTGGGCGATCCAGCCGGTGACCATCGCGGTGCCGTTCACGAGCACCTTGTCGATGGCGAAGGAATCGACGACCTGCCAGAGGACGCGGGCGGTCCCCTTGAGCGGGCGGACGATGACGAGGTCGTAGAACTCGTCGACGTAGAACTTGTTGGCGAAGGCCGAGTAGAGGCCCGGAGCCGCCTGCGCGATGCGTGCGGGCGCTCCGCGGCCGGGGCCGAGGTAGAGGTACCAGGCGATGCCGAAGCCGGCCCACGCGACGATCAGCGCGACGAGATAGCCGCCGATCATGTCGCCGAAGCCGTGCGACTCGGGCAGCGCGGGCGCGGCGACGGACAGCTGCTCCGCCGCGAACGCGTAGGTCTTGGCGAGGTTCGCGCGCGCAGGCTCGAACACCGGGGCGAGGAACTTCTCGAACGCCGCGCCGCCGTGCCGGGGGAAACCCCACACCGCCGCGCCGACCGCGAGGCCCGCGAGGACCCAGAGCGGACCGGTCATGGCCGGACCCGACTCGTGGGCGTGGTGGTGGAGCATGCCGCGACGCTCACCGTTGAAGGTGAGGTTGAACATGCGCCACATGTAGAACGCGGTGGAGAGCGCGGCGATCAGGCCGACCACGTACAGCGCGGTGGGCACCCACGCGAACCAGGGGTTCGCGTTCACGTGCGCCGCATGGAGAATGGCGTCCTTCGAGAAGAAGCCCGACAGCGGCAGGATGCCCGTGATGGCGATGGTCGAGATGCCGAACGTCGCCCAGGTGTGCCACATCTCCTTGCGCAGGCCGCCGAACTTGCGGATGTCGGTCTCGTCGTTCATGCCGTGCATGACCGAGCCGGCGCCGAGGAAGAGGCAGGCCTTGAAGAACGCGTGCGTGACCAGGTGGAAGATCGCCGCCCACCACGCACCGACGCCGACGCCGATGAACATGAAGCCGAGCTGCGACACCGTGGAGTACGCCAGCACCTTCTTGATGTCGTTCTGCGCGTACGCCATCAGTGCCGCGAAGATCGCGGTGAAGGCGCCGACGCAGGCGACCACGGTCATTGCGGTGGGCGCGTACACGTAGATGAACGAGAGCCGGGCGATCATGTACACGCCGGCGGTCACCATCGTGGCGGCGTGGATGAGCGCGGACACCGGCGTCGGGCCGGCCATCGCGTCGGGGAGCCACACGTAGAGCGGCACCTGCGCGCTCTTGCCGGTGGCGCCGAGGAAGAGCAGCAGGCACGCCAGCGTGAGCACCGCGGTCACCGTCCAGCCGGACCACAGGCCGCCCTGGAGCACCATGCCGGGGAGCACGCGCGCGGCGGCCACCTGGAGCTCGGCGAAGTCGATGGTGCCGAAGAGGCCGACCAGCGTGAAGATGCCGAGCAGGAAGCCGAAGTCGCCGACGCGGTTGACCACGAAGGCCTTGCGGCCCGCGTACGCCTTGGCCTCGTCGGTGTACCAGAAGCCGATGAGCAGGTACGACGCCAGGCCCACGCCTTCCCAGCCGACGAACATGACGACGAGGTTCGCGCCGAGGACCAGCGTGGACATCATGGCGACGAAGAGGTTGAGGTACGCGAAGTAGCGCCAGTACCCCTCGTCGTGGCTCATGTACTCGGTCGAGAACAGGTGGATCAGGAAGCCGACGCCGGTGACCACGCAGATGAGCGTGGCGGAGAGGCGATCGACCGCGAACGCCATCTCGACCGGGATGCCGCCGATCGTGAACCAGTGCCACCAGTTCTCGTGGAGGCGGCTCGAGTCGCCGAAGCTGACTTCGTACAGCGAGAGCGCCGAGATGACGAACGCGCCGAAGATCACGCCGAGCGCGATCAGGTGAACGTTGGCGCGGCCCAGCCGCTTGCCGAGCAGGCCGTTGATGGCGGCGCCGATCAGCGGCAGCAGGACGATCCAGTGGAGGGCGTGAGACAAGCCCAGGGTGGGATCCATCGAAGAAATCTCCCTCGGACGTCCGGGGTCAGTACTTGAGGGCGTCGACTTCGTCGACGTTGATCGTGTTTCGCGTGCGGAACACCGCGATGAAGATCGCGAGACCGATCGCAGCCTCGGCAGCCGCCACGGCGATCACGAAGAACGCGATCGCGTGGCCCGACATGTTGTTCAGGTTGCGGCTGAAGGCGAGAAACGTGAGGTTCGCCGCGTTGAGCATCAGCTCCACGCCCATGAAGACGAGCAGCGCGTTGCGGCGGATGAGGACCGCGGCGAGACCGATGGCGAAGAGCGCGGAGGCGAGCGCCAGGTAATGCGCGAGCGGAACGGTGTTCATGCTCAGATCTTTGCCTTGGCGACCACCACCGCACCGACGATGGCCACGAGGAGGAGAACCGAGGTCGCCTCGAACGGCAGCACGAACTGGCTGAAGATCACGCGGCCCACGCCGATGACCTCGCCGAAATTCGCCGCCAGCTCGGTGGGCATCTGCTGGTTCGGCAGCGCCTCGAACACGGTGTACGAGAGGACCCAGAACAGCAGCGCCGCAGCGCCGCCGACGACCGCGCTCACCGTGAGCTTCTGCTTGCCGAGGTCCTGCTCGGTCAGCGACAGCAGCATGATCACGAAGAGGAAGAGCACCATGATGGCGCCCGCGTAGACGATGATCTGCAGCGCGGCGAGGAGCTGCGCCGACAGGAGCACGTACGTGCCCGCGATGCCGAAGAACGTGAGCACCATGCTCATCGCGGCGTACACGGGGTTGCGCGAGAGGATCATGGAGAAGGCGCCCGCCAGCGTGAGGATCGCCAGCGGGTAGAAGATGACGCCTTCGGAGACGGCTGCTGCGAGGAGCGGCATCATGCGCGGACCCCTTCGTCGGCGAGGATGCCGAACGGGTGCGGGAACGGGCAGCGGTGCTCGTTGATGTGCTGCTCGAACTCGTGGCGGAACTTCGCCACGTACGAGTGCACCGGAAGCGCGGCGGCGTCGCCGAGCGCGCAGATGGTGGTGCCCAGGCCGATCGGCGGGTACGGCGCGATGGAGTTCACGACCGACAGGAGCAGCGTGAGATCCTTGGGCTCGCCCTGCCCTTCCTCGATCTTGCGGAGGATGCGCTCCATCCACGGCGTGCCCTCGCGGCACGGCGTGCACTGGCCGCAGCTCTCTTCCGCGTAGAACTTGGTCACGCGCCACAGCGCGCGGACCATGCACGTGGACTCGTCCATCACCACGATGGCGCCCGAGCCGGCCATGTTGTCCTTGGCCTTGAGCGCCTCGAACTCGGCCCACACGTCGAGCTCGTTCGCGGCGAGGATCGGCGCCGACGAGCCGCCGGGGATCACCGCCTTGACCTTGCGGCCGCCGGGAACGCCACCGCCGTATTCGGGCTTGTGGATGATGTCGAGGTAGCTGGTCTTCATCGGGATCTCGTAGACGCCGGGCTTCGCCACGTGTCCGGAGATCGAGATGAGCTTGGTGCCGCCCGACTTGTCGGTGCCGAGCTTCGCGTAGTCCTCGGCGCCCATGCGGAAGATGAGCGGCAGCGTGTTGATGGTCTCGACGTTGTTCACCACGGTGGGCGCGCCGAAGAGGCCCTTCACCGCGGGGAACGGCGGCTTGAGCCGCGGCCAGCCCTTCCAGCCCTCGAGGCTGTTGAGCAGCGCGGTCTCCTCGCCGCAGATGTACGCGCCGGCGCCGCGGTGCACGTAGACGTCGAGCGCCCAGCCGGAGTCGAGCACGCTCTTGCCGAAGATGCCCGCCTCGTAGCACTCGGCGATGGCCTTCTCGAGGATCTCGGCCTGCTCGAGGTACTCGCCGCGGATGTAGATGTAGCAGGTGTGCACGCCGAGGGCCCACGACGCGATCGCGATGCCCTCCATCAGCGAGTGGGGATCCTGCTCGATGATGTAGCGGTCCTTGAAGGTGCCGGGCTCGGACTCGTCGGCGTTGATGCAGAGGTACTTCGGCCCCTCGACGTTCGGGACGAAGCTCCACTTCATGCCGGTGGGGAAGCCGGCGCCGCCGCGGCCGCGGAGGTTCGACTTCTTGACCTCGGCGGTCACGTCGGCGGGCTTCATCTGGAGCACCTTCTTCAGGCTCTCCATGCCGCCGTTCTGCTTGTAGAACGAGAGGCTCCGGCCGTTCGGCTGGAACCAGTTCTTCGTGAGAAGCCGCTCTGCCATTGTCACGCCTTCTTCGCCGCCTGCTTGCGCAGGTCGTCGACGAGCTGATCGGCCTTCTTCAGCGTCATGTTCATGTGGAACCGCGAGTCGACCTGGAGCACGGGTGCGTTGCCGCACGCGCCCAGGCACTCGAACTCGCGGAGCGTGAACATGCCGTCCTTCGTGGTCTCGCCCATGTGCACGTCGAGCGTCTTCTCGAGATGCTCGATGAGGGGCTCGGCGCCGCGCAGGGAGCACGAGATGTTCGTGCAGACGTCGATGACGTGCTTCCCCTTCGGCTGCAGGAAGTACATCACGTAGAACGTCGCCACTTCGCGCACGCGCTCGGGCGTCGACTGGCATTTCTGCGCGACCTGGACCATCGCCTCGGGGGGAACCCAGCCGACGAGATCCTGGACCAGATGGAGGCCGGGAAGGATTGCTGCCGCCTTCCGTCCCTCGGGGAAACGGGCGAGGTAACGCTCCATTTCCTCATCGAATCGCTTCTGCTGCTCTGCGCTGAACGGCGCCGCCATCTTTGACACACCTTTGCCTGCGGGTCGGGCCGGTAAAAAGGTGGCACAAGATCGTTTGGGGGCGCTTCGTTGTCAAGCGAAACCTTTGCCGTGAGCCGGCAGCCAGAAATCGCGCAACCTGCCGAAAAGAGCGGGTTTTGTGCGATGGCTCCCGGCACACGCCCCGTACGAACGGTGCCACGCGACGCCGGGCGGGAAGGCCCTCGGCGATCCGTCGCGCGCCGCAGTTTTCTGTGACGGACCTTCTAGCGGCCGCGCGCCGATCGCGCCACTTTTCGCGCACTTGCCCCCGCCTCCGGGCTGGCAGGGCGATTGCTCTCTCCCCCGGATGCCCCGCGCAGCTTCGGCCGGGGCTGCCGGGAGGGAATCGATACATGGATCGTTCGAGAAAAACCCGCCTCGCGCTGGCCGCGACCGCGCTGGCGACGGTGCTTCTGTACGGCTTCGACGGCGGCAGCTGCGGCGGTGACCCCGGCGGCGGATCCGCCGGGCAGGCCGGCCATTCCGCGCCGGTGGTCGACCGCTGCGCCGGGCTCGACGAGGCGGCGTGCCTTTCGACGCCCGCCTGCCGGCCCGAGTACGCCGCGGCCGACGCGCCGGCTTGCGACTGTCCGCCGTGCCCGGACGCCCGGCTGTGCGACGTCGACTGCGCCTGCCCCACGCCGGCGCCGGGCGCCTACGCGGGCTGCAGCGGCGCCCCCGCTGCATGCGGCACCGTCTGCGAGATCTGGTGCGAATACGGCAACGTGCTCGACGAGAACGGCTGCGCCACCTGCGCCTGCAACCCCGCGCCGATCGGCTGCCCGCGGCCGGCCTGCGACGTCTGGTGCGAATACGGCCACGTGCCCGACGCCAGCGGATGCCCCACCTGCGCCTGCAACCCCGGTCCGGTCGACGCGTGCGCCGGCCTCTCCGAGCGCGCGTGCAACGCGGCCCCCGGCTGCCTGGGCGTCTACGCGGGCAGCGACGCGTGCGCCTGCACGCCGTGCCCGCCGGGCGTGGAGTGCTTCTGCGATTGCCCCACCGCCGCCGATGGGGACTTCCTCTACTGCACGGTCGACGGGCTCTGTCGCATGCCCCCGCCCCCGCCCCCGCCGTCGCAGGGCGCGTGCAGAGGCGACGCCGACTGTGGCCCCGGCGGCCGCTGCGTCGAGCAGGCGACCTGCGCCGCGATCGGCTGCCCCGAGCCCCGCTCGATCTGCGTCTACGACCACGAGGAGGGCGGCGCCGGCGGCGATCCGTGCGACGGCGCGCGCCGCACGGCCGACGGGAGCTGCGTCCACCCGGACGGCACGCGGATGCCGGCGTACTGCTGCGCCGCGCGGTAGGTGCGGTCCGCGCGCCCGCTGAAACGATCTTTCAGCGGGCGCGGACGCGTTGAAGCATCGTTGCACCCGGGCGGGGAGTCGGGAGCAAAAAGCGCAGGGATTTCCAGCGCCTGGAAGGTGGCCCTCCGCATGCAGTGATCGGTGGCACGGGCGGATGTGCCGCCCCCTGCAGCCCCGGATGCCCACCGTGATCGCCCGCCGGTTCGCTCGCCCGCTCGCACTCCTCCTGCCGCTCGCCATCGCGTTCCCCGCCCGCGCAACCGAAGCGGCGCCGCCTCCCGCCGCGACGCTCCTCGCCGAGCCGGAGCGGCTCGTGGAGTGGCTCGAGCGGGCCCATCCCGACCTCGCCGCCGACGCGGCGCGGACCGACGCGGCCCGCGCCGAGCTCGCGCAGGCCGGCACGTGGCGCAACCCGGAGCTGGATCTCGCCGCCGGCAACGTGGCGGTGGGCCCCTCGCGCGCCGACGGCGGCGGGCTGCGCGCGCTGTGGAGCGTGGGCGTCGCGCAGGAGTTCGAGCTGGGCAAGCGCGGGCCGCGCACCGAGGGTGCCCGGCTCCGGCTCGCCGCGTCGCGCGAGGAGCACGCCGCCCGGCGCGGACGTGCAGCGGCGGACGCACGCCGCTCCCTCGCGGAGGTCGTCTGGCTCGCGGCGCGGCAGCAGGTGCTGGCCGAGGGCGTCGCGCTCGCCGACGAGGCCTCCCGCGTGGCATCCAGCCGCCACCGTCTCGGGGACGCGAGCGGCGCCGACCTCGCCCGGTTCGAGCTCGAGGCCGCCCGCCTGCGCGCCGAGCAGGCGAGTAACGAAGCCGCGCTCGACGCGGCGCGGAGCGCGTGCGCCTCCCGGGTCGCCCTGCCTTGCGACCTCGGCGCGGAGGCGGCGCCGCTGCTCCGGACCGCCGCGCCGGTGCCGCCGCTCGACAAGAGCGACGCACTCGAGCGCCGCCCGGAACGGCGTGCGCTGGAGCTGCGCAGCCGCGCGGCCGGGGAAGACGCGACGCTCGCCGCGCGGCGGGCGATCCCCGATCCGAAGGTCCGCATCGGCCTCGACGTGGATCGCTTCGGCCTCACGAACGAGGACCCGTATACCGTGGGCATCGGCATCTCCGTGCCGCTGCCCCTGCTCGATCGCGGGCGCAACGACGAGGCGGCCGCCCGGGCCGCCGCACGAGAGCTCGCCCACGAAGCGCGCGCCGACCAGCTCGAGGCGCGCGAGCGGATCGACGGGCTCGAGCGCCGCCGCGAGGCGCTGGGGCGCTCGCTCGCGCTGCTCGAGAACGACGCGGTTCCCCGCGCCGAGACGATCGCCGAGGCGGCCCGCACGGCGTTCGAGCGCGGCGAATACGGCACCACCGAGCTCCTGCTCGCGCGGCGCGACCGCATCGATCTCCAGCTGCAGCTGCTCGACGTGACCTTCGCCCTCTTCGACGTCCGCAACGAGCTCCGCCAGGGGCTCGGCCTCGATTCGCTTTCCGCCACCCGTTCCAGGTGAATCCATGAAGCCGTTCCCGTCCTCTCCGCGGCGTGCGCTCCCCGTGGCCGTCGCCACCGCGCTCGCCGTCCTGTGCCTCGCCCTCGCGTCGGGCTTCCGTCGCGCCGAACCCGAGCCGCCGCCCGCCGCGGACGGCATCTCGGTCGACGCCGGCGCGGTGCGCCTCGCCCCCGGCGCGCCGCAGTGGAACTCGATCCGGATCACCGAGGCGCAGGGCGCCACGCGCACGTGGAGCGACGCGGCGCCCGCCCGCGTGCGCATCGACGAGCAGCGCGCGTCGCGCGTCGGCACACCGCTGCCCGGCCGGATCGTCGCCGTCCACGTCGACCTCGGGGAGCGGGTCGAGGCCGGCGCGCCCCTCGTGACGGTGGCCAGCCCCGCGATCGCCGAGCTGCGCGCCGACGAACAGCGGGCGTCGTCCGAGCTCGCGCTCGCGCGCCGTACGGTGGAGCGCGTGGACGCGCTGGTTCACGCCGAAGCCGTGCCCGCCAAGGAGGCGCTCGCCGCGCGGCAGCAGCTCGCCCAGGCGGAGGTCGCCCATTGGAGCGCCCG
>Ga0164243_10006897_pt1 | contig 17107 bp, 14 predicted proteins | sample OricompcompostOP_FD_108781 | JGI IMG/M metagenome (GOLD analysis project Ga0164243, IMG submission 108781) | Organic Plus compost microbial communities from Emeryville, California, USA - Original compost - Organic plus compost (OP) | ecosystem: Engineered > Solid waste > Mixed feedstock >... | reverse complement strand
ATTTTTTGCATTGCGGAAAAAGCCCCGTTCGCCTCGCGGTTGTCACCGCAGCCCCCAGCGCCCGCCCCAGGGCGCACAAAGCGAAACAAGGCCCTTCCGCCGTCTGATTTACAGGCAATGCAAAACCCCGGGCGGGGGAAATCGTTCCCCGCTCAAGGCTGGATTTGGGTCGTTTCGACCGAAATCAGGCCGGGCAGCGCAGGCTGAAGCCAGGGAACCGGGCTGCGCCCGTCCTCTGCAGCGTCAGAAAGCTCGGCAGCGCCTGCAGCAGGAACAGCAGGTCGCGAGCGTAACGCTTGCGGGTCCTCGGCTCGAGCAGGAAGCGCCAGAACCATTCGCCGCCGATCATCTGCAGCCACAGCGGCGCCCGCGGCGTCGATCCGGCCAGGAACAGCAGCCCCGAGCCGCAGCACAGGATGTCCGCATCGCAACCGGAGCGTTTGATCTGCGCGGCCATGATCTCGCTTTGCGGCGCCCCGGTGGAGACGAAGACGCATGCCGGGCCGGCGTCCATGACCATGCGCACGATCGCCCGGCGTTCCGCCCGCCGCTTGATGTAGCCCATCGAGGGATTGTGGAACCGCAGGTCCAGGTGCGGATAAGCCTCCCGCATCGCCGCCTCCACCGCCGGCGTGCAGCCGATGGAATAGACCACCGCTCCGGGCTGCAGGCGCTTCAGCATCTCGGGCGTCAGGTCGGTGCCGGTGAGCACGAAGGCGCGCCCGCGCACGAAGGCATGGTCGAGCGCACGGCTGTCGTTGAGCACCAGGTCCGCCGTCGAATAGGCGCGTCGGAGCGCGCGGGAGCGGGTGAGCAGCCGCAGATGGTCGACGTTCGGCGTGACGATCAGCCGGCCCCGCCCCGGCCCGGGCGGGCGCGTGGCGAGTTCGTCCAAGGTTCCCTTGAACAGGACGTAGTCGGGTTCGCCGGTCCGCGGCCCGCCGGCGGAGCGCAGCGCCGGGTCGCGGAGGGGGAGGGCCAGGGTGTCGAAGGTTGTCGCCGCATCCATGGCGGCAATATGAAGCTTGGCAATTTAGGCGCCGTAAATCTACAGGGTAAACAGCCGATGTGGATTTCTATACAAGGCGTTCGTCGGGGTTGGCGCAGTCGTGGTTAATGCATGATTGCGAAGGCGACGCCGATATTGAGGAAAATCGTCGTGTCATCGCATACGACATCTTAAGTCTCTTCGTTCTATCTTCCGATCAGTTCCGGAGGCCCGCCCATGGGAGCTTTTGCTCGTCCCGATTCCAAACCGGCTCGGCAGCCGTCGATGCGATCGGCTGGGCGGCGCGGCGCCCCCGCGGCGGTGGGCGGCTACGAGGCGCCGGCGCCCTCGCCGGCCCAGCAACTCCAGGAAGCGCTCGTGGCCGAGTTCGCCGCCCCCGAGCGCAAGTGGCCGCCGATCGTCGGCGTCGGCTTCGTGCTGGGCGTCAGCGCGGCCTTCTGGGGTCTCGCGGCCCTGGTCGTTTCGGCGCTTTGATCGCCGCTCGGCTCTGATCGCCCCTGCGCGCTGATCTGTCGGCACGCCGATCCCCGAGCGGGAGCGGCCGCCCAGGCGCGCTCTGCGCCGGCCATTTCCCACCTACACACCTTCCCGACCGCTCCATCCGCCTGCCGCCGTCAGCCGGGCGTGTCCGCTTGCCCCGACCTGAGCAGGGCGAAAATGGGGCAAGATTTGGCGGAAAAAGTGGCCGGCCTCCAGAGAACAAGTAAAATATTTGTAAATAGAGCGCTGAAATTGCGACAATCCAACGCATGGCAACGCTCGGAGGCCCCAGCTATATGGTGAATCAAGAAGGGACGGCTGGGGGCAGCCGAGCGGGATGACGATAAGATAAGCTCTGCTGAAACCTGAGGTTGGAGGCCCAAGTTGGACCTTTTTAACAACAACCATCTCGTTTCTCTAGATAGAACCGGCAATCCCCGGAGATTTTCCCAGAGCGAGGAAAATCTCCATTCTGAGCCTCATCCCGGCGAAACCTGGCCGGGAAATGGAAGCGGCGTAGCCGTGGCGGCGTCCTGCGTAAACATGACGCCCGGCATCGATTATCACGCCGATTGCGAGGCCGCGGTCGAGCGCCGGCGCGATGATACCTGCCACTTGGTCAGTATTGTCCAGTCGCAGAGCGCCCCGGACTCTTTCGGCGGTCAGATTTCAGGCCCAACCCCGACGGTCCAGCTCGATGAAGGACGGCTTTGCGCCGCCGCCCGTTTCGACGGGCCGCGCCGCGCGGACGTCGGGATCGAGCGGATAGCGTTCCTTCCCCGGCTTTCCGCAAGCTGAAGCGGCCCCTTCCGAGCCGCTCATCCGAAAACCTTTTCGACGTGCCTTGGCGTGGTCTGCGCCAAGGCTGCTCTGAGGCCCCTATCACTGGGATTTCTCGGCAGTTGTTCTTCTGCGCGGTCCGTTGGGCTGCGTCGTGCCATGTATAGGTGTTCTAAAAATACGATGTAGCAGATTCCATAGTCATAACGAACGTTTATCTATCCTTTAAAAGTTCTTGTAGCGAACTAATCTGTCAAGGGGTACTGTATGCTCTACTTCTCGGATGATAGCGGATATGGCCTGAACACCAGCGGCCATTCCTGGAGCTTCGCCAAATCCGGTGACAACCTCCGCTTCGAGGTGCGTCCGGGAGACCAGTGGTCGGCGGACTCCAGCGGGGTCGAGCGGGCGGAGGCGGTCTTTTCCAACCGGCTGAGCTTCGGCCAGACCTATTCGATCGACTACAGCTTCATGGTCGAGTCCGGCGCGGACAACACTTCGGGCTGGGTCAACATCGGCCAGCTGCACGGCAGCGCCGACGCCGGCGACTACGGCTCGATGGCGCCGGTCTTCGCGGTCCAGCTGATGGGCGAGAAGATGCGGATCGTCTCGCGCTCGGACCCGAAGGCCATCAGCACCGACCGCGCCGAGGACCAGATCCTGTACAAGGACACGGCGGACATCGTCCGGGGCCACTGGTACGACATGAAGATCGACATCAAGGTCGACCCGTTCGGCAACGGCGACATCGACGTCTATCGCGACGGCGCCCACATCGTCGATTACCACGGCGCCGTCGGCTACAACGACGCGGCCGGCCCCTACTGGCGCGAAGGCGTCTACCGCGGCGCGGCCTCCGAGAAACTGGCGGTCAACTTCAAGAACCTCGAAGTCTCCACCGTCGATACGGGGTCGTCCACCGTCAACAAGGTCGTCAACGGCACCCCCAGCAACGACGTCCTGATGGGCGGCGCCGCCAACGAGGACTTCAGGCCGGGCACCGGAGACGATTCGATCTACGCCGCGGGCGGGAACGATACGGTCAACGGCGGCTCCGGCGGCGACACCATCGACGGCGGAAGCGGCAATGACCGACTGTTCGGCGGCACCAACAACGACAAGCTGATCGGCGGCGACGGCTCCGACCTGTTGTCGGGCGGCGACAACAACGACAAGCTGTCCGGCGGCGCGGGCGCCGACACGCTCGCCGGCGGCGACGCTTCCGACACGATCACCGGCGGCACGGGCGCCGACGTCTTCCGCTTCGACGACCGGTGGAACGACATCGACCATCTGACCGACTTCACGGTCGGCGAGGACAAGATCCAGCTCGTCGCGTCCGAGTTCGGCCTGTCCAGCATAGAGAATGGGCTGTTCGTCAACGGCCTCGGCTCCACCACCGCCGGCAAGGCGGCGCTCCACTACGTGCAATCGACCGGGACGCTGTATTGGGACTCCACAGGCGGCACGACCATCGACGCCAAGCCGATCGCCGTCCTCGACAACCATGCCAAGCTGTCGCTCGGCGACTTCCGGCTCCTGACCGAGAGCGGGACCGTCACGGGCGGCAGCGCCAGCGCCAGCGCGGACGTCGTCGCGTCGGGCGCGGTGCAGACCATCGACGGCACCCTGGGCTCAGACGTCCTGACCGGGCGCGCCGGCGCCGACCACATCAGAGCGATCAACGGCGACGACTCGATCCACGGCGGCAGCGGAACCGACTCTATCAACGGCGGCTCCGGCGCGGACACGATCAACGGCGGGACCGGCGACGACCTGCTCGTCGGCGAAACCAGCGCCGACAAGCTGATCGGGGGCGACGGCGGGGACACGCTGATCGGGGGCGACAACGGCGACACCCTGTCCGGCGGCGCCGGCCACAACGTCTTCCGCTTCGACGGCCGCTGGTACGAGCCCGACCACGTGACCGATTTCACGGTCGGCGCGGACAAGGTCCAGCTCGCCAAGTCGGCCTTCGGCGTGTCGAGCATGAGCGATGTGGCGTTCGCGGACGACCTCGACCCCACCGCATCCGGCAAGGCGGCTCTCCACTACGTGGAATCGAGGGGGCAGCTCTACTGGGACGCCAACGGCGGCTCGACCGGCGACGCCCAGCTGATCGCCGTCTTCGACAACCACGCGCATCTGACGGCGAGCTCCTTCGAGCTGTTCTGAACATAGCCCGGGGGGGAGGCCCGCGCCTCCCCGGGACGTTCCATGCCTCCTTCGCCGGCCGGGCGGCCGCTCCGCGTCAGCGAGCCGCCCGGCCGGCGACATCTTTTGGGGCGCGATCCGCGCCGAGACTGATTTACAGGAATTTACAAAGACTGTTCCGGGGTCGGTTCCCCAGGCGAGCGCCGCCTCAGGTCTTCGCAGCTAAAAGGCCGTTATAGTAAACGCCAAAGTAATCACTCTCCTTCATGCATTTTTTGAGAGTTATGGCGACGATGCCCTCGAACACGGGGGTGTCACATGCTCTACTTCTCCGACGATAATAAGTACGGGCTCCAGACCAGCGGCGACGCCTGGAGCTTCACGAACACCAACGACACGCTCCGCTTCGAAGTGCGTCCCGGAGACCATTGGTCCAAGGACGACGTCGGCGTCGAACGGGCCGAGGCGGTGTTCTCCAACCTGCTGAACTTCGGCCAGACCTATTCGATCGACTACAGCTTCATGGTCGAGCCCGGCGCGGCCAACACCTCCGACTGGGTCAACATCGGCCAGCTGCACGGCAGCGCCGACGCCGGCGACTACGGCTCGATGGCGCCCATCTTCGCCGTCCAGCTGATGGGCGAGAAGCTGCGCATCGTCTCGCGCTCGGACCCGAACGCCATCAGCACCGGCCGCGCCGAGGATCAGATCCTCTACAAGGACACGGCGGATATCGTCCGGGGCCAGTGGTACGACATCAAGATCGACATCAAGGTCGACCCGTTCGGCAACGGCGACATCGACGTCTATCGCGACGGCGTCCAGATCGTCGATTACCACGGCGCCGTCGGCTACAACGACGCGGCCGGCCCGTACTGGCGCGAAGGCGTCTACCGTGCTCCGGCCGACGAGACGCTGGCGGTCAACTTCAAGGACCTCGAGGTCTCCACCATCGACACCACGTCGTCGGCCCTCACCGCCACGGTCAAGACGGTCAACGGCACCAAGGGCGCCGACGTCCTGATGGGCGGCGTCGCGAACGAGGACTTCAAGTCGATCAATGGCAACGACTCGATCAATGGGGCCGGTGGGAGCGACACCATCGACGGCGGGACCGGCTCCGACACCCTCGACGGCGGCGACGGCGACGACAAGCTGATCGGCGGCACCAGCAACGACGTGCTGTCCGGCGGTTCGGGCGCCGACATGCTGTCCGGCGGCGACAACAACGACGTGCTCGTCGGCGGTGACGGCGCCGACACCCTCGCCGGCGGCGATGCGGCCGACACGCTCACCGGCGGCGCCGGGGCCGACGTCTTCCGCTTCGACGACCGCTGGAACGGCCCGGACCACCTGGTGGATTTCACGGTCGGCGAGGACAAGATCCAGCTCGACGTGTCCGAGTTCGGCGTGTCCAGCATGGACAATGTGGTGTTCGTCGACGGCCTCGGCTCCACCGTCGCGGGCAAGGCGGCGCTCCATTACGTCGCGTCGACGGGTCAGCTCTACTGGGACTCCACCGGCGGCGCGACCACCGACGTCAAGCTGATCGCCGTCCTCGACAACCATGCCAAGCTGTCGGCAGGGGACTTCAGCGTGTTCGACCCGAACGCGATCGTCGAGAGCGCGCCGGTCCAAACCGCGCCGGCTGCGCCGACCGCGCCCGCCGCGATCGAGACGCCGATCGACACCACGGTGAAGATCGTCAACGGCACCAAGAGCGCCGAGGTCCTGATGGGCAGCGACGCCAATGAGGACTTCAGGTCGAGCAACGGCGCCGACTCGGTCTACGCCGCCGGCGGGAACGACACCGTCGACGGGGAGACCGGCGCCGACACCCTCGATGGGGGGATCGGCAACGACATGCTGATCGGCGGCACCAACAACGACAAGCTGATCGGCGGCGACGGCGCCGACACGCTGATCGGCGGCAACAACGGCGACACGCTGATCGGCGGCGCGGGCGGCGACGTCTTCCGCTTCGACGGCGCCTGGTACGAAGCCGACCGGCTGGTGGACTTCAAGGTCGGCGAGGACAAGATCCAGATCGTCGGTTCCGCCTTCGGCGTGTCCAGCATGAACGACGTGGTGTTCGCCAACGGCCTCGGCTCCACCGTCGCCGGCAAGGCGGCGCTCCACTACGTGGAGACGACCGGGCAGCTGTACTGGGATCCCACCGGCGGCTCGACCGGCGACGCCAAGCTGCTCGCCACCTTGGACAACCACGCCCAGCTGGCGGCGAGCTCCTTCGAGCTGTTCTGACAAATCCCAAGGGGAGGCCTGCGCCTCCCCCCACGGCCTTCAAATCCTTCTCCGCCGGCCAGGGCGCCGCTCCGCGCGAGCGAGCCTCCTGGCCGGCGGAATCGTTTGGTCCCGGGACTGGTCGGGGCGCTCCGGCTCGGCTTGGGGCAGGTCGGCGGCCGCGCTTGCGGCGTTGCAGCGTGAAAGCCCTAGGCGGCCCTGGCGCCCTTGGGCTAGGCAAGAGCCGGGATCGCGCCGCGCGAGGACGCCCCCGTGGGGGAGGCGACCCGCCGGCGGCCGCTCGACCGCCACTTTCGACCTGGTCCCCAGGGCGGAGCCGCGCCGAGCAGGCCCAGGAGAGGGTTGAGGCATGACTGTTGTCGTTACGGGAGCCGCCGGCTTCATCGGAATGCATGTGGCGGAGCGGCTGCTGCGACGCGGCGAGCGCGTGATCGGCGTCGATGTCTTCAACGACTATTACGACCCGGCGCTGAAGGAAGCCCGGGCGGCGCGGCTGGAGACGCTGAAGGGCTTCCGCATGGTGCGGATGGACCTGGCCGACGCGCCGGCCTTCGAAGCCCTGGTCCGGTCGGAAGGGGCGGCGCGGGTGGTGCACCTAGCCGCCCAGGCGGGCGTGCGCTACTCCATCGATCACCCCTTCGCCTATCAGCACTCCAACCTCGCCGGCCATCTGTCGGTGCTGGAGGCCTGCCGGCGGTCCGAGCGCTGCGAACACCTGGTCTACGCCTCGTCGAGCTCGGTCTACGGCCAGCGGCCCCTGGGCGGGCAGGCCTTCAGCGAAGAGGACCCGGTCGATGCGCCCGCATCCCTGTATGCGGCGACGAAGCGGGCGGGCGAGCTGATGAGCACCACCTACGCAAGCCTTTACGGCCTCCCGCAATCGGGTCTGAGGTTCTTCACCGTCTATGGACCCTGGGGCCGGCCGGACATGGCCTACTACAGCTTCACCCGGAAGATCCTGGCCGGGCAGCCCATCGAAGTCTTCGGCGAAGGCCGGATGGCCCGCGACTTCACCTACATCGACGACATCGTCGACGGCGTCGTAGGCGTGCTGGACCGCCCCCCCGCGCAAGGCGAGAACCGGCTTTTCAACATCGGCGACAGCCGGCCCGTGGGTTTGATGGACATGATCGCGATCCTGGAGGACGCGCTCGGGCGGAAGGCCGAAAAGGTATTCCTTCCCATGCAGCCGGGCGACGTGCGCACGACCTACGCGGACGTGTCTCGGCTGAAGGCGCTCACCGGATACGAACCCAAGACCCCCCTGGAGCAGGGCCTGCGGGAGTATGTGGCCTGGTTCAGGGCCTGGGGCGGCTAAGAATTCAGCCGAGGCGGAGGAGCGCGATCACCACGCCCCAGAAGACCGCGCTGCTGACGAGGATGAAGAGCAGGCCGACGGCCAGCGGCCATTTGTCCTGTTCCTGGGCGAGATTCACAGGCGCCGCGTCCTCGCCGGAGAGTTCATTTGCTCGTGCATCTTGGGGAGAAGCGCGTTCGACAAGGCCAGAGCCGTCCGACGCCTCGGGAGCGCCCGGTTCCGTGTGCAGATCTTCCAGAACTAACCTCATCGCATTGCTCGAAGCCTTGGATGTGGTCGTTTAACGAAATCAAACGCTGGTAAGTGGAAGCCACTCACGGATAATTGATTCCGAATAGCAAGCTGCGGGACCTGCTGGGTCGATCTTCCCCGAAACAGCTCCTTCGGGGGCTCGTCTTCCGGACTGTGACCGTCGCAACGGTCCAGCTTGTCTAAAATCAACTTACAGCTCCGCCGGGCGTTGCTGGAATCCCGTGGTTTCCCCTCCCTTGCGGCGGCTGGTCAGGCCTGCGCCTGCTTCGGTCGGGCCCCTGGCGACATGTCCCGAGTTGTCGGGGCCGAACCATCGATTCGATTCTAGTGAGGCTGCAGTCCCTGTACACGGACCTTTTTGTCACGCCCTCCTCTAGTGGAGGGCGAGAATCGGCGCCCGAACCATTTGGCTCGACAAGGATTTGCAGCCGCCGAGAGCCCGGCGCGTCAGGATTCGGGCCCGGAGACCTTCGTCAGCTCGGCTTGTCCGCCGGGCTGGGGCGCCGGATCGCGGTCGGTGAAGCGATAGCCGTCGCGGACCAGCTGCAACCGGCGCCGGGGCTTGGAAGAGCGGTCGTCGAGGATCCACTCGCCGCCTTCGGTCTTGACCGCCAGGACCGCCCGCCTTCCTCCGGCGGGATCGTCCATCACGACCAGGCGGGCGGGCAGGCCGGTCAGCCGGGCCTTCTTGAGCAGGGCCTTGTCCTCGCCGTCGAGCGGATCCGGTCCGGGCGCGGGGGCGGAAGCTTCGAGCGCGTTGACCTCCCGATTGAGGTGTTCGAGCCGCCGCAACGTGGGGTCGCCAAGCTGGCTCGAGGCCACCCAGATCACGGCCCAGAACAGGGCCGAGGTGGAGCCGATGAAGAGGGCGCCGTGCTTGCGCCGGATCGCTGCGGCGACGGCGGCGGCCAGGAACACGATCAGTATGAGAGCGCCGCCCATAACCATCGGACAACCCCGAAGCACTTCACCCGCCACGGCGCACCAGCCGCACGCCTATCTTCCGCCACAGCTTCGAAAAAACATCGAAAAAATTCCTCCAACTGAGCCGGAGCGCGGCCTGCAGGATCAAAAGCCTCCGTTCGAGCGTTTCCCGGCGCCGAAGAAGCCAGGGCCTCGGGAAGGCTCGGGCGACAAGGGGGCCTCCGCTTGCAGCCGTCGGGCCGGATCCGGAAGGGATTGCTGATCGCGGCCGCGGCGGGCGTGGCCGCTGCAGCCGGCGTCGCGGTGACGGCGCAGAACCCCCGCCCGCCGGCGATCTCGCCGCCCCCTCCCGAGCCGCGCGCCAGCCTGGTTTCGGCGCCCGCCGCCGCATCGCCGGCGGACGACGGGCAATGGCGCATGCCGGCCAAGGATTACGCCAACACCCGCTTCAGCGGCCTCGACCAGATCAACAAGGCGAACGCCAAGGACCTGCAGCTCGTCCTCACCGTCTCGACCGGCACGCTGCTGGGCCAGGAGTCGGCGGTGCTGGCGGTGGACGGCACGCTCTACTTCGTCACGCCCTACCCGAACTTCCTCTACGCCGTCGACCTGACGCAGCCGGGCGGGGCGGTGAAATGGCGGTTCGAGCCCAAGCCGGACGCCGCCGCGCAAGGGGTCGCCTGCTGCCAGCCGGTGAACCGGGGGCCGGTCTATTCGGACGGGACCATCTACTTCAACACCGTGGACGCTCATACCTTCGCCGTCGACGCCCGCACCGGACGGCTGAAGTGGAAGACCCGCGTCGGCGACTTCAACGACGGCGAGGCCGTCACGATGGCCCCCGTGGTGGTCAAGGGGCGCGTGCTCGTCGGCAACTCGGGGGCGGAATACGGCGCCCGCGGCTGGCTGGCGGCGCTGAACGCTTCGGACGGATCGATCGCCTGGCGCGCCTATTCGACGGGGCCGGACAAGGACGTGCTGATCGACCCGGCGGTCTTCAAGCCGTTCTACGCCCGCTACCGCGGAACCGACCTGGGCGTGAAGGAGTGGCCGGGCGACCATTGGAAGATCGGCGGCGGCACGGTCTGGGGCTGGATCTCGTACGACCCCGAGCTCGACCTGATTTTCCACGGCACCTCGAACCCCAGCCCCTGGAACCACGAGGTCCGGCCCGGCGAGAACAACTGGACCAACGGCATCTTCGCCCGCGAGCCGGAGACCGGGAAGGCGCACTGGTTCTACCAGACCAGTCCCCACGACCTCTGGGACCACTCCGGCGTCAACGAGAACATCCTGCTCGACATGCGCTGGGGCGGGCGGCTGCGGAAGACGATCGTGCGGCCCGACCGCAACGGCTACATGTACGTGATCGACCGCACCAGCGGCGAGGTGCTGGCCGCCGACCCCTTCGTCCATATCACCGCGTCCAAAGGCGTGGACCTGAAGAGCGGGCGGCTGATCGACAATCCCGAGAAGATCCCGAGCCAGGGCAAGGTCGTCCGCGACGTCTGCCCCAATTCCCCCGGGGCCAAGGACTGGACGCCGTCGGCCTTCAGCAAGGTCACGGGGCTGCTGTACGTGCCCCACAACAACCTGTGCATGGATTGGGAGACCAAGCCGGTCAACTACATCCGCGGCACGCCCTACATCGGCGTCGCGCCGCACTTCAAGCCGGGGCCAGGGGGGCAGGCGGGCGAGTTCATGGCCTGGGATCCGGTCGCCCGCAGGAAGGTCTGGACCATCCCCGAGCGCTGGCCGGTGTGGAGCGGCGCGGCGGCGACGGCCGGCGGGGTGGTCTTCTACGGCAACCTGGAAGGCTGGTTCAAAGCGGTCGACGCCGATACCGGAGCGCTGCTCTGGCAGTTCAGGACCGCCTCCGGGATCATCGGCCAGCCGACCACCTTCCTCGGCCCGGACGGGCGCCAGTACGTGGCCATCCTGTCCGGCATCGGCGGTTGGGCGGGGGGCATCGTCTCCAGCAACCTCGACCCGCGCGACCCGACTGCCGCCAAGGGCTTCGGGAACATGACCGCCGAGCTCAAGAGCCAATCCAACAGCGGAGGCATGCTCTATGTCTTTGCGCTGCCCCGCCGCTGAGCGCCTGGCGCTCGCCTTTGCGGCCGCGGCGGCGCTCGCCGCCTGCCAGAGGGAGACGCGCGACTTCCGGGGGCCGCCCGCTCCGCCGCCGGCGATGGCCGCCGGGATCGGGGTCTCGTCCAGCACCTTCCACGCAGGCGGGCCGCGGCCGATCCGCAGGGACCCGCGCGCCCGGATCTACGAGGCCAACGCCTTCCACATCGGCGAGGGCAAGCGGCTCTACGACTGGTACAACTGCTACGGTTGCCACGCCGCTGGCGGCGGCGACATCGGCCCGCCGCTGATGGACGAGGAGTGGCGCTACGGCGGCGAGATCGAGCAGATCCGCGCCTCGATCCTGGAAGGGCGGCCGAACGGCATGCCTTCCTACGCCGGCAAGATCAACGACAACCAGGCCTGGCAGCTGGCGGCCTATGTCCGGGCGCTGAGCGGCAACGTGCCCAAGGACGCGCCGCCCTCGCGCGGGGACGAGATCCAGAGCGGACCGCCGCTCACCCAGGTCCCCGCGACGCCGCCCAAGCCCGTCGACCCGGCCTCCGCCCAGGGAACCCGGCCATGAGGCGCATCCCGGCGGCGGTCCTGCTGTTCCTGCTGCTGCCGGCCTGTTCGGGCCAGCAGGCGGCGCTGGACGTGGCCGGCGACCAGGCGAGCCGCATCGGCGACATCTGGCGGCTGATGCTGTGGATCTGCGGGGCGATGTACGTCCTGGTGCTGGTCGGCCTGGGCGCGGCGCTGTGGCGGGCGCGCCGGCGCTTGGCGGGGCCGCCGGTTTCGGACGGCGTGGAGAGCCCCAACGAGCGGCTGATGCAGACGGCCCTGGGCGGATGGACGGCGCTCATCGTGACGGGTCTGGTCGTGCTGGCGCTCGGCAGCTTCCTGGTGGACCGGGCGCTGGCCCGCGCCGAGGCGGCGAACGCGCTGAGGATCAAGGTCACGGCCCACCAGTGGTGGTGGGAGATCGAGTACGACGCCCCGGTCGCGAACGACCGCGTCTCCACCGCCAACGAGCTGCACCTGCCCGTCGGGCGGGCGGCGCGGGTCGAGCTGCACTCCGACGACGTGATCCACAGCTTCTGGATTCCGAACCTGAACGGCAAGCAGGACCTGATCCCAGGCCGGACCAATACGCTGACGCTGACGCCGCGCCGGGTGGGCTCGTACCGTGGCGAATGCGCCGAGTTCTGCGGGCTGCAGCACGCCAAGATGGCCCTGTCGGTCACGGTCGAGACGCCGGCGGCGTTCGAGGCGTGGCGCCGGCGTCAACTCGCGCCCGCGCGCGAGCCTTCCAGCGCCGAGCAGGCCCGGGGCAAGGCGGTGTTCCAGACCGCCGCCTGCGGCGCCTGTCACCAGATCCAGGGCGCGGACAACGCCATGGGGCGCACCGGTCCGAACCTCACCCACATGGCTGGACGCCGATACGTGGCCGCGGGCGCGCTGCCCTACAATCAGGGCTCGCTCGCCGCCTGGATTGCGGATCCGCAGGCGATCAAGCCGGGCGTCCGCATGCCCAAGGTCCCCCTGGCGCCCCAGGACCTGACGGCGCTGGTCGCCTATCTGGACAGCCTCACGTGAGCGCCGCCTATCCACGCGCGCCGGACGAGGCCGAGGTGCGGGCGCTGCACGCCCGGCTGGAGAAGGCGTGGGGGTCGCCCGCGGGCCTGTGGGGCTGGCTGACCACGGTCGATCATAAGGCGATCGGGCGCCGCTACATCGCGACCGCCTTCGTCTTCTTCCTGATGGGCGGCGTGCTGGCCCTGCTGATGCGGCTCCAGTTGGCGCGGCCGGAAAGCGGCCTGATCGACGCCGACCGCTACAATCAGATCTTCTCCATGCACGGCTCGACGATGATGTTCCTGTTCGCCGTGCCGGTCATGGAGGCCGCCGCCGTCTACCTGGTCCCGCTGATGTGCGGCACGCGCAACATCAGCTTTCCGCGCCTGAACGCCTACGGCTACTGGGTCTATCTGGCGGGCGGGTTGATGATCTGGATCGCCTTCCTGCTGAACGTGGGTCCCGAGACCGGCTGGTTCTCCTATACCCCCCTGGCCGGGCCCGAATACTCGGCGGGCAAGCGCACCGATTTCTGGGCGCAGATGGTCACCTTCACGGAGGTCGCGGCCCTGGCGGCGGCGGTGGAGCTGGTCGCGACCATCATGAAGCAGCGCGCGCCGGGCATGACCCTATCGCGCATGCCGCTGTTCCTGTGGGCGATCCTGGTCACCTCGTTCATGGTGATCGCCGCCATGCCGGCGGTGATGCTGTCGACGAGTTTCCTGATCTCCGACCGGCTGATCGGCACCCACTTCTTCAATCCGGTGGAGGGCGGCGATCCGCTGCTGTGGCAGCACCTGTTCTGGTTCTTCGGCCATCCCGAGGTCTACATCATCTTCCTGCCGGCGCTCGGCATGGTGTCCCAGATCGTGGCGACCTTCGCCCGGCGCAGCATCTTCGCCTATCCGGTCATGGCGCTGGCGCTGGTGGCGAACGGCGTCCTCGCCTTCGGCCTGTGGGTCCACCACATGTTCGCCACCGGCCTGCCGCGGCTGGGGAATTCCTTCTACACCTCGGCCAGCATGATGATCGCCATTCCGTCCGGGGTGCAGATCTTCTGCTGGATCGCGACGATGTGGGACGGCAAGCCGCGGTTCAGGACGCCGCTGCTGTTCGTCGTCGGTTTCATCATCATCTTCGTGCTCGGCGGCCTGACCGGGGTGATGCTGGCCTCCGTGCCGCTCGACCTGCAGGTGCACGACACCTACTTCGTCGTCGCCCACTTCCACTATGTTCTGATCGGCGGCGCGGTGTTTCCGCTGTTCGGGGCCGTCTACTACTGGTTCCCCAAGATCACCGGGCGGATGCTGAACGAGACGGCCGGCGTGTGGAACTTCGCCCTGTTCTTCGTGGGCTTCAACGTCACCTTCTTTCCCATGCACATCCTGGGGCTGATCGGCATGCCTCGGCGGATCTACACCTATCCGGCCGAGCTGCACTGGGGCGGCTACAACCTGGTCGCTTCGATGGGCGCGGTGATGATCGCCGCCAGCGTGCTGGTCTTCTTGATCAACGTCGCCTCGAGCCTCACGCGCGGCCGGCCGGCCGGAGACAACCCTTGGGGGGCCTCGAGCCTGGAGTGGGCCACGGCCTCGCCCCCGCCCGTCTACAACTTCGACTTCGTGCCGGTGGTGGCGAGCCGCGAGCCGTTGTGGGACCAGGCCGAGGAGCGCCTGGTGATGGAGGGGCTGGCGTCGAGCTCGCGCGAGATCCTCTGCACCACGGCCGTCGAGGCCGAGCCGGACCTGCGCCATCCGCTGCCGGGACCCACCCTCTGGCCGCTCCTGACCGCGGTCGCCACCACCGCCCTGTTCATCGGCTCGATCTTCAACCAATGGGCCCTGGTCTGGGGGGCGATCCCGCTGACCGTCTGCCTGGTCGGCTGGTTCTGGCCGGAGACGAAGCCGCAGGAGCAGCCGGCATGAGGCGGCGGGTGATCGGCGAGGTCTCGGGCCTGCCCGACTACGGCTTCGGCTCGCGCAGCCTGATGTGGTGGGGCACGCTCGGTTTCATCCTGATAGAGGGGACGGCCTTCGTCCTGGCCTGCGCCTCGTACCTGTTCCTCAGCGGCCAGACCGAGCCCTGGCCGCCGAACCGGCCCCCGCCCGCCCTGATCTACGGCTCGATCTTCACCCTGCTGCTGCTCGCCAGCGAGATCCCGAACATCTGGGTGGAGCGCCAGGCCCACGGGATGAAGCCCGGGACCACCCGGCTGGGCCTCGTGGTCATGTCGCTGATCGGGGTGGTGCTGGTGGTGGTGCGCGGCTTCGAGTTCACCGTCCTCAACACCCGCTGGGACGACACGGCCTATGGCTCGATCGTCTGGGCCTTGATGCTGATGCACACGGTGCACATCGCCACCGACCTGGCCGACACCATCTTCCTGACCCTCTTCACCTTCACCCACCCGATCGACGGCGGGCGGTTCTCGGACGTGAGCGACAATTCGCTCTACTGGCGCTTCGTGGTGATCTCCTGGCTGCCGCTCTACGCCCTGGTCTACTGGGCGCCGAGGCTGACATGAGCGCCCCGCGCAGAGCGCTGTCGCCGGACTGGCGGTCCTGGGCCGGGCTGATCGTGGGCCCGGTCGCCTGGGCGCTGCATCATCAGGGCGGCTCGAACTTCAACTACGCCGATTGCCGGGCCTGGGACGGGACGGCGGTCGTGCTGACCGGGGTGCTGGCCCTCGCGGCGGTGCTGGGCGCGGGCGGCCTTTCCCTGAGCGCCTGGCGCAGGGGCGGGGGCGCGGCGGGCGCCAGCCACGATCCGCCGGGCCGTTTCGTGGCGGGTCTCAGCCTGATGTCGGCGGCCCTGTTCGCGCTCACCATCCTGATCCAGATGGCGGCGGGGCTGCTGGTCCCCGCCTGCATGCGATGAGACGGCGGCTCGCCCTCGCCGCGCTGCTTGTCGCCACGCCGGCCGCCGCCCACGTGACCGCCGTCCCGCATGCCGAGCCGGGCTGGACCTTCGCGCCCGAGCTGGCGATCCCGCTGGGGCTGAGCGCCGTGCTCTACGCCCTGGGCGCGATCCGGCTGTCGCGCCGTTCGGCAGGCGGCCGCAGGCCGCTTCGCCCGCGGGCGGCGCTGTTCGGCGCCGGCTGGCTGTGCCTGGCCGCTTCGGTGGTCTCGCCCCTGCACCAGGCGGGCGAACTCTCCTTCACCGCCCACATGATCGAGCACGAGCTGCTGATGCTGGCCGCCGCGCCGCTGTTGGTGCTGTCGCGGCCGCTCGCGCCCCTGCTGTGGGCCTTTCCCGCGGCGGCAAGGCGGGGCCTCGGGCGGGTCGGCGCCTGGCCGCCGCTCCGCGCCGGTTGGCGGGGCGTCAGCGCACCGGTGACGGCCACCCTGATCCAGGCGGCGGCCCTGTGGCTCTGGCACGCGCCGGCGCTGTTCGACCGGGCGCTGGCCAGCGACGGCTGGCACATCGCCCAGCACCTGTCGTTCCTGGTCTCGGCCCTGATCTTCTGGTCGGCGATGCTGCATCCGAAGGCGCAGAGGGCGGGCGTCGCGGCGGTCTGCCTGTTCGCCACCTCGGTGGTGGCCGGTTTCCTGGGCGCGCTGATGGCCTTCTCCGCCAGCCCCTGGTACGCGCGCTACGCGGCGATGGGTCTCGCGCCCTTCGGCCTGACGCCTGCGGAGGACCAGCAGCTCGCCGGCCTGTTGATGTGGATACCCGGCGGTCTGGTCCACGCGGCGGCGGCGCTCGCCCTGGTGGCGCGGGCGTTGCGGCCTGCGGGCTTGCCTCGGGGCGCGGGCTCCGCCACTTCTCATCCATGATCCGGAGCCTGCAAGCGTGAACGCCCCCGTCGCCGTCCGACCGAACCCCGTGGTCGAGATCGCCGCGCCGAACGGCCGTCCGGTCCGCTTCGGCCAGTCCGAGCGGCTGGCGGTGATCGCGGGCCCCTGTCAGCTCGAAAGCCGCGCCCATGCGCTGGAGACGGCGGGCGCGCTGAAGGAGATGGCCGAGCGGCTGGGGATCGGGCTCGTCTACAAGACCTCGTTCGACAAGGCGAACCGCACCTCGGCCGGCGCCGCGCGCGGCGTGGGGCTGGAGGCGGCGCTGCCGATCTTCGCCGAAATCCGCGAGAGCCTGGGCCTGCCGGTGCTGACGGACGTGCACACCGAAGAGCAGTGCGCCCTCGCCGCCCAGGCGGTGGACGTGCTGCAGATCCCCGCCTTCCTGTGCCGCCAGACCGACCTGCTGGTCGCCGCGGCGCGGACGGGCAGGGCGATCAACGTCAAGAAGGGCCAGTTCCTCGCGCCCTGGGACATGAAGAACGT
>Ga0164243_10006896_pt1 | contig 17108 bp, 18 predicted proteins | sample OricompcompostOP_FD_108781 | JGI IMG/M metagenome (GOLD analysis project Ga0164243, IMG submission 108781) | Organic Plus compost microbial communities from Emeryville, California, USA - Original compost - Organic plus compost (OP) | ecosystem: Engineered > Solid waste > Mixed feedstock >... | reverse complement strand
GGCCGGCGCGGAGCAGCTCATGCGCCGCCACATCGGCCACATCCGCGGCCTGTGGGCGAACGGCTCCTGACCGCTCCCCCACGACCGGCGACGCGGGCCGAGGCGGACGCCGCCCGCCTCCCGGGTACGGCCTAGCATCGGGGGATGCTGGTGGAGCATCGCGGGCAGCGGCCGGTCGTGCCGGACTCGGCGTACGTCGCACCCAGCGCCGTGCTGTGCGGCGCGGTGGTGCTGGGCGAGGGCAGCCGCGTCCTGCACGGTGCCGTGCTGACCGCCGAGGACGGCCAGGTGCAGGTCGGTGCCAACGTCGTGGTGATGGAGAACGCGCTGGTACGCGGTCGCGCCGGGCACCCGGCCGTGCTGGGGGACGCTGTGCTGATCGGCCCGCACGCGCACATCAACGGCGCCCGGGTGGCGGACGAGGTCTTTGTCGCGACCGGGGTGTCGATGTTTCCCGGTGCGAGGGCCGACCCGGGATGCGAGTTGCGGATCAACAGCGTGCTGCACGTCAACTCGCGGCTGCCGGCCGGTACCGTCCTGCCGATCGGGTGGATCGGGGTCGGTGACCCGGCGCAGATGTTCCCGCCGGGCCGGCACGGCGAACTGTGGGAGATCCAGCGCGGCCTCGACTTCGCGGGCACCGTCTACGGCGTCGACCGGGACACCCCGATGCGTACGGTGATGGCCCGCCAATCCGAGTTCTACGGTGCGCACCGCGACGACCGCCGCCTCGACGACCGCTGACGGTACCTGACGAGCCCGCTCGCCACCGATGAACGAGCAGTGGTACGCGCGCGGCGACCGGTCAGGTCCTGAGTACGCGACCGAGAAACGCACGGGTCCGCTCGTGTCTCGGACGGTCGAACACCTCGCTGGTGGTGCCCTCCTCCACGACCGCGCCGTCCGCCATGAACACCACCCGGTCGGCCACCTCGCGGGCGAAGCCCAGTTCGTGCGTGACCACGACCATCGTCATACCCGACAGCGCCAGGTCCTTCATCACCGTCAGGACCTCGCCGACCAGCTCCGGGTCCAGTGCCGACGTCGGCTCGTCGAACAGCACCAGCTTCGGGTCCATGGCGAGCGTGCGGGCGATGGCGACGCGCTGCTGCTGGCCGCCGGACAGCTGCGCCGGGTACCGGTCGCCGTGGCCGGCCAGCCCCACCCGGTCGAGCAGTTCGTCGGCCCGGGCGGCGGCGGTGGCCCGGTCGACCCGGCGTACCAGGGTCGGACCGGTGGTGATGTTCTCCCGCACGGTCAGGTGCGGGAACAGGTGGAAGTGCTGGAACACCATGCCGATCTCGCTGCGCTGCCGGGCGATCTCGCGGTCGGACAGCTCGTACAGCCGGCCGCCCTTCTCCCGGTAGCCCATCAGCCGGCCGTCCACCCGCAGCAGCCCCGAGTCCACCCGTTCCAGGTGGTTGACGCACTGGATGAGGGTCGACTTGCCGGCGCCGGACGGCCCGATGATGCAGGTGACCGTACCGGCGTCGACATCGAGGCTGACCGAGCGCAGCACCTGGTGCCCGCCGTACGACTTGCTGACGTTCTCGATGCGCAGCATGGGCGTTGCGGTCATCGCTTCTGCACCCCCCGGCCGAACCTCTTCTCCAGCCGGCCCTGCAGCAGGGTCAGCAGCGTCACCACGACGAGGTACCAGATGGTCGCGACGATCAGCAGCGGGATCGTCTGGTAGTTCCGGGAGTAGATCAGCTGCGCGCTGTAGAGCAGATCGGACAGCGCCAGCACGCTGACCATCGAGGTGTTCTTGACCATGCTGATCACCTCGTTGCCCAGCGCCGGGATGATGATCCGCAACGCCTGCGGGAACACGATCACCCGGAACACCTGCGCGCGCGTCATGCCCAGCGCGCGGGCCGCCCTGGCCTGGCCGGACTCGACGCCGTTGATACCGGACCGGATGATCTCGCCGGTGTACGCGCCCTGGCTCAGCATCAGGCCGAACACCGCCGCGCTCAGCGGCGACACCAGGCTGTTGGTGTCCAGCGTGAACAGCGCCGGGCCGAACGGAATGCCGAGCGCGATGTGCTTGTACAGGGCGCCGAAGTTGAACCAGAACAGCAGCTGCACCAGGACCGGTACGGTCCGGAAGAACCACGTGTACGCGAGCGACGCACCCGCCAGCAGCCTGCTGTCCGTGTCGCGCAGCACCGCGAGGACGGTACCGATCAGGATGCCGCCGGCCATCGCGATCGCGGTCAGCAGCAGCGTCATCCCCAGCCCGGCCAGGATCGGCCGGGTGAACAGGTACCGGAAGACCGTGTACCACCCGAACGCCGGGTTGGTGACCAGTCCGTGCAACGCCATCACCGCGAGCAGCGCGACGACGGCCATGCCGACCCACCGCCACGGCCGCCGGCGTGGTACCACGACCGGGTCCGCCGCCGGGTGCTGCTCCATCGGGGTCTGCGCCCCGGTCGCCGCCTCGGACATGGCTACCCGCGCACCGTGTTGTTGACCTTGGCGGTGGTGATGCGCAGGTCCGACAGCCCCCACTTGGCGAGGATGCGCCCGTAGGTACCGTCGTCGATGAGTTTCTGCACCGCCTGCCGCCACACGTCCACCAGCGCCGAGCCCTTCGGGAAGCCGACACCCCACGGGATCTCGGCCGCCGCGTTCCGACCGGCGACCTTCGCCGCGCCGTGCGAGTTCCGCGCGAAGTAGCTGCCGGCGGTCGCGCCGATCCAGTACACGTCGACCCGGCCGCTGGTCAGCGCCAGGCCCGCCTGGCTGGACTGGTCGAACGTCTTCATCGTGATCGGCTTCTTCCCCGCCTTGCGGCACTTCGGGTTCTGCGCGTTGGCCATGTCGACCTCGATCGCGCCGCGCACCGTCGACACCGTCCTGCCGCACAGGTCGGCGACGTTCGCGTACCTCGCGGTGTCGTCGCTGCGGGCGACGAACGTCTGGCCGCCGTTGATGGTCTGCAGCATGTCGATGACCTTGACCCGTTCCGGCGTGATGCCCATCTGGCCGATCGCGACGTCGTACCGCTTGCTGTGCAGCGCCGGGATCAGCGAGTCGAACGAGGTCGCGTGGTACTTCGGGGTGAGGTCCAGGACCTGGGCGGTGGCGTCGACCAGATCCACCTCCCACCCGGCCAGCGTGCCGTCGGAGTCGCGGAACTCGTCGGGTGCCGAGCCCTCGTTCGCGCCGATCTGCACCACCGAACCCTTCCGGTACCCGGTGGGCAGCTTGGCGATCAGCGCCGGGTCCGGGTGCGCGGTGATCGCGCCGGACCGTCCGCTGGCGGCCGGTTTCGCGCCGCCGGCCGAGTCGTCGGGTACGGAGCATGCCGCCGACAGCCCCGCGCACAGCAGCGCGACCACGACGCCGGCGCTGCGGACGGGTACTCCTGGACGTGTGAACACGGATCCTCGCCTCCTTGTCCTCCAGGCCGCATCCGACGCGGCCGCACTGCTCGTACGGGTGGGTCGGCTACTGCTCGCCGGGGTTCCGGGCGGGCGGTAGCGCGGGGAACGATCCGTTCGGCGCGTCGAGCAACCGGTCCGGCTCGAACCCGGTCAACAGCGCCGAACGCGTGTCCGTCGACACCTCCGCGGCGATCAGCTCACCGAGGAGTACCGACAGGGTGATGCCGCTGTGCGTGCAGACCACGTACACCCGGTCGTCCAGGAATCCGGCGGCGGTGCGCCCGTCGGCGGGCAGCGCCCGCTGCCCCACCGCGATCCGCGTCAACGCCGCACCGTCGGTACCGGCCAGCGTCCGGCGTAGCCGGCCGAGCAGCTCCTGGCCGACCACGCCGGCTCTGTCCACTGTGTACAGTGGATCCGCCCGGTCGTCGAGGTCGAGCGCCTGCAGGACGAGTCGGCCGCCGCCGTCCGGGCGGACGTTCAGGCGCGGGGTGGTCAGCACACCGGCGAGCCGGGCCGGTACCGGCGTGGTGTAGCCGAGGAAGCCGCAGACGGCGGGATCGGCCCGGTTCGGGTCCACGACGGCCATCGGGCGCCCGGCCAGCCGGGTCAGTTCCCCGCTCCACCGGCCGCCGGCCAGGACGACCCGGTCGCCGGTCCAGGCCGTACCGTCGGCCAGCCGTACCCGGACGGTGTCGCCCTCGGTGGCCACGCCGGTCACCTCGGCCGGGCAGACCAGCCGCGCGCCGTGGTCGCGGGCCTCGCCCCACAGCCGGGCGAGCAGCAGGTGCGGCAGGACGTGCCCCTCCTCCGGGTACCGGACGATCTCGTCGACGCCCGGCGGTACCCGCAGGTCCGGTTCCGCCCGCCGGGCCGCCTCCGGCGTCGTCCGAACCACCGCGTACCCGCGGTCCGCCAGCCGGGCCGCGGACTCGGCGAGCCGGGCGCGGCCCTCGTCGTCCTCCGCCCACTCGTGGTTGCCGGTGGGAAAGAACCACTGCGGGCCGCCGGACCGGGCGGCGTGCAGCGCGCGGTGCGCGGCCATCCCCGCGACGTTCAGCTCGTGGTACGCGAGCGGGTTCTTGTGGTGCGAGTTCACCCAGGCGAACGTGCGCGTGCTGGTGCCGGCGCCGATGCCGGTACGGTCGATGACGGTGACGTCGGCACCGGCCACGGCGAGGCTGCGGGCGACCGCGACGCCGACCACGCCGGCCCCGACGACCGCCACCCGCGGACCGCTCATCACGCCGCCTCCCCGAAACGAGCCGGATCCAGGTACGCCACGTCCAACCCGGTCCCGCCGGCCAGGACGAGATCCGCGGCGATCTGACCGAACACCGGCGCGAGCTTGTACCCGTGCCCGGAGAAGCCGGTCAGCACGATCGCGGTGTCCTGCCCCGGCACCGGGCCGACCAGCGCGTCGTGATCCGGCGTGTACCCGTCGCTGTAGGTACCGATCCGGATCGGATGCGGTACCAGCCCCGGCAGCAACCGGGCGACCGCGGCCGAGGCGGCACGCACGAACCCGGTGTCGCGGGTACGCGGCAGCGCATCCGCGCCGTCCAGTACCGGCCGCGGCAGGTGGTGCGGGATCACCTTCACCGACACCCCGTCCAGGCACGGAAAGAACGAGAACCCCGCCTCGGTGTGCCGCCGGACACCCACCGGGAACGCCTGCGGCGCAACCGATCCCGGGTCGCGCGCCGCGAACCAGCAGGCGGTCAGCTGCTCCACCCGTACCGGAAGGTCGGACAGCAGCGGGGTCTGCGGCGCCCACGGGCCGGGCGCCAGCACGATCCAGTCGGCGTCGACCTGCCGGCCGTCGGTACCGATCCGCCACCCGGTTCCCCGGCGGTCGATGTCGCGAACCCGGTGGTACGGAAGGATCTCCGCACCGGCGTCCGCCGCGGCGGCCAGGGCGGCCTGTACGCCGACCTCCGGCCGCAGCACGCCGGCCTGCGGGTCGAGCAGCGCGATCTCGTCGTCGTCCACCCGATGCTGCGGGTACCGTCGGCGGATCGCCTGCGCGGCAAGGATCTCGTGCGGCAGATCGTGGTCGGTCGCGCACTCCCGTACCGCGATCAGGTCCGGATGGTCGGCGCGGCCGATCGTCAGGCAGCCGGTGTCGGTCAGGATCGCCCGGCCGGACGCGGTCTCCAGCTCCCGCCACAGCGCCCTCGCCCGTCGCAGCAGCGGCACGTACGCGCCGCCCTCCTTGTAGACGGTGCGGAAGATGCGGGACTCGCCGGCGGATGCGCCCCGGTCATGCCCGGCCGCGTACCTGTCGAGCGCGATCACGCGCGCGCCCCGGGCGGCCAACCGCCAGGCCGCCATCGCGCCGATCACGCCGGTACCGATGACCGCCACCGTGGTTCCGGACATGCCTCACCTCCGCTTCGTCCGTACCGTCTGCTCGATGTAGAACTCGTGCAGACCCGGCTTCATCACGTGCCACATCGCCTCCGCGACCGCGCCGTCCGGGCGCCGCGTCACCCGGGTGAACCGGAGTACCGCGGCGCCGCGCCTCTCCCCGAGTACCGCCGCGTCGGCCGCCGTCAGGTTCACCGCCGTGACGTACATCCGGGACGTCGCGAGCGCCACCCCGCGGCCGCCCAGGTAGTCCAGTACCGTCGCGTGTTCGAGGTCCTGCTCCAACAGGTCCGGGGCGTACCGGAGCAGCACCGCGCTCTGTTCGATCGCGATCACCGCGTCGGTCAGGTCGTACTTCAGCCGCCGCAGCTCCACCACGGGTTCGTCCGCGGGGACGTCCGGCACATCCACGCCGCAGGTCGCGGCCGTACTGACGCGCGCCCGCTCGACCTCGTGCCGGCCCGGGATCTCCGGGCCACTGATGCGCGGATCGACCAGGCGCAGCAGATTCGAGTGCGTCGCCTCGGCGACGAAGCTCCCGGTCCTGCGCCGCCTCACCACCAATCCGACCTGTGCCAACTCCCGAAGCGCGCGTTGGGCGGTCGCCCGGGACACCTGGTAGGTGTCGCCGAGTTCGGCCTCCGTCGGGACCCTGTCTCCCGGCTTGAGCTCACCGCTGCGGATCCGCGCGGCAAGGTGGTTCCTGATTCGTAGGTACGGAGCGTCCGTCACTGCCAGCACGCTCCCACTCCGCAATTGGCTAGTCAATATCTCGGAGCGAGCTTTTACGTACCCGAAACGCCCGCCCGCGCCGGCGACTGCGCCACGGCGGCCGGAGCGGCCTCACCGGCGGCCCGATGCGCGCGCGTCGGGACACGCGGCCCCACCGCGGAGGTCTAGAGGTCGATGACGACCTTGCCGTGTACGTGCCGGCCGGCCTGCAGCTCGACCGCGCGGCGGATCCGCTCCACCGGGAAGCTCGCCGCGATCGGTACCCGGAGCCGACCCGCCGCGACCAGACCCGCGATCTCCTCCAGGGCACCGGGTACCGCGTTCGCACCGTTGGCCGCCGACACCCCGTCGACCTGGGCGGCGATGGTACAGATCCGGCCGTCCGGGACGCCGAGCCGGCGCGCGACCCGTACGGTCTCCGTACCGTGCAGGTCCACGGCGGCGGTGACACCGTCCGGGGCCAGCTCCCGTACCCGTTCGGCCAGACCGTCACCGTAGGCGGCCGGCTCGGCGCCGAGATCGCGCAGGAAGTCGAACGAGGTCGCCGATCCGGTCCCGATCACGCGCGCTCCCGCGAGCCGGGCCAGCTGTACGGCGAACACCCCGACACCGCCGGCGGCGCCGCCGATCAGCACCGTGTCGGCCGGGCCCGGCCGGACCACGGCGAGCGCGGCGGACGCGGTACGGCCGGCGATCGTGAGCGTGGCGGCGGTACGGTCGTCGACCCCGTCCGGGGTGTGATGCGCCTCGTCCGCCGCCGTGGCCCCGCTGGGGTCGACGACCACGAAGTCGGCGACCGCGCGGGACAGCGCACCGCCGAACACCCGGTCGCCGGGCGCGAAGCCGGTCACCCCGGCGCCGACCTGATCGATGACCCCCGCGTAGTCGGTACCGAACCCGGCCGGGAGGCTCAGACCGAACCGCGCGGCGGTGTCCGCGTCGGCGGTGATGATCCAGTCCATCGGGTTCAACCCCGCCGCGGTGACGCGCACCCGGACCTGCCCCGGGCCCGCCTGCGGCGCGGGAACCGGCCGGACATCGAGGACTTCGGTACCGCCGTACGCGTCGAGCCGGACGGCCCTGCCGCCGGCGTTCTGTTCCCGCATGGACGCCTGCCTCCTTGCCGTTGCGGCCGCATCGGCGTTGAGCGACCGCGCCGAAGCGGACTACGCTCCATTTACATGAGCGACCGTAGCACAATCGGAGCGCGTTCCGTTTCGACTCGGGCGGCGGTACGTCCGCCCCGGGCGGACGCGATCCGCAACCGCGACCAGCTCCTCGCGGTGGCGACCCGGGTGTTCGTGGCGGCCGACGCCGAGCCGTCCATGCGGGCGATCGCGCGCGAGGCCGGGGTCGGCATCGCCACGCTGTACCGGCACTTCCCGACCCGCGAGTCGCTGGTCGACGCGGTCTACCGGGACCAGGTCGTACGGCTGACGACCGGTGCCCGCGAGCTGCTCGACCGGCTGCCGCCGGCCGCGGCGATGCGGCGCTGGATGGACCTGTTCGGTGACTGGATCGCGACCAAGAACGGGATGCTCGACACGCTGCGCGCGATGGTGGAGTCCGGCGAGATCGCCCATGCGCAGACGCGTACCGAGCTGCTGACCGCCATCGGTACGATGCTCGACGCCGGCCGCGCGTCGGGCGACCTGCGCCCGGACGTCACCGCCGACGACATCGCCGCCGCGCTCATCGGCATCTTCACCGTGGCACCCCGACCCCAGCAGGAGGCCAAGGCCGGTCGCCTGCTGGACCTGCTGATGGACGGGCTGCGTCCCGGTCCCCGGTCGGCCTGAGCACTCCCTGGCATGGTGGTGCGTGCCGTGGCGCGCGGCGAGCTGGACCGCGCGCCGAGCACGGACCGGATCGTCCGTCTCCCCCTCGACCTGCTGCGGCACGACCTGATGATGCGCGTCGCCGCCGACGCCGACGCCGACGCCGACGCCGACGACACGATCATCGAGATCGTCGACCGCGTCAGGCTGCCGCTGCTCCGCGTCGACACCGGTACCGGCCCGGACCGCGGGTAACCGGGCGCGGATCGGGCGGTACCGCCGGGACGGGCGAGGTCAGCTCGGGTGCGCGGCCCGGGACAGCGCGGCGCGGTCGATCTTGCCGACCCGGTTGACCGGGAGCCGGTCCAGCAGCCGGATCCGCTCCGGTACGTAGCTGCGGGACAGCTCGGCCCGCACGTGCTCGCGCAGTTCGGTCTCGGTGGGCCGGGCGCCGTCGGCCGCGACCACGTACGCGTGCGGTACCTGGCCGAGGTCGGGGTGCGGGGCGGCGACGACGGCACACTGCTCCACGGCGTGGTGGCGGCCGAGTACCGCCTCGATGGTGCCGGGCACGATGTTCTCCCCGCCGCGGATGATGACGTCCTTGAGGCGACCGGTGATGGTCAGGTAGCCGTCGGCGTCCAGCCGGCCGAGATCGCCGGTACGCAGCCAGCCGCCGCGGATCGGGTCGGCCGCGCTGTCGCCGAGGTAGCCGGCCATCAGCGTCGGTCCCGCGATGCACACCTCGCCCTCGACGCCGGCCGGTACCTCCGTGTCGCCGTCCGGCGCCAGGATGCGCACCGTCTGCCCGGAAAGGGCGGTACCGACGGAGCCGGCGCGGGGCGCGTCCGGCGGGTTCATGGTGGAGGTGCAGGTGGCCTCGGACAGGCCGTACGACAGGATCAACGGCACCCCGAACGCGTCCTCGATCCGTCGCTGCTGCTCGACGGTGATCGGCGCCGAGCCGCAGCGCAGGAACCGCAGCCGACCGCGCGGCCGGTCCGGGTCCAGGTGCGGCAGCATCCGCAGGTACATGGTGGGCACGCCGGTGACGATCGTCGGGTCGTACGCGGCGAGCTGCGCGCCGACCGCGGTGGCGTCGAACCGTTCCACCAGCGCGACGCTGGCGCCGGCCAGCAGCGGTACCAGGATCTGGTTGTTGACGCCGTTGGTGTGGTGCAGCGGCATCAGGTGCAGCAGCCGGTCGTCGGGGGTGAGCCGGGTGCGGTCCAGTACCCCGGTCGCGTGTGCCGCGAGGTTGGCCTGGGTCAGCGTGATGGCCTTCGGCCGGCCGGTACTGCCGGAGGTGAACAGCATCATCGCGAGGTCGTCCGGTGCCGGCAGCGCGGCCGGCTCGGCACCCGGCGACCGGTCCCCGGCTTCGATCAGCCCGTCCAGCCGGCACAGCGCGTCCGGGTCCGCCCAGGCGTAGTCGGGCTCGACGGTACGGTCGACGATCAGTCGCCGGATCCCGAACTCGCGGACCCGTTCGGCGGTGGCGTCGGCGCCGAGGCGCGGTTCCATGCAGCAGGCGCAGACGCCGGCCCGCAGCGCACCGACCAGCGCGGCCAGCATCGGTACCGACTTGGGCGCGGCGATGCCGACCGGGGTGCCGGGCGGCAGCCGCCACCGGTCGATCGCCGCCGCCGCCCGATCCACCAGGACGGCGAACTCGCGGTAGCCGGTGGCGCCGGCCGGCGAGACGAACGCGGTACGGCCGCGGGCCGCGTGCTCCCGCAGCGCGGCGTCGAGCTGGGCGCTGACGGTACTCATCGCAGGCTCACCCCCGCGTCCCGTTCGAAACCGCCGTCCGGGTCCAGCTCGCGGAGTGCGGCGGCTTCCCGCTCGGTCGGCGGTACGGTCGGCCGCACGTCACCGGTGTCCAGGGCGAAACCGGTACGCGCCAGCACCTCGTCCACGGTCACCTCGGGATGCCGGGACGCGAGGCGGAGCCGCTGCCCGTCGTGCACCAGTACCGCGATGGGGGTGACGACGCCGTGCATGCCACCGGACGCGGTGACGAAGTCGAGGTGTTCGACGAGGGTGCGGCGGGAGTGCTCGGTACGCCAGGTGACCGAGCGGCGGGCCGTCGGCAGCATGACCGCGCCACCGCCGCCGCCGGGCAGCCGTACCTTCGGATGGTGCCAGTCGCCGATGCAGGACACGTTCGTCTGGCCGGCGGCGTCGATCTGCGCGGCGCCCAGGAAGCACAGGTCCATCCCGCCGCGCTGGCACAGGTCGTAGAAGTCCTCGTTGTCGAAGATCGACGTCGACCCCTCCGCCAGTACCGGATCGGAACTGGAGATCGGCACGTGCGACGGCGTCGGGTCCACGCCGCCGGCGACGTTGAGATAGGTGAAGTCGAAGTCGTACGCGCGCTTCGCGAGCAGGCAGGCCAGCATCGGCAGGGTGGAGTTGACGCCGGAGAACGTCACCTCGTTCGGCCGGATGAAGCGAGCCAGGTTGACCACCAGGTACGAAAAGGGCGACCACACGGCGCTCACCTCCGGTCGGTTTCGGGGCCACGGGCCAGGTGCGCGGCGAAGCCGTCCGCGGAGTCGACCAGGTAGTCGCGTACCCCGTCGTAGTCGACCGGATAGTCCGGCCAGCAGGAGCCGGGCCAGGCACCGCGCGGTACCTCCGCCACCGCGTCGACGAGGAAGCCCGGTACCAGGGTCAGTTCGGGTCGGGCGCGGAACTGTTCGGCCGGTACGACGCGTTCGGCGACCACCAGGACCTTCGCCGCGGCGCGGGTCATGATGTGGTCCCAGTGCGAGGTACCGAACACGCGCGCGTCGCCGTCCTCGGTCGCCTCGTTGACGTGGATCACCGCGACGTCCGGCCGGATCTTCGGGATCACCCAGGTCGACTCGCCCGAGCCGTACGGGTCGGGCAGCGCCACCCATCCGTTCAGCTCCGCCAGCGCCGAGCCGTGCACCCCGCCGACGGGCTGGAACGGTACCCCGAAGGCGGCGGCACGCAGGCCCGCGGTCAGCGTCGCGCAGGCGTGCTCCTCCAGCTCGACGGCGCCGGACTCGATGGCCTTCCGGTACCACGGCGCCAGGCCGAAGTTTCCTTCCAGGGCAACGATTCCGGCCCGTACCCGGCGCACGCGGCCGGCGCGGCAGAGCAGGTCGAGGTCGTACCCGGGGGACTGCTTGACGATCTCCAGGTCGCGGCGGCCGGCGCGGACCAGCTCGCGGACCACCGCGAACGGGCCGCGGTGCAGGAAGCTGCCGCCGAGAGCGACCGAGTCGCCGTCGGCGATCCGGCCGGCCAGCTCGGCCAGCGGTACCAGTTTGCTCACGCGGCGCTCTCCCCTCGGAACCGCTGGATCCGTTGCCGCAGACCGGGTACCGACGCCGACCGGACCAGGTCGGCGAGGTCCGCGTCGCGGGTGTCGGCGAGCGCGGCGGCGTGGAACACCGCGCGCGCCTCGGGTGTGATCGTGCCCGCCGCGCGGGCGGTGTCGCGCTGGATGCGTGGCCAGTCGCCGGTGTCGGCCACCGCGGTCAGCAGGCCGTACCGGTGCGCCCGCGCCGCGTCCAGCACCGCGCCGGTGCCCTGCACCTCCCGCGCGGCCCGCTCCCCGATCCGCCGTACCAACCGGCGGGTCCCCAGTACCAGCCCGAACGCGAGGCCGGGCAGCCGGAACGTGGCGTCCGGTGTCGCCACCCGGTGGGTACAGGCGCACAGCAGGTCGGCGCCGGCGCCGAACACCGGGCCGTGCGCGAGCCCGAGCGTCTCGTACGGGGCGTGGTGGACGGTCTGCAGCAGCTGCTCGATGCGGACGAACCGGCGCAGCAGGTCGCCGTCGCTGTGGTCGGCCAGCCCGGTGAAGTCGAACCCGGCGCTGAACGAGCGGCCCGCGCCGCGCAGCACGACCAGGTCGGTGCCGGCCGGTACGTCGGCGAACGCCGCGAGCAGCTCCTCGACCAGCGACTCGGACAGCGCGTTGCGCTTGGCCGGGCGGTTCAGGGTCAGTACCCGGGTACGGTCCTCGCACGTCACCGTCAGCTCGGCCATCAGCGGTCTCCCCCGGCCAGCTCGGCGAGCACCTCGGCGTTGTGCTCGCCCAGTTCCGGTGGGCGGCGGCGCAGCGGCGGGGTCTGGCCGTCCAGCGTCAGCGGGGAGCCGAACGTACGGGTGGTGACGCCGTTGGGCAGCGTCACCTCCTGCACCCAGCCCATGTGCGCCACCTGCGGATCGGCCAGCGCCGCCGAGTAGCTGTTGATCGGCGAACACGGCACCCCCGCCGCGGCGAACAGCTCCAGCAGCTCGGCCGTGGAGTACCGGGCGAACTCCGCCTCCAGGATCTCCCGCAGCGGCGCCTGGTGCTGCGCGCGCAGCGCGGTGGAGGCGAACCGCGGGTCGTCGGCGAGCTCCGCGCGGCCCAGCGCCTGGCACGCGGCGCGCCACAGCCCGTCGTTGCCGGCGGCCATCGCGATGTGCCCGTCGGAGCACCGGAACGCCTGGTACGGGGCGTTGCGCGGATGAGCCGACCCGAGCCGGACCGGGTCCACGCCACGCCCGAAGTACTCGCTGGTCTGCAGCGCCGCGACCGCCAGCGAGGCGCCGAACATCGACACGTCCACGTGCGTACCGCGCCCGCCCTGCGCCACCTCGCGCAGCGCGGCGACCGCGGCGAACGCGGCGTACAGCCCGGTGGTGAAGTCCGCCAGCGGTACGCCGCACTTCACCGGCTCGCCGTCCGGCTCACCGGTGACGCTCATGATGCCGCTCATCGCCTGGATGGTCAGGTCGAAGCCGCCCTCCCGGGCGCGCGGCCCGGTCTGGCCGAACGCCGAGATCGAGCAGTACACCAGCTCGGGGTGCTCGGCGCTGACCGTGGCGTAGTCCAGCCCCAGCTTGGCCATCACGCCCGGCCGGGAGTTCTCCACCACCACGTCGGCGGCGTCGATCAGCCGCCGCGCGACCGCGTTGTCGGCCGGGTCCTTGAGGTTCAGCGCCACCGACCGCTTGTTGCGGTTCAGCGACGCGAAGTTCTCGCTGTACCCGTCGGTGACCGGCGGCCATGCCCGCATCGAGTCGCCGCCGTCGGGGTTCTCCACCTTCAGCACGTCGGCGCCGAGATCGGCGAGCAGCATCCCGCAGTACGGCCCGGAGGCCACCGTGCAGAACTCGACGACACGGATGCCGCGCAACGGGGAAAGCACCTGTGGATCACCCTCTGCTCTCGTCTGGTGCCGGTCAGGAGGCGCTGGACCGTGGGCGCGCCACGTACCCCAGCTCCCGGGAGATGTCGTCGGCCGCGACCAGGACCGCCTCCCGGTACTCGACGTTGGTCGCCGGCCGGATCCGGTCGATCGGCCCGGAGATGCCGACCGCCGCCTCGGGCGTACCGCTGGCGTTGCGCACCACGGCGGCGATCCCGCCGACGGAGCTGCGCCACTCGCCGTTGTTCACCGCGTACCCCTGGGCGCGGATCTCGGCGAGCGCGGCGTCCAGCTCGGCGCGGTCGCGGATGCTGGCCTCGGTCCAGCGCGTCAACTCGTCGCCGACGGCGTCGTCGAGCTGTTCGGCGGTGAGGGTGGCGAGCAGCGCCTTGCCGGACGCGACGCAGTGCGCCGGCGCGCGGCCGCCGACCGACGAGTACGCCCGGACCGGTTGCGGGCTCTCGATCTTCTGCAGGTAGATCACCTCGGGGCCGCTCAGCGTCGACAGGTGCACCGTCTCGCGGGTCCGGTCGGCGAGCCGTTGCAGGTGCCGTTCGGCGCAGCGCGCCACGTCCACCCGTTCCATCACCGCGCTGGAGAGCTCGAACAGCTTGAGCGTGCACTCGTACGTGCCGGGTTGGGTGCCCTGGCGCACGTAGCCGGCGGCGGTGAGCGTCTGTAGCGTGCGGTGCACGTTGCTGCGGGTCAGCTCCAGCTGCCGGGCGAGGTCGCTGACGCCACGGGGGCCCGGGCTCCGGGCGAGCGTCTCCAGCACGTGCAGCCCCTTCAACAAGGTCGCGTCCATGCGTTCTAAATTACAGGACACTGTCTCGAAATACGATATTGACCGGACGGAAAGGCCGTCAACCCGTTGACACCGCGCTGGGACTCTGCTCACATGTTCTACGTTACGGGAAGATGTCCTACATGTTAGAACGGCCGAGAAGGCGGGGCGTCCAATGAAGCAGGCACAGGCCGCAACGAGCCCACGGACCCACGTCGTCCGCGCGGCGGCCGGCAACTTCCTGGAGATGTACGACTTCGCGGTCTACGGCTTCTACGCCTCGGCCATCGCGACGGCGATCTTCCCCAGCGGCAACGAGTTCGTCTCGATGATGCTGTCGTTTTTGACCTTCGGCGTCGGCTTCCTGATGCGCCCGCTCGGCGCGATCGTGCTCGGCGCGTACATGGACCGCAGGGGGCGGCGGGCCGGGCTGATCCTCAGCCTGGTCGTCATGTCCGTCGGGGTGGCCATCATCGCCGTGGTACCCGGATACCGGACGATCGGCATCGCCGCACCGATCCTCGTCGTACTCAGCCGGCTGCTGCAGGGCTTCTCCGCCGGCGCGGAGTCCAGCGGCGTGTCGGTCTACCTCGCCGAGATCGCCACGCCGGGCCGGCGCGGCCTGTACGTCAGCTGGCAGTCGGCCAGCCAGCAGGTCAGCGTCGTGTTCGCGGCGGTCGTCGGTGTCGCGCTGTCCGGCCTGCTCAGCGACGACGCGCTCAACTCCTGGGGCTGGCGGGTGCCGTTCCTGATCGGGTCGCTGATCGTGCCGTTCCTGTTCTGGATCCGCCGTACGCTGCCGGAAACCGAGTCGTTCACCCGGCGGACCCGGTCGGCCGCGCCGAGCCTGCGCACCGTGTACCGCTCGCTGCTCGGCGCCTGGCCGGTCATCCTCACCGCGGTCGGCCTGGTCACGCTGACCAGCGTGATGTTCTACCTGATCACCGCGTACACGCCGACGTTCGGCGAGCGTGAGCTGAAGCTGTCGTACCTGGCGGTGTTCGTGGTGACCGTCTGCGTCGGCGTGTCCAACTTCGTGTGGATCCCGGTGATGGGCGCGCTGTCGGACCGGCTCGGCCGGGTACCGCTGCTCGCCGGCTCGGCCGCGGTGGTGCTGCTCGTGTCGTACCCGCTGATGCTGTGGCTGGTGGCCGACCCGTCGTTCGGCCGGCTGCTCGGGGTGCTGTTGCTGCTGTCCTTCCTGTACGGCGGGTACCAGGGCGCGATGGTGGTGACGCTGACCGAGATCATGCCGACCCGGGTGCGGGCGTCCGGCTTCGCGATCGCGTACAGCCTGGCGCAGGCGATCTTCGGCGGCTTCACCCCGGCCATCGCCACCTGGCTGATCCACACGTTCGGCAACAACGCCGCGATGCCCGGCGCCTGGCTGTCGCTGTCCGCGCTGCTGTCGCTCGTTGCCGTACTCGTGGTGCACCGTCGCGGTCTGCTGCGCCGCACCGCCGACGCCACCGCGGAACCGGCCCCCGACGCCGTACCGGCCCGGCCGGCGCGGTGACCCGGTACCTCACCGGCGGCCGAGTGCCGCGCGCAGCCGGCGCAGCGTCTCGGCCCGCCAGTGGTCCCGGTCCGGGTACTGGTCGTCGCGGTGCCAGCGCATCGCGGCGACACCCGCCCACATGAGGATGCGGAACCGGCGGACCAGCTCCAGGTCGGCGCCCGGGTAGTGCACGGCGACGTCGTCGGGCGCGTAGGCCAGGTCGTACTCGACCGGACCGCGCTGGCAGGTCCCGACGTCGACGAACAGCGGCCCGGCCGCGGTGTCCAGGACGTTGCCCGGATGCGGCTCGCCGTGCACCAGCTGCGTACCGGAACCCGACCCGTCGACCGCGGCGCCGACGCGCCGGAGCGTGTCGCCGAGCAGTACCCGGTCGGGCTCGGGCAGGTCGGGCGTCGCCTGCGGGTCGCCGACGCTCGCCGTCCAGTCCGCGATCCGTACCGCGATGGGCGGTGCCGCCAGCTCGATCCGGCGCAGCGCCGCGTGCAGCCGGGCGAGGGCACGCGCGTACTCGGCCGGCGCGAGCGTCGAGGACATGCCGAGCTGCTCGTCCACCGCGCCACCACGCCGGTGCTCGTAGTAGGTCCACAGCGTGACGGCGAACCCGTCCCGCACGTGGACGCCCGCCTCCACCCGCGGATCGGGCACGCCCACCGGGGCGCCCACCTCGGCGAGCCGGCGGGCGACCGCCACCTCGAACCCCATCCCCTCGTACCACGACGACGGCGCGACCCGGGCGAGCACACCACACGGGCTGAGCCGCACCGCGATGCGGTCCGAATCGTGTACCACGACCGCGGCGTCGACCGGCAGACCGAGCCGGACGGCGATGGTACGGGCGGCGTCGACCGCACGGCGAACCTCGGACGCTTCCATCACCTCGACCTTCCCGCCGGGCATCCCGCTCGATGCCCGGCACCGGATCGTCGAGGCACCTTAGCCCGGCGGTACGACCGGACCATCCGGTTTCCGGGCGAGTACCCCGGCACGACCTCCTGCCGCGGCCGGTGCGCGGTCCGGGCAGCGTCCGACGGCCGGCACGATCCCTGACGGGGCTGCCATCGGGCAGCGACTCGCGGGCCCGGCGGACGTACGACAGCGCCGGCAGCGTCGTCCCGGACCGGCGGGCGCCGACGGTTCATGCCGACCTCTTACCCTGCTGACGTGGATCAGCGACGAGACGTACCCGCTCGGCGGTTCCGGTCGTGGTTTCTGGAGGGCCTGGCCGAACGCGCCACGAGCATGCACGGCCCGCACGGCCAGCCGCGCGAGGGGCACCGGCGGTACCCGTGGTGGCAGGTGATCTGCCTGACCGGTGTCGACTACTTCTCCACGCTCGGGTACCAGCCGGGGATC
>Ga0164243_10006895_pt1 | contig 17108 bp, 18 predicted proteins | sample OricompcompostOP_FD_108781 | JGI IMG/M metagenome (GOLD analysis project Ga0164243, IMG submission 108781) | Organic Plus compost microbial communities from Emeryville, California, USA - Original compost - Organic plus compost (OP) | ecosystem: Engineered > Solid waste > Mixed feedstock >... | reverse complement strand
CGCCGGCGCCAATGTGCTGGTCGCCGGCTCCGCCGTCTTCAGGGGCAACGGCCAACACGCATACCAGGCCAATATCGAGGCCTTGCGGTACTCATCTGACAGCGCTTTACGAAGAGCCCCCTAAAATGACCGGCCCGCTCTTGCGAATAACCAGACCGCCCCATCTTTATCGCGGTTGCCGTCCAGCTTCGAAGCCTCTCGCGGACATCGTCTCCACAGCCATGGAAGGAGCACTGCTTGATTCCAGACAGGCATAGCTCGGGCAGATGGCCCAAGGCGGTTCTCTTCGATCTCGACGGTACGCTGATCGACTCCGCGCCGGACATCACAGCAGCCGTCAACGAACTCCTTGAAAATTATGATCTTCCTTCTCTCTCCCTCGCGCAGGTGAAGACGATGATCGGCGAGGGCGTACGCAAGCTTGTGGAACGGGCCTTTGCCGCTTCCGACGCCAAGCTCTCCGAGGCCAACCTCGAAGAAGCCTTTCAGGCCATGGGGACGATTTATTACAGGCACCTCACCCAGTTCACGCGGCTCATGCCGGGTGCTGCCGAAACGCTCGTACGGCTTCACAGTTCAGGTATCCGGCTCGGCGTCGTGACCAACAAGCCGCAAGTGGCGGCGCGCACCATCCTGCTGCATTTCCGCCTGGCCGAGCGCCTCGGAACGATCATAGGCGGCGATGCGGTAATGCACGGCAAACCCGCGCCGGACGCGCTGCTCCTTGCACTCCAGCAACTGGATGTTCTGCCTGAGGAGGCGCTGATGGTTGGCGACAGCGCGACCGATGTTGCCGCCGCCCGTGCAGCCGAAATGCCTGTTGCGGTGGTGCGAGGCGGCTATAGCCGAGTGCCGCTCGAAGAGCTCGAAGCCGATTTCATCTGCAGGGATTTGCCGGCATTGCTCGCCGCAATCGAGAGCGCTGCTACAACCGCCTGAGGCGTCAGAGAAACGCCGCGCCGCAGCGGCGCGGCGTTTCGGCAAATCCGACCGTCACTCGGAAAACTGTTCCAGATAGGCAATGACGTTGGCCAGATCCTCGTCCTTTTTCAGTCCGACGAAAGCCATCTTTGTCTTAGGGACCATTTCCTTCGGGCTACGAAGATATTCGGTCAAGGTCTCCTCGTTCCAAACCAGTCCCCCTTCGCCGGCTTCGATCATGGCGGGGGAATATTTGAACCCTTCATGCGTCCCGGCAGTTCTGCCAACGATGCCTTTGAGGGACGGACCGATCTTGTTTTGATCCGTATCGGCAACGTGGCAGGCCTTGCATTTTGCGAAGACCTTTTCGCCCGCTGCCGGATCCTGGGCATGAGCGGAACTGGCCGCAACTGTCAAAACGGATAGAAAAACAAGTGCACTGGAGCGCATAGGCAATTCCTCATTTTGTTTCGATGCCCTCGGTTCTAGTGCCCTATACTGCCTTGATCCTGAAGCCTCGATGAACGGGCCGGACGGGCCGTAAGCTAAACTCCGATGAAAAGATGTCAACAATGGGGGAGGAACGCTTGGCAGGATGTTCGCAGTCACGTCCTGCAGTTGACGGCTTCCAGGTCAACGCGTAGCCTTGGCCTGACCCTGCCTACCGGGCACCGTAGGAGGGTGCCGTATGTCTGGACAGGACAGGCGGCGCGGTTGGGTTTGGGCCGCAGCAACCTTGGAGGTGCCAAGTGAACTTGGTCGATCTCGTTCTTACTGTCTGCCTTGCAACAAGCGGCAGCGACTGCCGCACCGAACATCTTTATTTCGAGCATAACGGCTCGCTCATGCAATGTATGTTCAGGGCTCCAACCCACATTGCACGATGGTCGGAAGAGCATCCGGGATTCAAGGTGGTGCGCTGGAAATGCACCTATCCCGATCACGGCAGACAGATCTGAAATTGACCGCCTCGCAATGCTGCATTCGAGACGTGACATCCTGTTTCAGACGGCGGCCTCCATCGCAACACTGGCGGTATTGCGTCCATTCGCGGCGAGAGCGGCTGAAACGGTGCGTATCGGCGCCCTGAAATTCGGCACTGTGAGCTGGGAACTTGATACCATCAAGCATCATAAACTCGACACCCGGAACGGCATCGACCTGGATATAATGTATTTTGCGGGCGAGGACGCCTCCAATGTCGCGATGCTTGGCGGCGAGGTGGATATGATCGTGTCCGATTGGCTGTGGGTGTCGCGCCAGCGTACGGCTGGTAGTGACATCACCCTGCTTCCCTATTCGACCGCTGCCGGAGCCATAATGGTGCGCGACGATGCGCCCCTGGAAGATCTTTCCCAAATGAGAGGCATGAGGATCGGGGTCGCTGGCGGTTCTCTGGACAAGAGCTGGCTTATGATCCAAGCCGTGGCCCGGCGCGATCACGATCTGGATTTGGCGAAAGAGAATGAGGTCGTCTACGGCGCTCCGCCGCTCCTTGCCGAAATGGCGATGCAGGGCGATCTCGAAGCCGTGCTGAACTTCTGGCACTACTGCGCCCGGATGGAGGCGAACGGCTTCCGTCGCCTGTTCGGTGCCGACGATGCATCGGCGGCGCTGGGCGCTTCGGGCAAGGTTTCGGTTCTTGGCTATGTTTTTCACGAGGCATGGGCGGAGCAGAAAAAGGCAGCTATCGACGGTTTCGTGAAAGCCTCGGCAGCGGCGAAGCAACTTCTGGCAACATCGGACGAGGAATGGCTCCGGCTCGAGCCTCTGATTCGCGCCGAGGGGGCAGAACTCGACAAGCTGCGCGACCGCTATCGCGAGGGAATACCGGACCGTCCTCTCGCGGAAGAAGAAGAGGATGCTGGCAAGCTTTACCGGGTTCTGGCCGAGATTGGCGGTGAGAAGCTCGTCGGTCCCTCCCCGACCATGGCGCCGGGAACCTATTGGACCGGGCCGCAGCCATGAGCCTTGCCCGAGCCCGGCGGCAGGAAGGAGAGCCGGCCGAAGGCATGCGCACGTTTCCGAACATGCTGATGAGGTCGAAGGCACTCACGGTAGTCATGTCATTGCTCGGTCTTTGTCTGTTGTGGCATCTGGCCGCCACTGCCTGGCCCAGCCGCGCCCTGCCCTCGCCGGCCGCCGTCTGGGTCGCCTTGATGCGGGAATCGGCGAGCGGCGACCTCTTCTTTCATCTGGGGATGACGCTCGGACGCGTCATGGCGGCTTTCATCGTGGCGATGGCCCTCGGCTCGGTCATTGGCGTCCTTCTCGGATTGAACCGGCGCGCGGATCGCTTCTTCGACCCATGGGTCGTGCTCTTTCTCAATGTCCCGGCACTGGTTGTGATCGTGCTCGCTTATATCTGGTTTGGCCTCAACGAGATCGCAGCCATCGGCGCGGTGGCGGTAAACAAGATCCCGAACGTGATAGTTACCATGCGCGAGGGGGCAAGGGCGCTCGATCCACGTTACTGGGAGATGGCGACCGTTTACAGAATTGGCAGGCTGGAGCGGATCCGGCACATTCTCCTGCCCCAGCTTCAGCCCTATCTTGCAGCCACCTCCCGTTCCGGAATCGCCCTGATCTGGAAGATCGTGCTCGTTGTCGAGCTGCTGGGCCGTCCGAACGGAGTCGGCTTTCAGATCCATCTCTATTTCCAGCTCTTCGATGTGGCATCCATTCTTGCCTATACCTTGGCCTTTGTGGCTGTGATGCTTGTCGTCGAACTTTTCCTGGTGCAGCCCTTTGAACGATACTCGACCCGTTGGCGCGGGAACTCCGCTTGAAGTAGACATCGCTGAGAAGGTGTTCCGCTCCCGAGAGGGCGTGCCTCTCGTTGCGATTCGCGATCTTGCCTTTGACGTTCCGGAAGGAGAATTCACTTGCCTGCTCGGACCATCGGGTTGCGGCAAGACCACGACGCTGCGGATCCTGCTCGGGCTCGACACCGATTTCAGCGGTTCGTTTCAATTGCCGGGCAAAGGGCAAGGCCGCGTCGCCGCGGTTTTCCAGGAACCCACGCTGCTGCCGTGGCGAACGGTCGAACAGAATGTTCGGCTGGCCCTGCCAAAGGATGAAAGGGGGAAAAATCTGGACCGGCTTTTCGAGAGCTTGGGCCTGACCGTGGTACGCAATCTCTATCCCGCGGAGCTTTCGCTGGGCCTGGCACGCCGCGCGGCACTCGCCAGGGCCTTTGCCACCGAGCCTGCAATGCTGTTCCTTGACGAACCGTTCGTTTCGCTTGACGAACAGACGGCCACGAAACTGCGCTACCTGCTCCTGTCGGTATGGGCGGCTCGGCCGACCACGGCCCTTATGGTCACCCACAATGTGCGCGAGGCACTGATGCTGTCGGATCGCATCATCGTGCTATCGGCGCGTCCGGCGCATGTGCTTGGCACATTTCTGATCCGATTGCCTCGTGAGAGCCGTAATCCGCAAGTCATGGCCGATCTCCAGCGATCTTTTCATGAACGTTTTCCAGGTGTGCTATGAGCACCTGGTGTCGCTGCTCGACGGTCTCGGCAAAATAGGCCGGTCCGCACCCGAATCAGAAACAGCGCATATCTGCCTCGGCCTGTGCTCGCCGCATCTCGGCAGTCGAATTCCGCGCCGGAGCTGTTTGATGAAAGAGGACGCCCTTTTCTCCCGATAGCTGAGCCATGCGATGGAAGGTTTCGGCCGTGACATACCGGTCATATGGAATGATGGACGAGATGACGTCGATCGAACAGGAACACCGCTCCAGCACCTCGCGCGATCTGCCATTTGAGATCATGCAGCCGAGAACATAATCCGCGATCGCTACGGTGGGATAACCATTTGCTGCATAGGTGGGGCTGGCCGTCCAAGACAGAGCGATAAGGGGCGCCAGGAAGACTCGAAATACCGAATGCTTTTTCATCTCAGTTTTCCCTTTTCCATTGAATGCGCCACTGGGCGTTTGGCATCGAGCACCAACCTTCATGTTGAAGTAATCCTTGCTTTCACGATATGGCCTGAAAATATCTGTCTTCCGCTTGAATTGCATCTACAGATTCATGTGAGCTTAGATTCCTCAATCTGCAGAATTCTCAAGATATATATTTAAGCCTTCACCTGATTTGCTGCAATGCAACACATATATGCTGCATTGCAGCGTAGACCCATGATTTTTTTCCTTGTGCGCTGCGTTTTTCTAGCATAACCTTCATTTGTTTCCGGCTTCAAGGACTACTCTGTTTTAGGGAGCGGGGTTTGTCTTTCGTAGGCCAAGTGAGGTGGGCAGTTATGGTGCCCGCTGCTCATCTGGCTTGTGTCGTGACACGCTGCCGGAAATACTTCCCCTCACATTGTCGCCTATGTGCCTCCCGAGAGGAGTCATATGCGATTTGGGATTGTGACCGTCGGGAGGATTTACATGCGTGTGCTCAGACAAACTGCCTATGTATCGCTGACTGCGATGGCGTTGATCTGCACTTCCGCTGTTGGAAGTCAGGCCAACGAACAGCTTCAGCAAATGGAGTCGGACCCCAAGAATTGGGTGATGCCGACCGGTGACTATGCAAATACCCGGTATTCCGAACTGGATCAGATAAACAAGGACAATGTTAAGGATCTGCAGGTCAAGTGGACTTTCTCCACTGGCGTGCTGCGCGGCCATGAAGGAGGGCCGCTGGTCATCGGCGACGTGATGTATATCAACACGCCGTTCCCCAACATCGTTTATGCGCTCGACCTTAAGAACGACGGACGCATTCTCTGGAAATACGAGCCGAAGCAGGATCCAAACGTGATCCCGATCATGTGCTGCGACACCGTCAACCGTGGCGTTGCCTACGCTCCGGCCGAGGGTGATCGTCCGGCTCTCATTTTGCAGTATCAGGCCGATACCACACTCGTCGCGCTCAATGCGGAAAGTGGCGAAGTGGTCTGGCAGGTCAAGAATGGCGAACAGGTCGACGGCAGTCTGGCCGAATCAGGAACCTCGGCCCCGATGGTGGTCAAGGACAAGGTTTATGTCGGCATCTCCGGCGGCGAATTCGGCGTGCGTGGACATCTGACGGCTTACAACCTGGCCGACGGCTCGCTTGCCTGGCGGGCATACTCCACCGGCCCGGATGCCGAGACCTTGATGGATCCGGAGAACACCACTCATCTCGGCAAGCCGGTTGGCCCCGATTCGGGTATCAATACCTGGGAAGGTGAGCAGTGGAAGACCGGTGGCGGAACCACCTGGGGCTGGTACGCCTATGATCCCGAGCTGAACCTCGTCTACTATGGTACCGGCAACCCCTCGACCTGGAACCCGGTGCAGCGCCCGGGCGACAACCGCTGGTCCATGACCATTTTCGCACGTGATGCCGATACGGGCATGGCGAAATGGGTCTACCAGATGACCCCTCACGACGAGTGGGACTATGACGGCGTCAACGAGAACATTCTCGTGGACGACATGGAGATCAACGGTGAGCCGCGCGACGTGCTTGTGCATTTCGACCGTAACGGCTTCGCCTACACCCTCGACCGTGCTACCGGCGAACTTCTCGTCGCCGAGAAATACGATCCGAAGGTGAACTGGGCGACCGAGGTCGTGATGGACCCCGACAGCGACCAGTATGGGCGTCCGCAGGTGGTGGCTGAGTATTCGACCGCTCAGAACGGCGAAGACGTGAACACGACCGGCATCTGCCCGGCCGCGCTCGGCACGAAGGACCAGCAGCCGGCAGCCTATTCGCCGAAAACCGGTCTCTTCTACGTACCGACCAACCATGTCTGTATGGATTACGAGCCCTATCGGGTGAGCTACACCGCTGGACAGCCTTATGTCGGTGCTACCGTTTCCATGTATCCGGCGCCGGATAGCCATGGCGGCATGGGCAACTTCATCGCCTGGGATGCCGCGAAGGGTGAGATCGTGTGGTCGATCCCCGAGCAGTTCTCGGTGTGGTCCGGCGCTCTGGCCACGGCGGGCGACGTCGTTTTCTATGGCACGCTCGAAGGCTACATCAAGGCCGTCGATACGGAAGGCAACGAGCTGTACAAGTTCAAGACGCCGTCCGGCATCATTGGCAACATCAACACCTACGAGCATGACGGCAAGCAGTATATCGCCGTGCTTTCGGGCGTCGGCGGCTGGGCCGGCATCGGCCTCGCAGGCGGCCTCTTGCAGGCCGAAGGTGCGGCGGCATGGCAGACAGCCGTCGCTGGCGAAAATGCTCCGTCCGACGAGGCGCAGTCCATCGCCACCGCGGGCCTCGGAGCCGTGGGCGGCTATGCCGCGCTGGCCGACTACACCACACTCGGCGGTCAGCTGACTGTGTTCGGTCTTCCGGATTGATCCTGAGAGATCGACTGGACCGGCATTAAAACCTAGGGAGAGTCCGGAATTAACAGTTCACGTTATTTCGGGCTCTTCCTTTAAAGCAATCAAAACACAGCGGCCTTTTTTGCCACATCTTTCTCGTGCAGTGTGGAGGGGCGGCGGCTGGAACAAGAGGTCCTAGATGGCAGTTCGTGTATTACTTTCGGCTTTCCTCTCCGTGCTCCTTGGAGTCGCTTCTGTCCACGCTCAGGATACCAAGGAAGCGGCGAAAGCCGTAAGCAATGAGGATGGAAAGTATTTGGATGCCGAAGGCACTCCCACTTACAATATCGAGCCGGATGGTACAGTCGACTGGTATACGTTCAGCGGATACCGACGCTATCATTCCGAGTGTCACGTCTGTCACGGGCCCGATGGCGTGGGCTCAACCTATGCGCCAGCGCTTGCCAACTCCCTCAAGACCATGGACTACGCCACCTTCCTTTCGATTGTCGCGGAAGGTCGGCAGAACCTGAGTGGCGGGAAGGAAAGCGTCATGCCGGCCTTCGGCGACAACAAGAATGTCTACTGCTATCTGGACGACATCTATGTCTATCTGCGTGCTCGAGCCGTTGGCGGCATCCCGCGCGGCAGGCCTCCGAAAAAAGAGGACAAGCCGGAGGGCGCCAAGGAATATGAAGCGAGTTGCATGGGAAGCTGATCATGTCGATGCGTAAGCTGTCCAGATTGTACTCATGGGCCACGGCTTCGGCGGCAGCTGCTGTCTTGCTGGGAGCTGCTCCCGTGCAGGCAGCGGGCCCGGGAGCAATCTGGGAGCTTGTGGACCCGGAGAATCTGCGGGTTTGCGCCGACCCTTCCAACATGCCGTTTACCGACGAGAGCAAGGAGGGCTTCGAGAATAAGATCGCCGACCTCGTGGCCTCCAAAATGGGCCGCAAGACCGTCCAATACGAGTGGTTTCCGATGGTAACGGGCTTTGTGCGCAACACTTTGCGCGCGAACCGCTGCGACATCATCATGGGCTATGCCCAGGGCGACGAACTGGTTCAGAACACCAACGCCTATTACCGCTCGGCCTATGTGCTTATCTATAGGAAAGGCGCCGGTCTGGATGGGGTCGAGACCATCGAGGATCCAAAGCTCAAGGATAAGCGGATCGGCGTCGTTCAGAGCACGCCGCCCTCGGCCAACATGGCCGCGGCGAAGCTCATGCGCAATGCCAAGGTCTATCCTCTCATGGTGGATACCCGTTATGCCCCTTCGGTCGCGGAGATCATGGTGGGGGATCTGCTCAAGGATGTAATAGACGTCGCCGTCGTCTGGGGGCCGATGGCCGGCTACTATGTCAAGGAGTCCGGCGAGGATCTGGCGATGATTCCGCTGGTGAAGGAAGAAGGCGGTTCCCGCATGACCTATCGTATCACCATGGGAGTGCGTCCGTCGGACCAGGAATGGAAGCGTGCGCTCAACCGCTTTATCCAGGAAAACCAGGAGGAAATAAATCGGATTCTCCTCGAGTACAACGTGCCTCTACTCGATGAAAACGATCAGCCGATCACCCAATAATTTGCTTTTGCTTATTTAAGGACCTAAATTTTCATTAGTCCATTTGCGAGGAGATGGACCTGCTATTGCAAGGGATACTTGCAACGGCAGTAGCAACAGGCGCCAAGTCTTAGAAGGAGATGAAGATGAAGAAAAGCTGGAAAAAGCCGAGCATGTGCCAGGTACCGGCCGGCATGGAAATTTCACGGTACCTGCCGGCTGAAATTACCCCCAAGAAGTAACCGGCTCCGCGCGTGCCCTTTATTGGGCACGCGCGGTCCATCAACCAGCATGCGCTGGACGCGACCTTTCCGCCCGGCAAGCCCGCTATTCTACATTTTTACAGAGCGGACCTGACATGCGACTGAAGCCCAGAGGCTCGGCGACAAGGGCTGCACTGCATCCCTTGGACGACAGCTCTCCTGCCTGTGCGGGCGACGCGTCAAAACAGGCAGTGGCCAGCAACAGAATAGGGTTGAGCGGTGACTTCTTATCATGACGCCGCGGCCCAGGGCCTTTCTCCCAAGCAATTGGAGGAGGTGCTGCGGCAGATAGGCTCGGAACGGTACCACAACAGGCATCCATTCCACCGGCTCATGACCGAGGGAGCCCTGTCAAAGGGACAGTTGCAGGCATGGGCGCTCAACCGCTACTGCTATCAGGCGATCATTCCGCGCAAGGACGCCGTCATCCTTGCACGCAGCGAGGATCCTGCCTTCCGGGCGGAATGGCGCAAGCGCATCGAGGATCATGACGGCCAGGATGGCTGGGGCGGCGGCATCGCCCGCTGGATCCAACTGGCGACCGGGTTGGGGCTTGATGCGGAGGTGGTGAAGAGCGAACGACTTGCTCTGCCTGCGACGCGTTTCGCCGCCGGCGCCTATCTGTCCTTCTGTACCACCCGCACCCTGCTGGAGGCCGTAGCCTCTTCGCTGACCGAACTTTTCTCGCCCGTCATCATCGGCGAGCGGGTTCCGGCCATGCTCCAACGATATGACTATATCACCGAGGAGACCTTGGCCTATTTCAAGCCGCGGCTGGGACAGGCCCCTCGGGATGCCGAATTCGCGCTGGCCTACGTCCTGAAACAGGCCGATACGCCGGAAAAGCAGCAGGCAGCGATCGATGCACTGGTCTTCAAATGTGACGTGCTGTGGGCAATGCTCGATGCGCTGATGCATGCCTATGGCGACGGCGGACATATCCCGCCCGGCGCTTTCCGGCCGGAGGATATGTGATGCAGGCCGTGCAGGAGAGAGCCGTCGTGACCCGCCGCTCACGGCTTGTCCTGCCGAAGCATGTGCGCATGCGATATGATCCTCTGCGGCAGGCATGGGCGGTGCTGTCGCCGGAACGCATATTCTGGCCCAACGAGATCGGCCTGGAAATTCTGCGCCGTTGCGACGGGAAAACCTCGGTGCGCGCGATTATCGCCGCGCTGGCGCTCGAATTCGACGCCGAGGAAGAGGAGATCTCGGAGGATGTCATTGCCTTTCTTCAAGAGTGGGCGGACAATCTCCTGTTGAGGTTTTCATGAGCGACCCGCTCCTTCCGCCCATTGCAATGCTTGCGGAGCTTACGCATCGCTGTCCGCTGCAGTGCCCCTATTGTTCCAACCCGCTCGAACTGATGAAGGCCAATCGCGAGATGGACACCGCGGGCTGGCTGGACCTCTTCGAGCAGGCTGCCGATATGGGCGTCCTGCAGGTCCATCTTTCGGGCGGCGAGCCTACGCTGCGGCGCGATCTGGAAGAGATCGTCCGAAAACTTTCCTCACGTGCCGTCTATACAAACCTCATAACCGCCGGCGTCGGGATCGCCGAGGGGCGCATCGAGGCGCTCGCGGAGGCCGGCCTCGACCATGTCCAATTAAGCCTGCAGGGAGCGCGTCCCGAGACGGCGGACCTCGTCAGCAACTACAAGGGTGCTCTCGCGAAGAAAGTGGAAACGGCAAGGCGCGTGCGCGCGGCCGGCCTGCCGCTGACCGTCAATGCCCCGGTGCACCGGCACAATATTGGCGAGGTCGAACAGTTCATCGAACTTGCGCTGTCGCTCGATGCCGAGCGCCTGGAAATCGCCAATGTGCAATATTCCGGCTGGGCCCTCGTCAATCGCGCCGCCCTCATGCCGAGCTACAGCGCGGTCGAGCGCGAGATCGAGATCGTGGAAGAGGCGCGCGAGCGCCTCAAAGGGGTGCTGAACATCGATTTTGTACCGCCGGATTATTTCGCGACTTATCCGAAACCCTGCATGGGCGGGTGGGCGCGCGATGCCTTTGCCGTCGCCCCCGACGGCACCGTGCTTCCATGTCATGCGGCACAGACCATCCCTTCTCTCACCTTCGAACGGTTCGGCGACAAAAGCCTTGCGGACATCTGGGCGGATTCGCCAGCCTTCAACGCCTTTCGGGGCACGGACTGGATGCAGGAACCATGCCGCAGTTGCGAGCGGCGCGAGATCGATTGGGGCGGCTGTCGCTGTCAGGCCATGGCGATTGCCGGGGACGCTGCGGCCACGGATCCGGTCTGCGTCAAATCGCCATTTCGCGAAAGCATCCTGGCCCTGGTGCAGGATGCTCAACCGGAACCCGAATCCGAGAAAACAGGGTCGGCAGCCGAGAGCTTCAAATATCGCCGCATAGGCGCGGCGCCCGTCACTTGACTTGCGTCGGTGTCTGCCACCGGCAAAACGACGGCTACGAGCCTTGAGCCGCTACAAGGATCTCACCCTTCCCGAGCACGGCGTTATCCCCGCAATAACGCCGGACCGTCCTACCCAGGAGCGGCTCCTGGGCAATTCCTTCCGCAATGAGGTGGCGGTCGGCGAGCGAGGCAAAGACACTGTCCCATGCACCGCTTTCGACAAAACTGGGAGACAGCATCTGAGGCATGCGATCGACAAGGATCGAACCCCGGCGCATCAGATAGCCGGGCATCCTTCCGCTGCCGCCAACGATCGCCAATGTTCCTGCGATCATGCGGCTTGCCGCATAGTCGCCGCATCCGCCGAGAACGGCCAGAAGGCCGCGCCGCATACGGTCGCCCGCCCGGTCGCCGGCCCGGCCGCGCACGATCAGAGTGCCGCCGCTCATTCCCGCAAGCTCGCCGGCAAGGGGACCGCCCGTGAAGTCCCCGGCATCGCCCAGGATTTCCAGCCGGCCCCCGCTCATCCCGGAGCCTGCATGAGGCCCGGCGCTACCTTCGACAAGGATCGAGCCACCCGACATCCTGCGGCCGGTCTGTGCGCCGACATCGCCGGCAATACGGATCGTCCCGCTGTCCAACAGAGCGCCGGCACAATCGAAGCGGCGACTGCCGCCTTCGAACACTATCGCTGAAACATCAGCGCCGGAAAGACGAAAGACATCGCCGACCGCGAGACTGTGTTTCGAGACGCCGAGTCGGATCTTTTCCACCTCGTGCATGGCCATGCTTGCAAGCCTGGCGGGAACGAGAGGCGACAGGTCCAGCCGCTCTGGCGGTTCCGAGAGCAATGTGAAAGTGAGTCTGCTCACGGCAGGAGGTCCTTCAGGTGATACTGGAACTTGCCGAGCTTTCCTCCATAGTTGCCGGCGCTCACCCGCAACGCTCCACGCTCCGGGCCAAGTTCGATCACCGCCCTGAGACCGGCCGCCATGGAGGCCGCCACCGCTTCGCTCGTCTCACCATCGATGACGATCTCCAGAACCGCGTTGATGTCCGCAGTCAGCGCGCTGGCGACCTGAGCGCGCAGAGTGGGAGCATAGGCATCGTTGGTAGAGGCGATCATGCCCTTGTATTTGCTGCCGATCTTCGAGCCGGAACGCACCACGCCCCCAGGGAAGGGCAGAATGATGCCCGGCACTGCCTGCATGGCCGCCGCCGCCGCTTCGGCCGCTGCAAGCGCCTGGTCATTGCCTGCCGCAAGGAGCAGGAGATTCCCGCCGCCGACGGCATCCTTTGTCAGCCCGGTCGTCGCCTCGCAGACAAATTCTCCGTCCATTACGGGCACGCGCCAGTAATGCCGGCCGCCAAGCTTCTTGGAAATCTGCCAGCCGTCACCAAAATAGCGCAGCGCCGAGCCGAGCTTGAGCCGGTCGGTTGCATCGAGGGCGGCAAAGCAGGCGCTTCCTGGCGAAGTGAGCACGCATTGGCCAACGCGCTTCAAAAGCTGTTTCTGCAATTCGTCGCTACTGACCGCAAACAGCATCACCCGGAAGCCGGGACGCCCGTCCGGCGTTTCCGAGGCGGCCAGTTCCATGTCGATCCCGGCTTCGCAGCCGCAACCGATGACCGAGGTGGCGAAGCCTATCATCGAGCGCACCGCTTCGAGCGCCCATTTCCTGGTCGGCGCAGTAACAATGATTGCCGTCGCCCGCATGCCGAAGGCTTCGGCAAAGGTGTTGTCGACAGCCACCCCATTTGCCGTCAAGCCGCGCATGCCACCTCGCTAAAAGGCTGTTCGCGGGCGATTGCCCAGTCCGGAAAATCGAACCAATCGAGGGAGAGCCCGTATCGCTCCTGGTGATAGGCCTCCAGCCGCCGCACCATCGTCTTGTCAGGTTGAGGCGCCAGCCGTAGTGCCCTCCCCCAGCGATGTGCCACCACTTCGCCATCCTTCACCACAAGTTCGCCATCCTTGAAGACGAAAGCCGCCGAGCCGAACATTTTCGCGATGTCTTTCCCTTTGCGATAGACCGCGACATCGGCAATGGCCCCTGCGGCCAGATTCCCGCGATCCTTGAGGCCCAGAAGCCTGGCCGGGGCCGCGCGGGTCATGACGGCAATCTCCTCAAGCGTATATTCCCTGTCAATCGCCAGCAGGGTCGTCAGCGCGAGGGCCGACGCTGAGAGCCCTTCCGCCATCTCCCTGCGCGCCTCCTTGCTCATCAGCAGTTCGAACAAGGCGGGATAAGCGGTGAAGGGCGCACCGTTAGGATGGTCCGTGGTGAAGAAAACGCGCCAAGGATCCGTTATTAGAAGGAAAAGCTCCAGCCCTATCGCCCATTGCAGGGAGCCGTAGAAGTCCTTGCGATAGCGATACGGAACGATACCCCCGCCATTGCCGTCACCGTCGAAAATGACACTCTTCTTGGGATGGGCATTGCCGCGCGCCGAAAATTGCCGCAGCACGTCGGAGGAAATGGTGACGGTCTGTCCGAACATCACCTGGCCCACATCTATCGTGATCTCGGGCGTGGCATTGACCTGCTCGGCAAGCTGGCTGGCTGCCGAGGAGAAGCGTCGCTTGCCCTCGGTGCCGTAGCCGTAGAACTGCAGATGCGCCAGATGCAGCGGTACGCCTTCGGCGGCGGCGATCGTCGCGGCGGCGGTATCGACTGACCCGGGCATACCGAGATTGTTGCAATGGACATGGAGCGGGTGCGGGATGCCCAGATTTTGCACTGCCATCTGCAGCGTCTTGACGATTTTTCGGGAGGAAACGCCGTAGGAGGGCACAATATCGTCCAGCGAAAAACGCCGCACATTTTCCTTGAAGGCCGCCGAACCGCCTGCATTGATCACTTTCGCGCCGAGCGCCCGCGAGGACGCGACCGTCCAGGCCACATAGTCTTCGATCATGCTGGACGAGGCATTGTCGCGGATCAGCGACAGCAGGAAATCGTCATTGCCGAGAACGGCCAATGTCGCCTTGTCGATGATCGGAATATCGGCGAGTTCGAGATGCGTATGGAGGGCATTGCCCGGCGCCATGGCCGGCTCCACGACGGTCGTGAAGCCCATCTGCGCATAGAGGCGTCCCGTCTGGAATGCCGTCCAGCCGAGATTCGACAGCGGGGTTTCAGAAGGGCGCGGCAAATGGGCGGAATGGTGCTCCGGAAGGAGCAGACGCGCCGTATTCACATTGCCGCCACCGATATGAGAGTGAATGTCGATGGCGCCCGCCATGACGATGCAGCCTGACGCGTCCACCGTCGTCTCCGCGTTTCGGCCAGCTGGCGGGTCAACAATCACGCCATCTTCGATCCAAAGGTCGCCGACGCCGTGACGGCCGCCAACCGGATCGATGATCTCACCTCCCGCAATCTTCGTCAGCATGTAGGGTCCAGATGTTCCAGGATCGAATTTATGACTGTTGCAGCCGCGGGCATTCGCGACGGTTCAGAAGCGGGCCTGGCTGCCAATGTTCCGGTTCGGGCAGAGAGGAGAACCGCGTCATGGTCCGCACCCGGTTCACCGATCGGGATGGTGATAGCGGCATCTGCAACCGGCTGCCCGGTTTTGGTCAGCGCGATAAGCTTGCTGTCGCCGTTTTTGGCAGGCGGGCTTCCCGCTCCTATCCACAAATGCAGGTCGACCTCGCCTTCCTCGATCATTCTTCCGACGTTCCAACGCCAGGGATCGAATTCGGGAGCCCCGCGCGAAAAGCTCGTGCGCAACGGGAGGCCGGTCGTCCAAGTCGAGACTAGCACACTGCCCCACCCGGCCTCGCTGGTCGGTATCAGCAGTATGGACGCCCGGGCTTTCTTGTTGAGGTCGGCAGCGAGGCCCTGCACCATTTCCAGCGCCAGGTCGTCCAGCCCTGCCCCGGAACATAGAAAGGCAGTGAAACGTGCATGGCCCAGGGCCTTGGACAGGCGGTCGGCATTTTCGACCGGCGAGGAGATGCGCCGTCCGGCAAGATGGGCACGCAAGGCGGCAACCGTTCCGGTCAGGTCTGTCCCCTTACAGGAAAGATGGGTTACGGGTCCCTGGTTGTCCGCGGGAAAAGGCCCGATCGGTGTGCCGGTCACCGAGAAGAAGCTCCGGCTGTTGTCGCCGGCAAGGTCAGGCACGGTTTCCGCCAGCTCCGACACGAACTCCCGCGAATAGGCGGGCAAATCGCCGACGACGACCACGACATCGGCGCGTCGGCGAACCTCTCCAGGCGACACGAAGATGCCTCCCCGGTCAGTAAAGGTCGCCGTTTCCCGCGCCACTCCCTCGAAGGGGTGATCGTAAGCCGCGCCTATCCGCTCCGCGAGGGCAATCGCCGCGCGGGTTCCATGTATGTCTGTGTCAATGCTGATTACCGGGCACCGACTCGCTGCCAGAAGCTCTGCGGCTTGCTCGACCGCATGCTGCACCGGCGCGTCCCGGTTGCCGATCCATGCAACCGCCATCAATCACGCTACTTTCTGGTGCCCAATTCGACTGTAGACGAAACTTCGCAAGCCGTGAACCCCCGCCCCTCGGACTCCAGTCGAGTTAGTCGTATTTGATATAGGCGAAACGCTGGTCGCTGTTTGGCGTTCCTTCCAACGCACCGCCCTCAAGTCCGGGCTGCCACTGCACCACGTCTTCGATCTTCTTCGCCAGTTCGAAGTCCTTGTCGGTGACGCCCTTAGCCGCGTGATTGGTCAGACGAACCTCCAACCAGGCATAGGACGCAGTAATGTCCGGGTGATGGAACGCTGCTTCGGCAAGATGCCCGATGGTGTTGATGACCATCAGCGTCGATTTCCAGCTATGCGTCTTGTATTTCCGCCGGATCCACCCGTTCTCGTAACGCCATTTCGGCAGCTCTTTCTGCAGCCGCTCGACGATTTCGGTTTCTGAATAGACCCGCTCTTTCTGCCGCTCGGACATATTCTCCTCCATATGCGATCTCGTAAGCTTTTCCTCTCCGGGCGGGACGGTGGCTTGCACTTGCCCTGCCGGGGAAAACAGCTATCATGCCGATGGGCACCCGAACATCAGCGCTGCATTATGATGCACCCCCTGGGGGCAAATGTCGAACCTTGTCACCGCGTCCGTTCCTGCCCGTCTTCATCTTGGCTTTCTGGATCTCAACGGCAGCACCGGTCGCCGCTTCGGTAGCATAGGACTTCCGCTGAGCGAGCCGGAAACGGCCGTCACGCTGTCGCTTGCATCGAAGATTTCGGTCGAAGGACCTGACAGCGAGCGTGCCGCCCGGCATCTGGAGGCGCTGTGCGGCCATCTCGGGATCCGCGCCAGGCATCGGCTTGTGGTCGAACGCGCCATCCCGCCGCATGTCGGCCTGGGTTCGGGAACCCAGATGGCGGTCGCCGTGGCGGCGGCGCTACGAACTCTCCACGATCTGCCGATCGATGCCGGCAGCGACGCACGTCTCCTCGGACGCGGCGCCCGGTCGGGCATCGGCATCGCGGCTTTCGAGAGAGGCGGACTGATCGTCGATGCCGGCAAGAGTGCCGACGATCGCGAGCCTCCCGTTGTGGCCCGTCTTCCCTTCCCGGAAGAATGGCGGGTGATCCTGATCCTCGATCATGGTCACACAGGTATTCATGGAGAGGAGGAGATTGCGGCATTTCGTGCCCTGCCTCCTTTCCCGGCGACGAGTGCTGGCGAGATCTGCCGGCGGGTGCTCATGCAGG
>Ga0164243_10006893_pt1 | contig 17109 bp, 17 predicted proteins | sample OricompcompostOP_FD_108781 | JGI IMG/M metagenome (GOLD analysis project Ga0164243, IMG submission 108781) | Organic Plus compost microbial communities from Emeryville, California, USA - Original compost - Organic plus compost (OP) | ecosystem: Engineered > Solid waste > Mixed feedstock >... | reverse complement strand
GCCGGGATCGTGCTGCGCGCCCAGCTCGCCACCACCGGGCAGGCGAACTTCCAGCGCGGTGCGCAGACCCGCCTGCGTGGGCTGCTGCGCACCTTCATGGAGCACCGCACGCCGCCCTTCGGCGGCACGGCGGACGAGTGGGAGAGCTGGATCGGCCGTGCCGAGCGGTTCCTCGTCGTCGCGCTCAACCAGGCGATCGACCTCTACGAGCGCAACCCGATCGACAACGACGCGCACCTGCACTTCGCCGTGCAGGTCGCCGAGTAGCCAACCGAGACAACGGAGGAAGCATCATGGCCATCGAACTGACCGACAACCTCAAGGCGCACATCGTGCTCTCAGCGTTCGGCGCGGCGGGCCCTGGCGCCACCGACGGAGAAGTCATCGCGCAGGTGTCGCGCATCACCGCGATGCTGCAGGACGGGAGCCCGGCGCTTGCCGTGTTCGACCGTGCGGCACAGCGCAGCGAGCTGACCGTCGACACGAAGGCCTTCCCCGGGACGGTGCTGTTCGTCGACCTCGAGGAGTCGAGCCAGCGCCCCATCGTGTTCCTGAAGACCGAGCCGAGCGACTACCACCCGGACGCGATCGAGCACTTCCGCCTCGACCGGGTCGACTCGAACGACGCGACGCGCGTGAAGGCGCTGGCCAAGGAGGCGACCGGCCTCGTCGGCCACAAGGTGCTGGTCACGATCGCCGTCGAGAAGGCGGGCGGCAAGAACGTCCGCATCCTCCGCGCGATCGAGGACCGCGGCATCGACAGCGAGCACGACGGGCTCACGCTCGCCGACGGGGCTGCCCTCATCGACTGGACCGAGAAGGAGCGGGCGAAGATCGCCCCGAAGCTGGTCCGCCTCAACAAGGTCACGCAGCCCGCGTAGCCACCAAGACCCCAGAGCGCGTCACTCGGCCGGCCCCGGGTGGCGCGCTCTGGCATTGCCGGCCCTTTCGTGCGGACGCCGCGCATGTGGTGTGCATGACAGCAACCAAGACACCCGCTCCCCGCGTCGGCGACGTCGTGCAGCTCTCCGGATCCGATGAGCGCCACGTCGTCATCGGCCTCGCCGGCGAGGTCGTTCGTATCGGTCTCGAGGTGAAGCCCGCCTCGGCGCCGTTCTATCTCGCCGGGGAGGACTCGCACCAGTTCCTCAAGGCCTCTGGCTACCACCTGCAGAGCCTCGTGTCCGGTGCCCTGTCGACTCGCCAGCGCGGCGAGCTCACCGTCGTCGCGAAGCGCCATCGGGTCTCTCCGGCGCTGTTCGAGGCCGCCGAGGCTCAGCAGGACGTGCTGGTCGGGGTGGAGCTGTGAGCCTCACCACGAAGACGCTGCTGCGCTGCGACGGCTGCGAGCTTCGCAGCACGACGGAAGTGGACGAGTCGGTGTTCAAGTCCATCCGGCGGGCGACGAACTTCCTGGTCGCCGAGCACGGCGAGTCCATCAAGTTGGCGTGGAACCCGACCGGCCTGTACTCCGACGTGTCGCTCGAGCTGACGGCTCGCGGGCGCGCAGGCCGCACCTTCACGCTGGAGATCACGCAGGCGTAGCGCGGCCGCCTCAAAGGGCGAGCGGGAGCAACTCGGGAAGTGTCGTGACGCCCATAGCGAGCCCCCAGAGCGTGTAGCCGGCCAAGGGGATCGTGAGCAGCCACTCGCGATACGAACCGGCATTGCCGAGTACGGGCGCTGCGAAGCCGCCGTACGGACGCCAAACGTTGATGAGCCAGCTCTTGCGGAGGTGCTGCGGCGGCTTCGGCATCCAGGGCCACAGCCACGGAACGCCGCCCGTGGTGAGGAAGTCGCCAAGCAGGTGCACGAGGTAGCCGCTGCCGATCGCCCACGGGAACCACGCGATGCCGTCGGGCAGGATCCAGATGAGCGCGGCGGCGGCGATCAGGCCGCCCAGCCACGCCTTCGGCCAGGTCCGCACGAGCTTCATCGCCTTCAGGGCGAAGCAGACGCACGCGATGATCGACACGGCAGCGCCGAGCTGCAGCGGGCGGTCCCAGCCTTCGGGCGTCACCCTCAGCACGCTCGCCACCCAGGCACCGACTGTCACGACGAGCACAGCGAGCAGAGAGTGCATGCCCTTACGGTGGCCGCCGGATGCGGCGCCGAGCGCCCCGGTGATGGCGGACCCGCCGGGGATGGAATGGGCGATCGTCGCCGATGGGTGGTCGGCGTCCGGCAGTAGCGCCGCGCCCGCGGCGACGATCGCACCCGCGATGACGCCGACTCCGTCGAGCGGATACCAGCCGAGCGCCGGAACAGCGGTCGAGGAGATCGCCACCCACGCGGCCGCACCGCTGATGGCGTGGGAGGTTCCCATCACAGCTGCGTCCCTCCGCCCTGACCGCCGGAGGTGCTGTCGTAGCCACGCAGCAGCATTCCGCCGTCGCGGGTGCGGGCACGCCAGAAGAAGACCACCAGCGCTCCGATCGCAGCGGCGAGCACGATCGCGACGATGCCAAGAAGGCTGATCGTGCCGGCGCAACCGGCGGGCCAGCTTGCGGACCAGATGATCGCCGCGATGCCCAGCGCGACGATCCCCAGCGCGCCGAGGACCCCGTCGGGGATCCCGCCGTAGGCGAAGCGCATCCCGAACTCGAAGCCGATGAGCACGACCGCGATGCCGAGTGCGATCAGCCCCGGCAGGGTGAGGCTCGGCCAGATGGTCACGAGCACGTTGAAGATGTCCTCGGGGGCTGTGCAGTCGGTCATGGGTTCCTCTCGTCAGCCGAACAGGCGGTCGTCCGGGTCGCTCGCGCGCCTGGTCTCGAACAGCCCGTCGTCAGCGGGCGCCTCCTCCACCTCATGCGCGGTGGCGGGTGTCACGGGTTCGACGTCGGCCACGATCTCGACGCGCACCTCGACGCCGTCGAGCGCGGTGCGCAGCAGCTCGCGATAGTTGAGACCGCTCGGGTGGCGCCGATCAGCGTCGCGCGTGCGCCACACGATGCGCGTGGCTCCGTGCTCGCGCGCGGCCGTCGCGATGGCGTCCAGCACGGCGACGCCGGTCAGCATGTCGGCCTCGGGCAGCGCCGAGACGGCGATCTCGGGGCCGTACGCCGGGATGCCGGGGCCGACGAACACCAGTTCCTCGTCGCCCTCGTCAGCTAGGAGGGGGAGCGGCTCGAGCTCCGCGAGCTCGAAGTCCGCCGGAGGCAGCTCGATCGGCTCGAGCTCGAGGTCCCATGGCTCATCGCTCACCGACTCGTCTGGTTCGTCGAAGTCGATCCCCAGGTCGACGACCCCTTCGTCGAACACCTCCTCGTCCGTGTCGGCCGTGGGCGCGTCGGCTTCGATGCGACGCCCGAACACCACCGCGCTGTCCTGCGCGGCGAGCTTGGCGTCGCGCGCAACATCGAGGTCGAAGCGCTCGGCGTCGTCCAGGGGCGGTCGAGAGTCGCGGAGCTGTCGCTCCATCTCGGCGGTGCCACCGGGCTCGAACCACATCTGCGCGCTGAACGCCGGCGCGCTCAACGGCTCGAACACGCCACGGCCCTTCGGGACCGCGTCGCCGTAGGGCGGGATACCGGACGGGTCGCGGAATGCACTGGCGAGCTCGCCCCAGCTCATCTTGCCGACCGCCATGCGGGCGAGGTTCACCTTGAGACCGCCAGCGCCCACCTTGTTCAGGTCGTCGGCCTTCAGCTGCTGGCCCGCGAGGATGAGCGTGACGCCTGCACTGCGCGCCTCACGCGCGGCCTGGCCGACGACCTGGGCGACGCGGTACTTGCCTTCGGCGGCGAGCTTCTGCGCCTCCCACGCTTCGACATCCGCCGGCGCGGGGGAGGCCGGCTCGCGCGGCACTCGGTCCATCGTGATGAGGGACTGGAACTCGTCGATGAAGACGAAGGCGTGCGGGTAGCGAACGTCATCCGGAAGATCCGAGTACGAGCTCACGCCGTGGGCGGCGTTGATGCGCTTGCGGCGGGTGATCTCGTCGTAGATGTGCCCGGCGAGGACGCCTGCTCCCACGTAGTCGTCGGCGCCGACGAGTGCCTTCAGCCAGGGCTTCGCGAACTGGAAGTCGGCGGCACCCTTCACCGGGTCGATGACGTAGACGTCGCAGCCGCGGAGGATCGCGCCGTTGACGAGCGCCTGCAGGGTGACCGACTTTCCGCCACCAGTGACGCCGACGACGAGCAAATGGGGGTTGTCTCGCCAGTCGTAGTGGATGGTCGACCCGTCGACGGCGGTCGCGAACGGGATCGCCGCGTCGTCGCGCATCGCGTTCCAATCCATGAGCGCGGGGAACGGCATCGGGTCGACCTCGCAGGCACGCACGAGCGCGCGTGACGCCGAGTCCCCTTCGCGGACGTCGATCCACGCCATGCCGGTGGCGCTGCGCAACTTCGGGATCGCCTCGCGCAGCTGGGCGAGGGTCATGCCGGCGGGCAGGTCGAAGATGTGCGCCTGCACCTTCTCGTTGGTCGCGAGCTTCGACGACGACACCAGCGTCGGAACCTGCCCGTTGCCGCCGATCAGCTTCGCGTCGGCGAATGCCTGCTCCCAGTCGAGCGCCACCGTGATCTCGAAGTTCCGCGGCCGCGCGAACGCGACCCGGTCGCTCGACGGGCGCGCGCCCGCCACGATGCGGCACCAGTCGGGGTTGCTCGGATCCAGGGTGACGCGCAACCACTCGCATCCGCCGAGACCTTGGCGCAGCTTCTCGATCGACGCCTTCACGGCGGCGAGGGTGGCCCCGCCGTAGAGCCGCAGGGTGATGTCCCAGATGTGCTCCTCCGACTGGCGCGAGGTGAGAGGGATGGCGCGCACGACTTCCGGGCGGGGGAGCTTCGCGGTGTCGAAGGCCTGGTTGACCGCTGCCGCGAGAGCGATGGTCGCCGCATCCGATCCGCGCCCGGACGCGGTGCCCGGTTCGATGCGTGCGGGGTTCGAGGGAATCGGCTGCCGCGACCATGCGACACGGAATGCGCCGGGGTGCCGCTCGCCGGGGCGATCTCCGCTGCCTTCCCAGCCGAGCACCGCGACCCAGGGCGCGTTGTCGAGTGTGGAGGCGAGTTGCCGCTCGCGCGCGGCGTTCACGTACTCGGTCGTCTCGATGCCCTGGCTGGGCATGAACGGCTGCACCTCGATCGTCTGCCCGCTGGGCAGCGTCAGTTGCCGGTAGACGGCGTGCTGGATCCATGGGCGGTTCGCGCCCATCTTCAGCACGTCCCGCCATCGCACGAGCCATCGCTGCTCCCGGTCGAGCTGCTCGAAGCGATCCGGCAGCCCTGGGTCCGTGAACTGGGTGGTGTCGCCGAGCGCGCCGGCGTACACGGTGTCGCCGTCGATCATCACCTCAGCACCGAGCGCGGATGCAGCGGCCCCCGAGATCGCGATGAGGCCGTCGGACAGCGGCGGCAGTCCGACCCAACTGGAGGCCCATGCGGCGGTCCCTTCGCCCTCGAACACGGCACGGGTCTCGACGTGGATCACCTGGAGGCCGAGGCTCGCGCCGGCGTCGGCGATGCCGGTCTCGATCTTGAGGCGCACGGCCGCCTCGTCGGCCTCCGGGTCGGAGATGTCGACGCGCGACTCCGCCGGCCACGACACGATCCGCATGCGGGTGGCGTGGGCGGTGCCGGGGATCGGCTCGCCCTGGGCGCCGGTGGCGGGCGAGGGCAGGCAGCTGACCTTGACGATGCCGTCGGCGGTGTTCAGCAGGGGCGCGATCTTGTCGCGTAGGCGGATGATCGCGTCGGCGCCTCCGATGCCGGGCGAGACGTCGAACTCGTCCACGCTCGCCGGCGGCATGTCGTCGCCGATCGCGACAGCGCGGTGCGAGATGAGTGTGGGGGCGGGCTCGAGCTTCAGCTGCGGCCATCGGGCGGACCATTCGGCCCGCGCCTGCACCGTGGCACTCCACTGCTCGAGCGCGGAGGGCAGTGCCATCGCGCGACCCGCGAGGCCGAAGGCAGCGGCTGCGACACCGGCGCCGGTGACGACGGCGGGTGAGATCAGCCAGGCGTAGCCCGTGCTGAAGATGACCGCCGCGGCGATCGCACCGAGCACGGAGGAGGCGAGGGCGAGCATGACGACGACCGCGGTCGGGCTGCCGCCCTTGGTGCGGATGGTGGCTGCGAGCTCAGTGACGCCGACTGCCGGTCGCGGGTCATGAAGGGAGGCGTTGCGTCGCCGCTGAGCGGCGAGCTGCTTCACGGTGACGTAGGCGGCGGCCGCGTTGGCGACCGCGAGCCAGCCGCTCGACCCGGGAAGGTACTGGGGCAGCCAGATCGAGAGCTGGTCGACCGGGAGTGTCCACGCGACGGCGGCGGCGCCGATCGCCAGGTAGGTGGTGAAGGCGCCGGGCAGCAGTAGCCACGAGAGGTAGCCGAGCACCTTCGCTGCCCCCGCCTTTCGCTCGAGCTGCCGGAGCTCGGCGGGGTCGTTGAGCAGCCAGTCCGCGGACGGGAAGATCAGCCGCCAACGGAGCCCGTCGAAGACGCGGTGGGTGAGCATCTTCGACACCTGCTGCCGGTCTGCCTCGTCCAGCGATGCGGTCCCGCGGCGGTCCTTCTGACCGGTGAGCTCAGGTGGAGTGCTCATCCATGCTGCTGCGACGAGCACGATCAGCGCGACGAGGGCGCCGGGGAGCCTGAAGGCAGTGGCGGCGATGGCCGCGACGGGCGCCAGGCCTGCGATGAGGGGGGCGATGTTCGAGGCGGGCGCTGCGTTCGTCCGGTTGCGCGGTGCGGCCATCGGTGACGGGTCTCCTCTGCGTTCTTGCCGCTTTACCCCTGCGGCGGTGTCGTGCCTCCGGCGGCAGAAACGGGGCTGTCAGCGCAGAGAATCGGCATGTTCGAGACCGGCGCAGTAGGCGAACGAGACGAGGAAGGCTGAAGCCACCCAGCAGTCCTCCGCGCCCGCCCAGGCGAAGCCGTCACGGTCCTCATCGGCAGCGTGGAATCCGGCGAACGCCATGAGCGCGGCGTTCGGAATCACCTGGTCGCGAACCTTCGCGAGGAGGGCCTCGTCGGGAGGAGCCGTGACACCGCCGGCGCGGAGTCCTTCCTCGAAGGCGTAGTCGATGGCGTGCTCGCTGTGCCAGTCGTCGCCGAGCTCGGCGAATAGGTTCCGTGCGGCGTCGGCGCGCTCGCACATGCGCGCGATCTCCGCCTGCAGGCGCAGCGCCTCCGCGATTCGCGTCTGGTGTTCGAGACCGGTCGGCGAGACGGAGATGCGCTCCCCGGTGTCGGCATCGAACAGAAGGATGGGATGGACCTCCCCGGCGGTCGCGGCGAGCATCATCGTCGCGGCGAGAGCGTCGGCCCCGGTGTCGGTGAGGAGCGCGGTGTGCTCGCCCCGCAGCTCGACGGCGATGCGCGGGACGCGGCGCCTCTCGACCAGAGGCAGCAGCGGGTAGACGTAGAGGCCGTCCTCGAACTCGTCTCCGCTCATCGGGCACGCACCAGCCGCATCAGTCGCTCGACGATCGCTTCGTTTCCGGGGCCATCGCCGAAGCGCCTCCGGGCGACGCGGGCGAGACGTTCGCCGCTGATCGCGCGCGCACCGCCGGGTCGCATGAGCCCGACGTGGATGGCTGCGTTCTCGCTCGGCCAGACCACCATGATCGGCTCGGCCACGATCGCACGGTCGACCTGCCGCAGATGGGCGGTGATGGCGCGGCGCGCGTCGGCGAGCGTGCTGCGGTCGGCGTAGGGGATCGGCTGGAGGCCGCGGCGGGTGCGACCGCCGAAGCTCCAGTAGAGGCCTGGCCGCCAGAGCTTCGAGTCGATGATGGTGACGGTGTCGCCGCTGACGACGACGTGGTCGATGTTCGCCTTCCGATCGAGGCGGGGGAAGCGGAGGTCGTGCAGCACCGTGGGCCCGCCGGGGGTGACGGCGAGCTCGTTGAGCAGCCGCTCGGTGCGTCGCTCGCCTGTGCTCCCGGACGCCGCTGCGCCGCGGTTGTGCGCCCAGCCTGCGGACTCGTCGAGGCTCGAGGCGGCGGCGCCGTGGATCTTGCCGCTCGCTTCAGCCACCGAGGGCACCCGCCCAGCCGATGACGGACGAGATGACGCCGGCGAGGGCGACGAGCGCCACCAGGACGATGCCGGTGATGATGCCGCCCCGGGTGCGGAAGAAGGATGCGATGCTGTCAACGTCGCGGTCCCTGCGGGTCTTGTTGTTGTCGCTCATCTCACCCACATGCGCGGCGGCGCCGTGCCGCCTGACGCATCAGAAGCGGAGCCTCTGCGGCAGCCCGGACGCGCCGATGCGGCCGTTGCTGCGTTTGCCTGCAGGCAGCGGGATGCCGGTGCGCTTCATCGTGAGCTCGGCGATCCTCGGACGCTGGTCGCCGGGCACCTTCAGCTGCGCCGGCGTGGCCCACAGGCCGCTTGCGTTCCTGACGACAGCCATCGGGTCGCGCAGCTGCTCGGGAGCTGGCAGGTGAGAGTCATCGACCAGGTCGACCGGCACCCAGTTGTCGCCTTCTAGCCGGTGCGCTCGAAGCCGGAAGAACGACGGTGAGGCCTTCCCCTGTTCGGGGAACCAGTCCCGCCAGTCGGCGTAGAGCATCCGCGCCGCCGTCGGGTTCTGCCGGTTGCCGGGACGCGCTCGGATCGCGATGGAGAGCGCCTTGCGGATGTCGCCGCCGTGGCCTCCCCGGTTGGGGTCGGGGGCCGCGAGCACGACGACAGCCACCCCTGTCGCCGACCAGGGGTGGGACTCGATCGCGCGCGCCCAGCTCGCCAGCTTCGCAGCGAATCCGCTGGTGCGGCTCGTCGTCATCTCGAACGCGATGCGGCCGCCATCCGCGCGCACGAGGGTCATGTCGGCGGGCCGATCGGCGAAGCCCGCCGGCGGCACGAACCCGGGTCCGTGGAAGACCATGTCGACGAGCCGGGACTGCGCCTCGCCGAGCACCATCGCCACGCCCTCGCCGAACTCCGCCAGCCGGATGCCGATCTCGGCGCTCAGCAGGTCGTGGCGATCCGCGTAGCCGATGCGCCAAGTGCCTGTTCCGGTGACGGCGATCAGCTCGGGGTAGGTCATCTCGGGCTGGATCACCCGGCGCAGTGTCTTCGCGTCCCCGAGCTTGTAGACGGTCAAGGTGTTCGCGTCCATCGTCGGCGTGCCAGGTGTCCACGCGAAGCCGGCGTCGACGGCGCCGAGCGCGTAGAGGTCGGCGAGCACGGTGCGCATCGCGCGCCCCGACGGGTCGAATCCGGTGATCGCGCCGAGCTGCTCCGCCGTGAGAGTGCGCCACGAGTTCAGCGCGCCGAGCACTGCCAGCTTCATCTCCCAGGCATGTGTCAGCCGCGCGGCCGCGCGCGTCGGCTCGACCGCCAGATGCTTCGGCACCCACTTCGCCAATCCCGCGTCCAGGAACTGCTGCTGCCGGGCGGCGCTGGTCCACATGATGCCGCGTGGCCCCGTCGACCAGATGCCGTTCCAGTACGGGTCGACGCGCCCGCGGCCCGTGTCGAACAGCAGCATCACGCCACCCAGGTTCCGTGCTCGCGCTCGTCCCGGAAGTTGGGCACCCGCAGCGTGAACGGCTCCATCCGCTTCCCGCTGACCGTCGCGCGCACGATCGCCTCGAAGCGATCGAGGTTGACGACGTCCGCCGTCGCCCACTCGCCGCCCGCGAGGGACAGGTCGGAGACGATCTCGGCGGCGGTCTTCGGCTCGTTCTGAGCGAACAGCACCAGCGTCCCGAAACCGAGCATGGTGCGCCGCACGGCGTCGACGAGAGTGTCGGGGGTCTGGGTGGCGAACACCGGGCGCACGCCGTTGGCGCGGGCGTCGTTGCGCATCCAGGCGATGACGTCGGCGCTGGACTCGGCGATGTGCTTCACCTCGTCCGAGAAGATCGACACGGCGCGCCCCTGCTCGAACCAGCCGCGGCAGGTGCGCTTGATCTCCTCGTGCAGCGTGTAGAGCATCAGCCCCGAGATGTCGGTGCGCAGTTTGTCGTCGGGCAGGTGGCCCGACGGGCTCGTGCCGGTGTTCACGATGACGGCGAGGTCGTGCTCGAGCGCGGTCGACCAGGGCAGGCGCTTCGGCCGCGACCACCAGTGCTCTGCAGCCATCAGCGCCGCCACCTTGGTGCGGGGCGCGGAGACGAGCTGCTGCCGCTGCGCCGGGGTGCGACCCGGGCCGTAGACGGGGGAGAGGGCGGAGACGACCAGCGACAGCTCCTCATCGGTCGCGCCGTCGCGAGCTGCCGCTTCCGCCAGGGCTGCGTAGAGCTCCTGGCCGAGGTCGTCGCCGTCGTTGGTGAGGAGGATGTTCGCGTAGTAGAACGGTGAGGCGCCGGCGGCAAGTGGGCTGCGCTGGACCCGCGCGGCGATCTCCGGCGTGACCTTCTTGCTCGCCGCCATGACACGGGTGAGGGTGTCGAAGGACTGCGCGCCGATGGAGTCCTCGCCCCAGATGTAGCGCATCGCGTCGACGACGCCGCGCGCCCACACCATCACGCCCTCGCCGCGGTCGGCGAACAGCTCGATGCCGTACACCGATGTCGGGTCGAACACCTGGATGGTGAGCGCCTTGTCGCCGCTGTGATGCGACCACTTCTCGTACTCGATCGAGGCCATGCCGTCGCCCTTCGTGTCGAAGGCGATGAGAGCATGACGCGACGGCGTGCCGGCGATGCCGGACGGCGAGACCCGCTCCTTGCAGGCGGCGCCCCAGAGGTGCTCCATCAGTGCGGTCTTGCCGGAGCCAGCCTGCCCGATGAGGCCGACGCCAGACCATGCGTCCGCGACCGAGAGGTGCGCCATCTTCCCCTCCGACTCGCCAAGGCGCGGCCCGATCCGCTCGAGCATCGCCGGAGGTGCGTCGCGCTTCGCGGTCGCCGTGCTGCCGGATGCCGTACCCGCGTGCGGGGCGACGATCGCGAGCGGGATGTGCGGGCCGAGGAGGAACGCGGAGAGTGCCAGCGGGTAGTCGCCTCGGAACTCGGCGATGTCCTCCTCCCGCACGATCGGGACCCCCTGCTCGTCGCGGCCCACCGTCTTGCGCTGCACGCCTGCCTTCCGCGGCGGCCGAGGTCGGCGAAGGCGCACCGGCGCGATCGGCACCCGTCCCCAGACGAGCGCGGCATGCACGTGGGAAGCGCGTGAGGGGAAGCGTTCGCGCCACGTCAGGAGGGCGGCGCCGAGCAGCATGACGGCGAGTCCGATGCCGACCGCGGGAACCCACCCGGGCACCGCGCTGTGCAGGCCGGGGGCGACGATCCCGAGGAGTGCGGCGACGACCGCGGCGACCGTGAGGACGCCGATCTGGCGAGCAGTCGAGATAGGCCTCGCGCGGGTCGCGAGGCCGAATCCGGGGATCGCGGTCGAGATGCGCATGACGATGTCGCCGGCGCGCGCGCGTCCATGCTCGGTGCCGGCGAAGAACTGCGCCACGACCGCGCCCGTCTTGCGCGAGTGGTGGGTGCGCATCCCGTAGAAGTCGAGCCATGTGCGATTGCGGGGGATCTCCGTCCGCGCGCGCGGCTTCCGCACCGAGACGGCGAACCACTCGCCCGGCATCAGTAGGTCGCCGATGATCTTCGACAGCGCAGTGAAGTCAGCGCCCGACTGCGTGTCCTGCAGCGGCTCCGCGTTCGGGATCGCCTCCAGCACGGCTACGTTCCGAGCGGTCAGCTCAGGCACCTCGTCGACCTCGGTGGAGGTCGCGGCGATCGCGCGCGCGACAGCGAAGGCGACCGACTGCTGACCCGGGTTGTCGTTGGTCACCAGCAGGTGCTCGAGCCCCTGCTCCGTCGCGAGCGTGATGAACGTGCCGCCCGGCGAGACGCCCGCGATCGCACTCGCCGCCGCGTTCTCGATGTCCGCCGGCGAGGCGTGCACGTTGCCCGCGCGCGTGAACCGGAACACCCTCGCGCCATGCCCAGCGCCCCCGAAACCCAGTCGCTTCATGCCCTCGTAACCCCTGCGGCGGGCCTGGGCGGACTCGTCGGGTCGGATCGGTGTGAAACGGTGACTTCCACGACCCGAGTTCCCCCAGGATTCGGGCCGCCACACCGAGATGGCGGCTCCGCCCTCCGGCCCTCACCCTTTCAACGCACCTGGCCGTGTTCGTACCGCAGCGCCGTGCTGCGTTCCGCTCCCGTCCAGGTGCGTGGCGGGTTCCGGTCCTCCGGGCGTCGCCGCCGCCCCTCCGGGGCGGGCTCCGCGCTGCTGCTGGACGCAGCATCGCGTCGCGGTGGTGGCGTCATCGAGGCGATGTGACGTTGACGAGGTGGCTGGCCCCGGCTGCGCGTGGTTGCGTGATGCTGCATGGCGCGCGTTGCGCTGCAAGCTGCCACAGTGTGCCGCGAAGCGGAACGGCGAGCCGACGACCGAGGAGCCCCGAAGGGGCGACGAGGGAGGAGGCGAGCCTCTTGGTATGCGCGCTATCGCTGGCACGGGCACGGCTACCGCCGCGGGTGGGGCGAGCGCCCCTACGGGCGACGGGGGTGCGGGCTGCGCATGTGGGGTGGGAGGCTGTGGTCGTCGCAGCCCGATGGAGTGAGGAGCCGAGATGGGCGTGCCGGAGAGGGAACTGCTGCGCCGCATGGACGAGATCGATTGGAGCGCGGCGCCGACGAAGGTGCGGTCGGACTTCGACACGCTCCGGGCGGCGGATGCTGAGCTCGTGCGACTGGAGCGACTCGAGGACGCTAACGGGGCGTGGGGTGGCGTCGCCGCCGTGGGCGCTGCTGTCGCCGGAGGGTTCGGCGTCACTGCGTTCGTCCTCTCCACTGTCTCGCGTGCAGCCACGACGACCCCTGCGATTCCGGTGCTGTGGGGGCTTGCGATTGCCGGGTTGCTGCTGATCGTGATCGCGTTCGTCAGGTTCGTGATTCGCAGAGAGGACTACCGCGAGGTGTGGGGGCGTTCCGACGTGGTGGCTCTTCGCCGCTTGACGGTCGTCAGGCTGACGGAGACGAATTGGGTTCGGCGGCAGTTGCAAGCGGCGGCGCGCGCCGAGCGCAAGCGTGGTGATGAGGTGCTGGCCCAGCACGTTGCGAAGATGGATGCCCTCGGGCGCGAGCTCACTCGGAAGAACGCCGTGCGCTGACTCAGGCGGCCCCTTATCGCGTGCGGGCCGCGCATGTGCATCACATGCCAGACACACAACTGACGTGCGAGCAACGAGACGCTCTTCTGGTCGACCAGCGAACGGGTCGAGTGAGCGGCGAGTGGAGTGTGGAGTCGTCGTTGACGGATCCCTCCGGCGAGTTCGGTGCGCCGCGAATCGAGACGGTGTGGACGGACGGCGAGCGGCGGGTCCGCGACCGCCGTCATCCGTCGCCGAACGGCGGGCCTGACCTAGAACCATGCGAGCACTTCGAGTTGCCCGCGGTGAGCTGCCGTGAGCGAGGGAACTGAGAAATGGGATCCATGAAGGCTCTTGTGGAGTACCACTTCGACGACATCGACTGGGAGCTCGCCCCTGCACCAGTGAGGGCGATTGCGGAGCGATACGCAGCGGCGGCGGACGAGCTGGTGCGTCTTCACAGGGTGCAAGAACGCGTCGGTGTGCAGCTCGTTGCGTTGGTCGCGGCGGTGGCAGCAATGGCGACTTGCGGCCCTCTCACGTTGATGTCGGCGGTGACGCCAGGGGTGCCTCTCTGGATCTTGTTCGGCACCTTCACTGCTGTCGGCCTGGTCACGGTGTCGTGCGTCGCTGTCGACCGGATCGCGCGGCGGTCTGAGTACCGGAGCCTTCGTTCGCTCGAAGACGTCCGCGATTTGCGGCATGCCTCGCTGAAGTCTCTCGCTGCCGATTCTTGGGTGAGGGCGCAGGTCGAGGCGCATGAAGCGAAGCGGGCTGTCCGCCGACAGGATAGCCGGTACTCGTTGGCCGCCGAGCTGCTGGAGCGTCGCGCGAAGAAATGGTGAGCGGCGCGGACTCGAAGGAGTCTTCCTCGGACCGCGCATGTGCACGCCATGGCAATCGACACTCTTGCCCTGGGCAGCATCATGCCGGGCTTGCCCGTAGAGCTCGCGCACTTCGTCGCGCCGCGACTCGCGGACGGCTCAAACGATGTGTCGATGACGGAGCTGCGCGTGCTCAGCGAGCCTGGCTTCGTCGACGATGTCGACGGCTCGGACGCGACCATCACGCGCGTCGCGCGCATCGTGTGGCGCGACTCGACGGGCGAGGTCGAGCACATCTGGGTCCGCCCCGGACTTCGACGCGAGGGGGTGGCGACGCGCCTGTATGACGCCGCCCTGGCAATCACGGATGGACGGCTGGCGATCTCGGCCTGGCGCACCGATGATGGTGAGGCGTTGGCGGCGTCGATAGCGGCCCGTGACGGCCTGACGATTCCGCGAAGGAGACGCGCGTGACGACGACCACTGATGCGCTGCTGCGTGACGCCGTCGAGCTCGAGCAGGTGCTCCTCCGAGCCGCCGCCGATCGGCCGCGGTTCCAAGGCGTCGACGCGACTTCGGGTGAGCTCGCGTGGATCGTCAACGAGCGACGCGCGATGCTCGACGCTGTGAACCGCCTCCGCGCGCGCGACGGCCGCGAGCCTGTGCTGGCGGAGCGCCTGATCGCTGTCGAGCTCACAGCGGTCGGGCATGTGGACTACGCGCATAAGTTCGCCCTCCGTGCTGCTGAGCTCGTGCACGAGGGCTGACGCGAGGTGGCTGTGGATCGCCCTCGGAAGTCGCCGTGCGCGAGCTGCCCTTACCGCTGCGGTGTGCCGAGCGGGGTCTGGCACGAGGACGAGTACGCGAAGCTGCGTCGCTACGATCTGCCGATTGCGGAGCAGCCTGTCGCGACATTCATGTGTCACCAGGGCGACGGCGGTGTGTGCTCGGGGTGGCTCGGCCACGCCGATCCAAGCGAACTGCTGGCCGTGCGCATCGGCATCATCGAGGAACGGCTCGATCCGTCGTGTGCGAGCTACACGACATCGGTGCCCTTGTTCGCGTCCGGTGCGGAGGCGGCAGATCACGGCGAGGCCGAGATGCAGCGGCCGTCCGACGACGCGATCGCGGCTGTGCGGAAGATCGTCAGGGTGCGGAGCGGGTCCGCGTCGGGACCGGTTGAGTTCCGCCGCGCATGTGCGCGGCATGGACGAACGGTTCGAGTGCCCGCGTGACCATCGTCACGCTGACTCCTCGACGTGTTACGTCCTCCACCGTTGCCGCTGCACGCCGTGCCGGCGGTCGCACAACGTGCGGGAGCAGAAGCGCAGGAAGCTGAAGGCCTACGGCCGGTGGGACTCCGGCTACGTGCCGGCCGAGCCGGTGCGCGAGCACGTGCTCATGCTGCAAGCGGCGGGGATGGGCTTGAAGCGGATCGCTGAGGTGGCGGGCGTCGGCAACACGGCGGTTTCGCAGCTGATCTATGGTCGGACGGGAGCGAAGGATGACCCGCGCACGGGCGAGGTTTTGAAGCGCGTGGCGCGTGCGAAGGCGGAGAAGCTGTTGGCCGTTCAGCCGGGAACCGACCAGCTGGCAGGCGGTGCGCGCGTCCCGGCGTTGGGCACGCACCGACGTCTCCAGGCACTCGTAGCCTGCGGGTGGTCGCTGTCACGGATCGCAGTGAAGCTTGGCATGGATCCGACCAACATGGCGCCCCTCATGAGCCGCGAGTCGGTGACCCTTCGCACCGCTCGCGAGGTGGCTGAGCTGTACGAGGAACTGTGGAACTGCCGCCCGACAGCGAGCACGCGTTTCGAGCAGGCCGGCATCACCCGCGCGATCAGGTTCGCATCCGCGCGGCGCTGGGTGCCGCCGCTCGGGTGGGACGACATCGACACCGACGAGGAGCCACCAGTCGCCGACGATGAGGCCTTCATCGACGAGGTGGCCGTGGAGCTCGCGGCGTCGGGGGAGCGCGTGCGGCTCACATCTGCCGAGCGTCGCGAGGTCGTGCGTGTGCTTCACGCGCGGAAGCTCTCGGACGCCGACATCGCGAGACGGGCGGGGCTGACGGCGCGGACAGTGCTGCGGATCCGCGACGAGCTGGGACTGCCTGCCGTGATGGACGCGTCGCGACGCATCGTCGCGTGATGCGATGGCGGTCGTCGCCGCGCATGTGCACGGCATGGACGCCCCCGCATCGACGACCACGACGGAGACCGCCGCGGTGACCGGCTGCAACGCGGACGACGACGACGCGCCGCGGCGACGCTGCGGGCAGCCGGTGGTTGCACGCGGGATGTGCCGCAAGCACTACCTGCGAGCTTGGCGTGCGAACGAGCACCTCAACGCCGCCAAATCCAAGCGCACGACGAAGGTCTGCCCGCCCGAGCACCCTCACGACCTCGAGGGATGCTGGCGCGAACACGGGTGCCGTTGCACGGCGTGCCGGCACCTTCGGAAGATGGAGCGACAGCGTCACCGTCACCGGCTGAGGGCGTACGGCCGGGAGGATCAGATCGGCGGCAGAACGATTACCGTCGCGACGGTGCGTGAGCACGTCGTGCGTCTGCAGTCGGCGACGGGTGCCGGCCTCGAGCGGATCGCAGACGCCGCCGGCGTCTCCCGTTCGGTGCTGCTCGACGTGTATTTCGGTCCCCGCGGCGCGGACAAGGCGCGGCGCGAGACCGACCCCTCGAGGCGGAAGATGTCGGCGGCGACCGCCGAGCTCATCCTCGGGCTGACGGCGGAGGAGGTCGAGCCGGCGGTGGTGTCGTCGATCGGCGCATCGCGGCGCCTGCAGGGGCTCGTCGCGATCGGCTACACGCAGACGGAGCTCGCGGAGCGTCTCGGGATGGGTGTCGGCAACCTGTCGCCGATCGTCACCGGCAAGCGCCAGCGCGTGCACCGGAAGACCTCCGACGCGATCCGCGAGTTGTTCAAGGAGCTGTGGCGGGTGCCGAAGGAGGGGCCGTCAGCGGATCGAGCGCGCATGCTCGCGCGCAGCCACGGCTGGGTGAGCGGCCTCGCGTGGGACGACATCGACGACCCGGACGAGAAGCCCATCGGCGTGACGCGGCGCCGCGCGAGCTGAGCGCATCCGACGCGATCGCGCGGTGACTGCGCATGTGGCCAAGGTCGAGGAAGGAGCCCATGATGGACGACGCAACACAGAAGCTCGTGGACGAGTGGGAGCGGGTCGTTTCCGCCGAGAGCCTTCGTCGGGCAGACGCGCTCATTCGAGTGGTCGGCGCGGGTGGGCGAATGCGTGACGCTC
>Ga0164243_10006890_pt1 | contig 17114 bp, 14 predicted proteins | sample OricompcompostOP_FD_108781 | JGI IMG/M metagenome (GOLD analysis project Ga0164243, IMG submission 108781) | Organic Plus compost microbial communities from Emeryville, California, USA - Original compost - Organic plus compost (OP) | ecosystem: Engineered > Solid waste > Mixed feedstock >... | reverse complement strand
GTTCTCGACGCCGAACAGGTCGGGGAAGATGCCGCGCGAGTGGTCGGCGTAGTCGAGGAAGAGGATCAGGTCCCCGAGGCAGACCACCGCGTCCGCGCCGTTCCCCGCCTTGGCGAGGTCCTCGCTGTTGCCGTGTACGTCGCTGACCACGTGGACTCGCATGCGCCCACCCTAGGTCGCCGCGGCGCCGGTGGGGAGGGCCGCCGGACGAGGACCGGCGGAGAGGGCCGCCGGAAGGGGCCGACGGAGAGGGCCGCCGGAAGGGGCCGGTGGACGAGGGCCGCCGAAAGAAGGCCGGCGGACGAGGGCCGGGCGCCCGGCTGGCCGAAAAGAGCCGTACGCCGCCTTGCCCGTACTCTTCCCGCTCTCTCCCTCGGCGGCTTCCGTGTCCGCGAACGCCTCGACTAGGCTGCATGTCCCCATATCCGAGCGACTCCACCTGTGACGCAGGAGACATCTGGGCGTCACCCTCTACCCCCATGCCCATACCGATGGGTAACGTCCGGGCCGTCATTCCCGGGACGCCCCGGCGATCCCGGACCGAGCCAATGGAGGCCGGCCCCGCGGCCTCCCCTCTTGGCGCGCCGACGAGGAGCAGCAGTCTTGCGCGAGTACAGCCTTCCGGCCCTCTACGAAGTCCCCCAAGAGGGGAACCTGACGGACCTCGTCCGCCGGAACGCGGCTCAGCACCCCGACCTCGCCGTCATCGGACGCAAGCGGAACGGACGCTGGGAGGACCTGACCGCCGCCGCCTTCCTCACCGAGGTGCGGGAGGCCGCCAAGGGACTGATCGCCGCCGGTGTCGAGCCCGGCGACCGGGTGGCCCTGATGTCGCGCACCCGCTACGAGTGGACGCTGCTGGACTTCGCCATCTGGAGCGCGGGCGGCGTCACCGTCCCCGTCTACGAGACCAGCTCCCCCGAGCAGATCTGCTGGATCCTCGGGGACTCCGGCGCCGTCGCCTGCCTCGTGGAGACCGACGACCACGCGGCGGCCGTGGACTCCGTACGCGACCGGCTGCCCGGTCTGCGCGAGGTGTGGCAGATCGAACCCGGCCCGGACGGCGAGGCGGCCGTCCCCCGGCTCGCGGCCCTCGGCACCGGCATCGACGACCGCACGGTGGACGAGCGCAGCTCCGCGGCCGACGCCGACTCGCCCGCCACCATCGTCTACACCTCCGGCACCACCGGCCGCCCCAAGGGCTGTGTCCTCACCCACCGCAGCTTCTTCGCCGAGTGCGGCAACGTCGTCGAGCGGCTGCGGCCGATGTTCCAGCCCGGTGAGGGATCGGTGCTGCTCTTCCTGCCGGTCGCCCACGTCTTCGGACGGCTGGTGCAGGTGGCGGCCGTGATGGCACCGATCAAACTCGGCCACGTCTCCGACATCAAGACCCTCACCGACGAACTCGGCTCCTTCCGGCCCACGATGGTCCTGGGGGTGCCCCGCGTCTTCGAGAAGGTCTTCAACGCCGCGCGCGCCCAGGCCGTCGCCGGCGGAAAGGGCCGCATCTTCGACAAGGCCGCCGAGGTCGCCGGCGCCTACAGCCGCGCCCTGGACGAACCGGCGGGCCCCTCCTTCACCCTGCGGCTCAAGCACAAGCTCTTCGACAAGCTCGTCTACAGCAAACTGCGTTCCGTGCTGGGCGGCCGGGCCACCCACGCGATCTCCGGCGGCGCACCGCTCGGCGAGCGGCTGGGCCACTTCTTCCGCGGCGTCGGCTTCACCGTGCTGGAGGGCTACGGGCTGACCGAGTCGTGCGCCGCGACCGCCTTCAACCCCTACGACCGGCCCAAGATCGGCACGGTCGGCCAGCCGCTGCCCGGCTCCGTCATCCGCATCGCCGACGACGGCGAGGTGCTGCTGCACGGCGAGCACCTGTTCACCGGGTACTGGAACAACCCGCAGGCCAGCGAGGAAGCACTGGCCGACGGCTGGTTCCACACCGGTGACCTGGGCAGCCTGGACGTGGACGGCTATCTGCGCATCACCGGCCGCAAGAAGGAGATCCTGGTGACCGCGGGCGGCAAGAACGTCGCCCCCGCCGTCATCGAGGACCGCATCCGCGCCCACGCGCTCGTCGCCGAATGCATGGTCGTCGGCGACGGCCGCCCCTTCGTCGGGGCCCTGCTGACCGTGGACGAGGAGTTCCTGCCCCGCTGGGCCGCCCAGCACGGCAAGCAGCACCTGACCCGCGAACAGCTCCTGTCGGACGCCGATCTGCTGGCCGAGCTGCAAACAGCCGTCGACGAGGGCAACAAGGCCGTCTCCAAGGCGGAGTCGGTCCGCAAGTTCCGCGTGCTGCGCGAGCAGTTCACCGAGGAGTCCGGGCACGTCACCCCCTCGCTGAAGCTCAAACGGGGCGTGGTGGCCAAGGACTTCGCCGACGAGATCGAGGCCATCTACGCCGCGTGAGCGGCCCGGGGGCACCCGGGGGGCGACAGCCACCCCCGGGGCCGGCTCGGCTCACCGCAGAGCGCGCAACCGCTCCGCCAGCAGGTCCCAGCGCCACCGCTCCTCGACCCACTCCCGGCCCCGGGCGCCCATCCGGGCCCGCAGGTCCGCGTCGCCCAGCAGCGCGGTCAGGCGCTCGGCGGTCCGGGCCGGTGACCCGCCGGGGACGACCCAGCCCGTCTCGCCGTCGAGCACGGCGTCCGGTGCGCCGCCCGAGTCCCCGGCGACGACCGGCAGGCCGGTGGCCGACGCCTCCAGATAGACGATGCCGAGCCCTTCCACGTCCAGGCCGCCGCGGCGGGTGCGGCAGGGCATGGCGAAGACGTCCCCGGCGCCGAAGTGGGCCGGCAGCTCCTCCCACGGGACGGGCCCGGTGAAGCGGACGGCGTCGGTCAGACCGTGGGAGGCGGCCAGTTTCTCCAGGTCGGCACGGTAGGGACCGCCGCCGACGATGAGCAGCACCGCGTCGGGTACTTCGGCCAGCACCCGGGGCATCGCCTCGATGAGGGTGCCCTGCCCCTTGCGCGGCACGAGCCGGGAGACGCACACGATCACCGGCCGGCCGCTCAGCCCGAGCCGCTCGCGGACGGCGGCGCCGCCGGAGCCGGGGTGGAAGGTCTTCTCGTCCACGCCGGGCGGCAGTTGCACCATGCGGGCGGCGGCCTCGGGGGTGAGGGCCGCGGCGATCCGGCGGCGTGTGTACTCGCCCAGATAGGTGAGGGTGTCGGTGCCCTCGCCGATCCGCCGCAGCAGGGCGCGGGCGGCGGGCAGTTGGGCCCAGCCGGCCTCGTGCCCGTGGGTGGTCGCCACGATCCGTTCGGCGCCGGCCCTCCGCAGCGCGGGGGCCATCAGACCGAGCGGCGCGGCGGCACCGAACCACACGGAGCGGCATCCGTGCTCCCGCAGCAGCGAGACGGCACGCTTGGTGACGCGCGGAGTGGGCAGCAGCATCGTGGCGCGGTCGCGGACGACCGGGAACGGCTGTTCCGCGTCGAACGCCGCGGTGGCCGTCACGCCCTCCCGGCTCCGCTTCCAGGTCGAGGCGTAGACGACGACCTGGGACGGGTCGAGGCGCAGCGCCATGCTGTGCAGGAACGCCTGGATGCCGCCGGGGCGGGGCGGGAAGTCGTTGGTGACGATGAGGGTCTTGTGCATCGCCGCCGACAGTACCGCGCCCCCGCACGGGTGGCGTACGCCGAGGCGACGGAGAGGACAGGATGCGCGGCGAGGCGGGAGCCGGGAGGGGAAGGCGGGGCGGTGTGGCCGCTCCGGTCGCCGTCTTCGCGGTCACACGGGCGGTGCTGCTGCTGTACGTGTGGAAGGTGCTGACCGTGCCCGGCGGCATGGACGTGACCTCCGACGTCTCGGTGATCTACCGCGGCTGGTACGACCGGCTGAGCGCGGGAACGTTTCCGTCCGGCGATGTGACGTGGCAGTACCCGCCCGCCGCCGCACTCGTCGTCCTGGCGCCCGGCCTGCTGGCCGGACTGCTCGACTACGCCTCGGCGTTCTTCGTGCTGGCCTTGGCCGCCGACGCGGCGGTGCTCGCGATGCTGCTGTACGCCACCGGGCGCCGCGCCGGCCGCGGCCGGCGCCGGGCGCCCCGGGCGGAGGGACGGCGCCCGGCGGGCGTGTGGGCGTGGGTGGCCGGGGTACCGCTGCTGGGGCCGACCGCGTACGCGCGCTACGACCTGATGGTGACCGCCTTGGCCGTGGCCGCGCTGCTGGCCGCCGCCCGCTCCCCGCGCTGGGCCGGCGTCCTGGCCGGGCTGGGCGCGATGGTCAAGGTGTGGCCCGCGCTGCTGCTGCTCGGGACCCCGCGCGGCCGGGCGACCCGCACCATGTGGACCTGGGCGCTGGTGACCGTACTCGTGCTGGCGGCGGGGTTCGCCGCGACCATGCCGGGCTCGCTGGACTTCCTGACCGGGCAGCGGGACCGGGGCACGGAGGTCGAGTCGGTCGGCGCCCTCGCGCTGCACGCCGCCCGCCACTTCGCCGGCTGGGACGGTGAGGTGCTGCTGCGGTACGGCTCGATGGAGTTCGTCGGGCCCGGGGTGCGGCGGGTCACCGAGGCGGCCGTCGTACTGACCGGGGCGGCCTTCGGCTGGCTGCTGCTGTGGCGGCTGCGGGCCCGCCATTGGACGGCGGGCACGGTGGCGGACGCGGCGCTGGCTGCCGTCCTGGTGTTCGTCGTCACCAGCCGGGTGCTCAGCCCGCAGTACCTGCTGTGGCTCGTGGGGCTGGCGGCGGTCTGTCTGACGCTGCGCGCCGGCCGGCAGGCGCTGCCCGCCTGGCTGGTGCTGGTGGCGACGGGCCTCACCCAGGTGGAGTTCCCGATCCGGTTCGCGGACGTGGTCGCCAGCGAGGGGATCGGCACGCTGGCGCTGGTGGTGCGCAATCTGCTGCTGGTCGTGGCGGCCGTGCTGGCCTGCGCACGGCTGTGGCGCTCGACCGTGCCGCACCCGGCGGGGACCGTGGCCGCTTCCGGGCAACGGCCCCCGGACGACGACGAGGACGGCGGTGACGACGAAGGCGGCGGCCACGGCAAGCCACCCGTCGGCGTCCGTGAGCAGCCCGTCGGCGAGGACGGCGGCGTACCGGGCATGCGGGGGCGCCCAGGCGAACGTCAGCTCTCCTGAGAGGTCGCCCGCCCTACCCCAGCAGCTCCGTCACGTACGAGCGCCAGCGGGCGGTGAACTCCGCCTGGCCGATGCCCAGGACGGACCGCAGCGCCGCGTCCACGTCCGGGCTCCGGCCGCCGCCCGCCCGGCCCGCCTGCTCGTACAGCTCCACCAGCGTGTCCTGGCCCCACTGCTGCGCCACCATCCGGCACGCCAGCCAGCCGCCCTCGTAGGCGCGGGCCAGCCGGGCCGGATCGTTGCCGAAGGCGAAGTCCTCGTCGGTGGGCAGCCTGTGCAGCGGACCGTCCCCGTCCCCGTCGTCCCCGCCCGGCTGCCGGCCGGCGACGGCACGGGCCAGTTCGGGCGCGGCCTCGCGCGGTGCCGTCTTCGAGGCGCGGTAGCCCGCCCAGTCGGCGATGCCCTCCGACAGCCACATCGGCGTCGCCCGGGTCGTCTGGTGCCGGGTGGCCACATGGGTCGTCTCGTGGGTGAGGACGACCTGTTGCCCCTCGTCGCTGAGCATCCCGTACGCCTGCGGGTTGATCACGATGCGGTCGGCCGGCGCGCTGCCCCCGGCCGCCGCTCCCCCGCCGGCCTCGCCCGTGGTGACCGCCGCGATGCCCTCGTAGGAGGAGGCGGGCGAGCCGAGCAGGCGGGCCATGTCCGCCACGGAGGCGGGGGCTTCCAGCACCGTCCTGCGGGACCATCCGCCGGGCCACACCCGCGCGACGGCGGGCACGGCCCGGTCGGCGGCCCGGGCCAGCCGGCGCAGCCCGGAGCGGTCCCGGCCCACCCCCAGCACCAGGCTGTGCGCGCCCCGGACGACGGTCATGGTGCCCTGCTCCCACAGCTGGGTGTCGCTGTCGGCCGCCTCGGCGGCGATCCGCCAGCCGCCGTCACGGCGGACGAAGCGCAGCCGCTCGGTGTCGGTGGTGGTGACCCGGTCGTAGCCGGCGATGCGGTAGCGCAGCCGGGCGGTGACCGTCGCGCTCTCTTCGTGCCGGGCCACGTCGGTGACCTGGTAGGCCCAGATGGCCAGCGGAATGCTGCGCAGATTGCGGTAGACCCGCTCCTGCCCGGAGCGGAAGGCGGCGGCGCGCGGATCGACGGCCGCCAGATAGCCGGACCGGTCGCCGGCGCGCAGGGCGGCGGCCTGCTCGTCGAGGACCCGTTGGAAGGGGCCGTGGCCGGCCCCGCCGTCACCGGTGCCGCAGCCCGTCGGCCCGCCCGCGACGGCGGCGCACGCCAGGGCGAGTGCGAGCGTTCCGGCGCGTGCCCGCCCGTGCCGGGTGCTCCGCCGCCTCTTCGTCACCCCACCGAGGGTACGGGCGGCGCGGCGGTGCCGGTCAGGGGCGGGTGACGGCGGAGATCGGCATCATGCCGACCGGGTCGTAGCGCACCTTGGCCCCCGGGTAGGGCGCGTGCACGACCTGGCCGCCGCCCACGTACATCCCCACGTGGCTGGCGTCGTCCCGGTAGACGACCAGATCGCCGGGGCGGGCCTGGCCGAGCGGCACCTGCCGGCCCGCCGACCGCTGGGCCTGCGAGGTGCGGGGGATGGCGGTGCCCGCCTGCTTGTACGCCCACTGGGTCAGCCCGGAGCAGTCGAACGAGTAGGGCCCGGCCGCCCCCCACGCGTACGGGCGGCCGACGGCGGACTTGACGGCGGCGACGGCGGACGCCGCCCGTGCCGAGGACGCCTTGCCGCCACCGCCGGCCGGCAGGCCGTCCTCGGGCGCCTCGCCCCGGTGACCGTGGCGGGCGGCGCGCTCGCGGGCGGCCCGCTCGTCGGCGGACAGCTTGTTGACGAGACGCTGGGCGGCGGCGAGTTTCCGCTGGACGCTCTTCTTCTCGCGTTTGAGGGCCTTTTGCAGGCTGTCGAGCCGGGCGAGTTTCCCGGCGGCCTCGTCGCGCCGCTGTTCGAGATCGTGCTGGGCGGCCCGGAGTTGCCGCAGCTTGAGCATCTGCCGGGTGCCGATGCGGTCGACGGTGGCGGCCTTGTCGAGGAAGCCGTCGGGATCCTCGGTGAGCAGCAGCCGCAGTGTGGGGTCGATGCCGCCGGAACGGTACTGGGCGCCGGCGAGTCCGCCGAGGGAGTTGCGCAGCTCGTTGACCTCGGACTGGCCGCGCGCGACGGCGTCCTGCGCGTTCGTGACCTGCTTGCGGAGCTTCCCGGCCCGCTCCGCCACCCCGTTGTACTTCTCCGTCGCCACCTCCGCCTGCTCGTAGAGCCGGTCGATGCGCGCGTTCAGGCTCTTGGCGGCCGGCTTCCCGGCGCCCGGCTCGGCACCGGCGGGGGCCGCGGGGGAGAGTGCGGCTGCCGCACCGGCCGCGGCGGCCGAGAGCACGGTGACCCGCGCGGGCCAACTCTGCCCGGGCAGCGGGGTACGTCGGGGGGAGCGGTGCGATGCCACTGGAGGACGCGTTCCTTCCGCTAGGCGACTTGCGCCCGCAGAATGTAACGGCGCCCTTACAGGCGGCAAAGGACCGATCACCCTTCGTGAGCCGTCCCCAGAGGTGGGGAGTCCGCCGATGACGCAGGTCACCGGCGGGTGGCCAGGTCATCCGGGCACCCCGCGCTTTCACCCGCACGAGCGACGTTTAGCGGTCATCACACTGGCTGGTGATCAGGTGGAAAAGCCCTGGCGCCGGTACTCCGGGCCAGGGCTTCGGTGAAATTCGGCACAAAGGGCCGGGTCTCAGACCCGCACGCCGAACTGGAACGGCATGTTGCCCATCGCCTCGAACCGCACGTTCGCACCCGGCTTGGGCGCGTGCAGCACCTGGCCGTTGCCGGCGTACAGGCCGATGTGGTGCAGGTCCCCGTAGAAGAGCACCAGGTCGCCGGGCTTGAGCTGGCTCTGGCTGGAGATCCGGGTGCCGGCGTTCGCCTGCGCCTGCGAGGTGCGCGGCAGCGAGACACCCGCCTGCTGGTAGGCCCAGGAGGTCAGCCCGGAGCAGTCGAAGGAGCTCGGGCCGGTGGCACCCCACACGTAGGGGCTGCCGATCTTGGTCTTGGCGGCGGCCAGTGCGGCGGCGGCGCGGCCGGAGCCCGCCTTCACGTCGCTCATGTCCGCCTGCTGGCTGGACTTGTTCTCGGCCTTCTTCTGCTGCGCGGCGAGCTTCGCCTTCTCCTTGGCCGTCATGGAGTTGAGGAGCCCCTGGGCCTGCGAGAGCTTGGCCTGGATCTCCTTCTTCTTGCGGCCGAGCTCGGTGCGGGTCTCCGAGAGGTCCTTGAGCTTGCCGGACGCCTCCTTGCGCTGCTGGGCGAGGAGACGCTGCTTGGCCTGGATCTTCTTGAGCGCGCTGGCCTGCTTGGTGCTCAACTGGTCCATGGCCGAAGCCTTGTCCAGGTAGTCGTCCGGGTCGGACGAGAGGAACAGCTGCACCGACGGGTCGATGCCGCCGTTGCGGTACTGCGCTGTGGCCACCGAGCCCAGCTCGTCGCGCATGCGGTTGAGGTCCTCCTGCCCGCGCGCGACGCTGTCCTGGAGGTTCTCGACCTCCTTGGAGAGCTTGGCCTGCTTCTCCTTGGCGCCGTTGTACTTCTCGGTGGCGGCCTCGGCGTCCTCGTAGAGTTTGTCGACCTTTTCCTTGACGCTCTTCTTGGAGGTCTGCGGGTCGGCGTGCGCGGCCTGGGCGGTAAGAGCGACGGCCGCAGCCGCGGTCATGGTGAAGACGCTGACACGAGCGCGGCTGGGCTGCTTGGGACGACGGTGGGACGCCACTGGGGCGAGCTCCTTCTTCCTCCGAGCCGCCTGCCGGTCGGTCAGTTCCGGCTCCGCCGCTGCGATATGGGCGATCTCAGCCGACGGACTAGGCGGGCCTCCGCCGTCACCCCGGATAGGTGATCACCCGAGCGGAGGTTCGTGGCCAGAGATTAGCCACGCGTAGTGATCGGATCAAATCCCTCCAGAAAAAAGGCGACCCAGGAGCACATTCTTTACCCGGCACCCACGCTGTGCGAGCGGTAACTCACTCTTCGCCACGGAAATCCCGGGCCCCGCCCCCGATGTCCCCTCCGCGCCCCGGACTCTGACGTTCCGTCGCCCACCGTCCCGGAACCCCCGGGGACGCAGCGCCCTCAGGACCGGGCCAGCCGCTTGAGCAGCAGCGTGGAGGACACCGGCCGGGCACCGGCCGCCGCACAGCCGTCTGCCACCTCGCGGTCGCTGGAGACCACCACCACCGGCCGGCCCGGCGGCTCGGCCCGCACCAGACGCCGGATCAGCTCGTCCGCCGTCTGACCCGGCTTCGAGAAGAGGACCCGCACGCCGCGCGGCGGCGCCAGCAGCACCGGCGCCGCCAGCTCCGCGCCGTCGAACACACAGGTGACCTCCGCGTTGGACTGGGCCGCCAGCACCGCCAGCCCGCCCAGCAGCCGCAGCCGCTGCTTCTCCAGCGGCAGCGAGGGATAGCCGGTCTTGGTCACGTTGTAGCCGTCCACCACCAGATGCGCCTGGGGCAACGCCAGCAACTGGTCGAGCAGCGCCGGATCGGTGGCCGACAGCGCCCGGGCCGCCACGTCCTTCGGCGACATCCGCCCCGGCTCCACCGCCTCCACGGTGTCGGCCGGCCGGGTCTGGGACGGCGGCAGCGCCAGCTCGCGGCGCAGCCCCTGCGCCGCGTCCAGCACGGTGTCCAGCAGCAGCCGCACCCGCATGTCCTCCACGCTGCGGCCCTCCCGCACGGCACGCCGTCCGGCCTCCAGTGCGGACTCCGTCTCGGCCAGCCGCGACTTGAGCCGCCGCACCTCGCTGTCCGACGCGGCCTTCTCGGCGTTCGCGGCGGCCCGTACGGAATCCAGCTCCGCCTGGAGCTTGCGCAGCGCCGCCTCACCGCGCCGCACATCCGCCTGGGCGCTGCGCAGCCGCCGCTGGGTGCCGTCCAGTTCCTTGCGGAGCGCCTCCAGTTCGCGCCTGCCCCGCTCGGCCTCGTCCCGTGCGGTGCTCTTGGCCTGGGCCAGCTCGTCACGGAGCCGGGCCAGTTCGCGCTGCGCCTCCTCGCCGGCGCGTTCGGCCTGCGCCCGCTGAGCCTCCTCCCCGGCAGCCGCGACGAGCTTCGCCCAGCCGGGAGGCCGCAGGATGTAACCGGCGGCGGCCACATCGACCGGGTCCGCGGCGGCGGGCGGGGCGCCGCCGTCCAGGGCCTCCGCCAGCTGGGGCAGCTGTTCGCGCAGCCGGGCGGCGATGCGCTGCCGGAAGACCGCGTCGGTCTCCAGCGCCGTCGCCATCGCGTTCCCGCCGAACTTGGCGCGGCGCTGCGGGGTGAACCGGGCGTACTGCCGCAGCGGGGGCGGCAGTTCCGCGACGGTCAGCCCGCCGAGGGCGTCACCGGTGAAGGCGACCACGCGCCGCCGCACCTTCTCGGGCAACGGGCGCTCCAGCCCCTCACCGCCGTCGCCGCCACGGCCGTCGTCGCCGTCGTCACCGTCATGGCCGTCGTCACCGTCATGGCCGCCGTCGTCGCCGCCACGGCCGCCGCGGCCGTCGGCACCGTCTTCGACGGCGTCGCCGTCCGCCGGGCCGGGCGCCTCCTCGGGGCCGGGCGCCCGGTCCGGTTCCGGTTCACGGCGCCGTCCGGGCGGGACCCCCGCGGGTCCCGCCCCGGGCCCGGGGCCCGCTTCCGTGCCGGGCTCAGGCCCCGGGGGCGCGTCGGCAGCCTCGTACCGCCGCCGAGGGTCGCCGCCCGTCCGTTCCACCACCGGTCACACCTGCCGTCTCACGACCTGATCTCCTCCAGGCCCTACACCTGGGCGCTGGGCCGGTCCACCAGTTCGATCTGGTCGACGGCGTTGCACCATCGGCAGCGCACGGACTCGATGCTCTCATCGAGCACTTCCCGCTCCTCGACCTTGGGTGCTCCGGCCAGGTCCAGATGGACGTACTCGACCACCTTGCTGGAGCGGGTGACGTCGAACCGGGTCAGGTTGCCGCACAGCGTGCAGCGCCAGCGCGTCTCGTCCGTGGGCGTGGGGACCGCCATCGTCTCTGTCCTCGTTTCCTTGAGGTCGGGTCCGTGGGTGCGCTGCGCTTCCGCAGAACACGTCACGGGCGTGCGGCGCGGGGTCAGGTCCGGTCAACCCTACGGCTTGGGACCGTCCGCGTGCCCCCGCGTGTGTCGAGGAGCATGCCCGGAGACGGACGGACACACAGCCGTCATGATCCGGACATGGACCACACCGACGACCCCGGCGCCACGCCCCCGCGCCGTACCGGAAGGAGACGCCCCTGGGTGACGTACGCGCTGATCGGCTGCTGCTTCCTGGTCTTCCTGGCGGGCCCGGCCTCCGGCGTCGTCCCCTCCCACGGTACGGGGCGGCTGGTTCAGGAGAGCCGGGCGGCCTGGTTCGACCGGTGGGGCGTGGTGCCCGAGGCGCTGCTGAGCGGAAGGGCGCGCCCCCTGCTGACACCGCTGACCGCGCTGTTCCTGCACGCCAACTGGCTGCACCTGCTGGGCAACCTGCTCTTCCTGTTCGTCTTCGGCGGCCCGGTCGAACAGCGCATGGGCCCGCCCCGCTTCGCCCTCTTCTACCTGGGGACCGGCTACGCGGCGATGTGCTGCTACGCGGTGGCGCACCCGGAGTCGGCGCAGCCGCTGGTCGGTGCGTCGGGCGCGGTCTCCGCCGTACTGGGCGCCTTCCTCTTCCTGCACCCCCGCACCCGGGTGACCAGCGTCTTCCCCTTCCTCTTCTTCCTTCCGCTGCGGTTCCCCGCCTGGGCGGTGCTGCTGTTCTGGGTCACCCTCCAGTGGCTGGCCGCGCGCCAGGACGCGGGCGGGCCCGGCATCGCCCACCTCGCCCACGTGGCCGGATTCACGCTGGGCTTCCTCTGTGCCTGGCTCGGACACCGCCGGGCTAGAGTGACCGGGCCAACCCCGGCATGTGAGGGAGAGAGACCACCGTGATCACTTCGATCGTGCTGATCCGGACGAGCACCGACAGCATCCCGGAGATCGCCGAGCAGATCGCCGCCATCGACGGTGTCAGCGAGGTCTACTCCGTCACCGGCGCGCACGACCTGATCGCCATGGTGCGGGTCGCCCACCACGACGACCTCGCCGACATCATCCCCGGCCGGATCAGCAAGGTCCCCGGCGTCCAGGCGACCGAGACCCACATCGCGTTCCGCACCTACTCGCAGCACGACCTGGAGACGGCGTTCGCCATCGGCCTGGACTCCTGACGGCGGCGAGGCCAGGCCCGATCACGGGGACCCCGCGGCGGTCCGGTGGGCCCGTCCGCGTGACGGACCCGGACCGGTCCCCCGGCCCTGGTGGGCCGCCGCCCCGCTCAGCGGGCGGAGCGCTCCGGCGCCTCGGGGACGCACCGGCCGTCCTCCGTACGGTAGTTCCAGCGGGCGCCGTTGCCGACCAGTTCCCGGACCGCCGTGACGAACCGGTCCACGTGCTCGTCCGGGGTCCCGGCACCGAAACTGACCCGCACCGCGTTCAGGGCCCGCTCACCCGGCGCCGCCTCGGGCGCCCCGCACTCGCCGGGGGTGTCCCCCGACTGCCCCAGCAACGTACGCAGCAGCGGATGCGCGCAGAAGAGCCCGTCCCGCACGCCGATCCCGTACTCCGCGGACAGCGCAGCCGCGAAGTGCGAACTGTTCCAGCCCTCCACCACGAAGGACAGCACGCCCACCCGGTCGGCGTCCTGCCCGAAGAGGGACAGCACCGTGACCTGGGGCAGCTCGGCCAGCCCCGCCCGCAGCCGGGCCAGCAGCTCCTCCTCGCGGGCGACGAGCCGGTCGAAACCGGCCTCGGTCAGCGCCCGGCAGGCCGAAGCGAGGGCGTACGCGCCGATCACGTTGGGCGAGCCCGCCTCGTGCCGGGCCGCGGTCGTGTGCCACTCGACGTCCACCCCGCCGTCCGCGCCGCGCACCACGCTGCGGCTCGCCCCGCCGCCCGCCAGATACGGCTCGGCCTCACGCAGCCAGTCAGCGCGGCCGGCCAGCACCCCCGCGCCGAAGGGTGCGTACAGCTTGTGCCCGGAGAACGCCACCCAGTCCGCCTCCAGCTCCGCCAGGTTCACCGGACGGTGCGGGGCCAGCTGCGCCGCGTCCAGTACGAGCCGCGCCCCGTGCCGGTGCGCCGCCCGTGCCAGCTCGCGCACCGGCCACACCTCGCCCGTCACGTTCGACGCGCCCGTCACGCACACCAGCTTCGGGCCCGCCGGCGCACCGTGGAGCGCCGCCTCCAGAGTGGCGACGGCCGCCTCCGGGGAGCGCGGCGCGTCCAGATACGTCACCTCACGGCCCCGCCACGGCAGCAGCGAGGCATGGTGCTCCGTCTCGAACACGAACACCCGCGTGCCCTGCGGCAACACCGATGCCAGCAGATTGAGGGAATCGGTCGTGGCCCGCGTGAAGACGACCTGGTCACCCTCCCGGCAGCCCACGAACTCGGCGACCGTCCGCCGGCTCTGTTCGAACAACTCCGTCGACAACTGCGACAGATGACCGGCACCCCGGTGGACGCTGCCGTAGTACGGCGCATACGCGGCCACGTCGTCCCACACCCGCTGCAGCGCGGGGGCACTCGCCGCGTAGTCGAGCGCCGCGTACGTCACCTCCCCGCCGGTGACGAGCGGCACGCGGACATCGGCGCCGAGGACGGGAAGCGGCGTGACCCCCTCGGAACAAGAGGTCTTTTCCGGGGCAAAAGCGGCATCGAACGGCATGGTTGGGCTCCCACGGGCAGAACCGGGCGACCCGTCACGGCGCGGGACAGCGCCATCGGGCACGCGAGGAAAAAGGAAGAGACAGAACCGGAAAAGGGCCGACTTCGGCCCTAGCGCATTCGCTTGCTCACGGAAGGCTCCCTCGAAGACCAGGACCCCTGGCGGAGAGGGATCCGCGCTTGCCGCAGACCTTGCTGTCCTACGGCCTGGTCATCACCCGGGGCACCCCGCCACGGACGGAGGGTTGCCGGACAGCGGGCCGGGGCCTTTGTCGCTGTCGCTCGTGACCTGTGAGGGAGTATGCCACACGCTGTGCGCGGCGCACATGCCCCGTCTTGCCATGCGGACCCCCTCCCAGCAGGGGCTCCGCCCCTGGTGCCCCATGGGTGGGGCCCCCGCCCCTTGGCTGGGGCCTTCGCCCCTTTGGCTGGGGCCTGCGCCCCTGTTCTCCCCCATTGGGCGGGGCCCTCATCCCTGTGGCTGGGGCCTCCGCCCCCGTGCTCCCCCATGTGTTGGGGGCTCTGCCCCCAACCCCCGGTCCTCGCCGGACGGGCGTTGGGGCGGCTCCGCCCCCCAACCGCCCCCCGCTAGGGGGCTTCGCCCCCTAGGACCCCCGGCCGCAAGAGCCTGAGCCCGTTGACGTGAGACCAGTCCGCCTTGCGGCGGGAGCCCTTGGCGGGGTTTGTGACTCCGTTGATGTCCGTTGTTGTTTCCGTTGGGGCACCAAGGGTGTGGGCCGACCGGGTGGGGTTCTGGGGGGCTCTGCGATGAGTTTGGGGGTGGGGTCAGGTCTTCAAGGAGAGTGCTCCGGTCTACGGGAGGTCCCATGCAGCAGGCGCAGAAGATCAAGACGTTTCTCTGGTACGACGACCAGGCGGAGGAGGCGGCGAACTTCTACGTGTCCCTCTTCGAGGGCTCCCGCATCGTGGAGGTCACCCGCTACAGCGAGGCGGGCCCGGGTGAGCCCGGTTCGGTGATGACCGTGGTCTTCGAGCTGGCGGGGCAGCAGTACGTGGCCCTCAACGGCGGTCCGCAGTTCACGTTCACCGAGGCGGTCTCCCTCCAGGTGGACTGCGATTCCCAGGAGGAGGTGGACAGCCTCTGGGAGAAGCTGACGGCCGACGGGGGCCGGCCGGGCCCGTGCGGCTGGCTGAAGGACAAGTACGGGCTGTCCTGGCAGATCGTCCCCCGTCGGCTGTTCGAACTGCTGGCGGACTCGGACAAGCGGCGGGCCGAGGCGGTCACCCGCGCCATGCTCGGCATGGGGAAGCTGGACGTCGCCCAGTTGGAGGCCGCGGCCGGGCAGTGACCGGGCCGGGGGCCGTCGCGGGGCGGCCCCTCACCGGCGGTGGCTGGCCTCCACCCACCGTTCCAGTGCGGCGCGTGCGGCGCCCGAGTCGATGGACTCTGCGGCCCGTCGCATCCCGGCGGCGATCTGCTCGCTCAGCGGCGCGTCCCGCAGGTCGAGGGCGACGAGGGCGGCGGCGGAGTTGAGCAGGACGGCGTCCCGCACGGGACCGGTCTCCCCCTCCAGCAGCCGGCGGGCGACATCCGCGTTGTAGGCGGCGTCGGCACCCCGCAGCGCTTCGACGGGCACCAGGTCGATGCCCACGTCGCGGGGGTCGAAGCTCTCCTCGCGCACGGTGCCGTCACGTACGACCCAGACGGTGGACGTGGCCGTGGTCGTCAGTTCGTCCAGCCCGTCGTCCCCGCGGAAGACCAGCGCGGAGGAGCCGCGGGCCGCGAGCACTCCGGCGATGATAGGGGCCATCCGCGCGTCGGCGACGCCGGTGGCCTGGGCGCGGACCCGCGCCGGGTTGGTGAGCGGGCCCAGGAAGTTGAACGGGGTGGCCACGCCCAGTTCCTTGCGGGCGGTGCCCACGTGCCGCAGCGAGGGGTGGAAGAGCACCGCGAAGCAGAAGGTGATGCCCGCCTCGGCGGCCACCTGCGCCACCCGTTCCGGGGGCAGTTCCAGGTCCACGCCGAGCTTCTCCAGCACGTCGGAGGCCCCGCTGGCGCTGGAGGAGGCCCGGTTGCCGTGCTTGACGACCTTCACCCCGGTCCCGGCGACGACGATCGCCGACATGGTGGAGATGTTCACCGTCTTGGCCCGGTCGCCGCCGGTGCCGACGATGTCCACGGCCGGGCCCGGCACCTCGATGGTCCGCGCGTGCCGGTACATGGCCCGTACCAGGCCGGAGATCTCCTCGACGGTCTCGCCCTTGGCCCGCAGCGCCACCGCGAACCCGGCGATCTGCGCGTCGGTGGCCTCGCCCCGCATGATGCGGTCCATCGCCCAGGCGGTGGCGTCCTCGCTCAGGTCCTGGCCGGCCAGCAGGGCGCTGAGCACGTCGGGCCAGGAGTGCGCCGCCATGGTGTCGCCTCCGGCGGGGGTAGCAGCGCTCATGGGAACCACATCCTGGCAGTAGACCGACGTGAATGGTGCCGCCACCCTATCGACTCCGGGCGGCTGTGCGGCGGCCCGTTCAACCCGTGGGCACGCGGTACGTGAGGAGTGCCCGTACGCCCGGAAGGGGCCCACGGGACGGACCCGTGAACCCCTTCCGGTGTGGCGGATTCAGCTGGTGCAGCTGTCGGCAGCGTGCGGTCAGTGGTGGCCGTGGCTGCTTTCGATCTCGCGGTACTCCTCCCGCGTCGGCTTCGGGATCTGGCCGGACTCGCCGTAGTAGCCCTTGGAGAGCCGGGCCCGCAGCTTCTGACCGCGGGAGATCTTCCGCTCGACACCGTTCTCGTCGGTACGCGGCCCGATCTCGACGGGCTGGTACTGGTCGTGAGCGGTGAGCGTGTGCAGCTGCTCCTGGGAGAGCGGCTCGTGGATCTCGACGAACTCGCCGTGCGGGAGCCGCTTGATGGTGCCGGTCTCGCGACCGTGCAGCACCTTCTCCCTGTCCTTGCGCTGGAGGCCCAGGCAGACGCGGCGGGTGATGATGAACACCAGGACCGGCAGGACGAAGAACGCCACCCGCACGAACCAGGTGATCGCGTTGATCGACAGGTGGAAGTGCGTCGCCCACAGGTCGTTGCCGCCGCCGACGAGGCACACGAAGTACCAGGAGATCCACGCGGCGCCGAAGGCGGTACGCGTCGGGGCGTTCCGCGGCCGGTCGGCGATGTGGTGCTCCCGCTTGTCGCCGGTGACCCACGCCTCGATGAACGGGTACAGCGCGATGGTGACCAGCACCAGCGGGAAGATGATCATCACCGGGATGAACACGCCGAGCACCAGCGTGTGGCCCCAGGCGTTGATCTCCCAGCCGGGCATCACACGCACCAGGCCCTCGGAGAAGCCCATGTACCAGTCGGGCTGCGCGTTGGTGGACACCTGGTCCGGCCGGTAG